>PDWJ01001331.1_pt1 | contig 38624 bp, 40 predicted proteins | sample 1430881 | NCBI WGS metagenome assembly PDWJ01 (sample SAMN01162460, study PRJNA174530) | Oral metagenome, whole genome shotgun sequencing project. | biome: Marine environment; feature: Marine mammal; material: Swab sample of the gingival sulcus; isolation source: swab sample of gingival sulcus...
ACGCCCTCACAGAAATCTGCGATCTCTTCTCTCCGGAAGAGTGCTGGAACTACTTCAGGGCTGCCGGATATGTCTCAGGTTAAAGGTCGGGCGCTTTAACAATGTCAATAACGACGTCTTGTAATATCTGATCAAGCATCGCAGCAGACGGTCCAGATCGGGCGGCTGCGAATGGGTCGACATCAGGCCTTGAGACAGACGTATACTCTGGCCTCCCAAAGGGGCCGGATCGGTGGCATCGGGCGGGAAAACCTCTGCACCTGACCTCACTCCAGCGGCTTTCGCCCCGGCAACATGCGTTGCAGGGTATGTCCCCTGTCAAAGAACTGATGCTTGAAGGCCGCCGCCGCGTGGATCGCCGCCAGGCCCAGAATGCCGAACCCCATGGCGGCGTGAAGCCCTGGCAGCGCCTCTTTCAGGGGCCCGGTCACCTGCACCGATGCGGGGATTTCCAGGCCAAAGACCAAAGGCACCGCATCGCCGGTGGTCGTGGACATCAGATAGCCGGTGACCGGCAGAACGAAGACCATCAGGTTCAACAGATGGTGCCCGGCAACCGCCGCCCCCCTCTCGAACCGGGTCAGGCCCTTTTCCAGGGGCGGCTTGTGCTGAAACCGCTGCCACATCAGTTTGAGCAGCAGCAAGGTGAAGGCCAGCACCCCCAACGCCCGGTGCAGCCATAGTGCGGTCGGGGCCCAGGGGTCATAATATCCCAGCCCCATCAACCAGATCCCCACCCCCGCCGTGGAGAGAACCGTCACCGCCAGCACCCAGTGGAAGCCGAGTGAGGTCAGGCCATAGCGGCCCGGGGCGTTCCGGCTGCGGCGCCGTGGTGTCGGTGTGGGCGAACCGGGTGGCATGGGGCTGGCGGCCTTGTCTTCGGGGCTTATGGCCGGGGCGCGCAAGGGTGCCCCGGGCCAAGCGCCGCGCTACTTGCGTTTGCCTTCGATGATGATGTTCAGTTCGACCGTGCTCGCGGCCGGGCCGAGGTTGTAGGTGGCGCCGAAATCGGCCGGGGTGATGGTCACCTTGCCCTCGAAACCGGCGCGATAGCCGCCCCAGGGATCCTCGCCTTCACCGATCTTCCTGACCATCACGTCGATCGGTTTGGTGATGCCGAACAGGGTCAGCTCGCCTTTCATCACACCGCCTTCGGCGTCGCCCTCGTATGCGGTGGATTTGAACGATGCGGTGGGGTATTCGGCCACGTTCAGGTATTCGGCGTCGGCCAGGTGTTTGTTGCGCTCGGCGTGGTTGGTTTCAAGGCTTGCGGTGCTCACCTCGATATTGATCGACTGATCCGCCGGGCTGCCTTCGCCGTCGAAGGTGAAGCTGCCCCCGGTCACGTCGAAATTGCCGATCACATAAGATACGCCCAGATGCGAGATCTTGAACTGGACGAAGCTGTGGGTGTGGTCGATGTCATATTCGGCGGCGGAAAGCCCGGCGGTTGACAGGGCGATCGCGGTGGCGGTGGCGAGAGCGAGACGCTTCAGCATGGCATGTGTTCCCTTGTTGCGTTTCCTGTGACGGCCGGTCCGGTCTGGCAGCCGTGTCTTTAAGGAGAAACCTGACACAGGTTTGCCCCTGAGACGCTTCTCCCCTGATGAACAATGCCCCTGAAAAGCCGTACCCCTGAGAAACTGCGCGGGAAATGGGGCATGATGTTAAGGGGCGGACAGGGTGCGCCGCGCAAGCGGAATTGTGCCGGTCCGATGGGGCGGATGGGCGAGCGGCGGAGACATGCTTTCCCTCTGGTTACACTTTGCCCCTGGTCACAATTTCGATTTCACCCGATACTCTCCAATAGCCTTCCCAATTGGCCCGATATCGGTCTGACGTTACCCGATTTGATCGCGCTTTTCAAGCGAGAGGCCTGCCTCGCCACGGCAATCGCCTGACCGGCGGGAGTCCCAAATCGGGTGAGGTGTGAGGCCCTGCACTCCGGGCCATGTTTCGGAGGATGCAATGACGACTGTGCCTTTGCCGGACCATTTCCCGGCGTTCAAAGACCCGCGCCAGAGCCGGAAAACAGTCTGTCCGATCAGCGAAGTTCTTCTGATCGTGCTGGCCGGCGTGATGGCGAAGGCGGACGCGGCCATTGCGCCGGGCACAAGCTGGCTTTTCTGCACCGGTTTCGGCCTTTTGCAAAAGGCATGCCCTCGCATGACATGGTCAACCGACAGAATAACGACTGTGCCCTTTGGCCAAAATATTCTGAATTCACGCTGACGCTTCATGGCCTGGGCCAAATCCACTCCCGTCAGCTTTACCATGACCACGCTCAACGATAGCTACATCATGCAGTAACTCGTCAGAGCCGGGTGCGCCATGGATAATGCGACAGGTATTGTGGCAGACAATGCGAAACTGCAGTTTCGCCGCGCTCATCGTGGTGGTTCTGTTGTTTGCGTCAAGGAACCGTATTCTTGGCAGCCCACCGAAATACAGGAGCAGGCACGGAAGCCGTTCAGATGACGGATTCAGCGGTGATGACAGCGGGTCGGGCTCAGAAGACTGACGGAGACGTGGCGCAAGTGAAGCCGTGGCCAGTCGAATGAAATCGGTTTTGACAGCTGGTGCGGTGATCCTGGGGCGCTGACAGGTTCGAAAGCCGAACAAGAAGGTGCTGATCTTTCTGTTGTGAATATTGTTCTTGAGCTCGGCAGTGGACTTCAGGACGCCAGTTCGCAAGATTCGGCTCTTGAAAAACCACAGTGCCCGGTAAACGGAGTGAAGTTCTGTCTACAGCTTCCGAAATCCCTGCTCGGGAAACGCTGACGACAACCGAAGCAATGCTTGTGGCGGAGGCTTTGAGCATTCACGGTGACAACGACCGGACACAGCACGAATTCGACAGCATCCTTCAGAAGTTTGATTTGAGCTTTTCCGATTCGAGGCGATACATAAAGCGTTATGCGAACCGGGCAGTTGCTGGAATATGCGGATTGGCAGACTCACCAGCCCTCAGTCGCGTTTCGCGAGTCCGAATACGACACCGGGTTCAGGAGGGTGTTTGACGAGCACGTCTTTGCCGCATATATACCGGTTCTTTTCTGGTCCGGTGATCTTGAACTGACATCGAAGTGAATGGTCAGAGCATGTCGCGCAAAAGTAAGCCCCGGCTTTGCGCGACATGCTTCAATTCTCCGCCTTCACCCATGCCTCGAGCACGTCGAAAGGCACGCCGGGTTCGTCCTTGGCGTCGCGGATCACCAGCGAGGTCTTCACGCTCGCCACATTTTCCGCCGCGGTCAGTTCTTCCGTCAGAAAGCTCTGGAAGGTCGAAAGATCGGGCGAGACGCATTTCAGAATGAAATCCACCTCACCGTTCAGCATGTGGCACTCGCGCACCAGCGGCCAGGCCCGGCAGCGGTCCTCGAAGGTCGACAGGTCCGATTCGGCCTGGCTCACCAGCCCGACCATCACGAAAACCTGCACCTCGAAACCGAGTTTGCGCGCGTCCACGGTCGCATGATAGCCACGGATGAAGCCAAGCTGCTCCAGCGTGCGCACCCGGCGCAAACAGGGCGGCGCCGAGATTCCCACCCGCGTGGACAGCTCGACATTGGTCATGCGGCCGTCGGCCTGCAACTCGGCCAGAATCATCCGGTCGATCGGGTCGAGTTTGGTATGGGGCATGCGCGATCCCTCCTGGATTTGCCCGGACATTACGCAAGCGCCGCCGGGGGCGCAACAATCTTTCGAAAATGCGCAAGATCATGACCCTTCGGAAACCCCAAAGCCCCGCGAGCCTGCCCAATCCCCGCCCTGACAGCACGTCGCAGGGGGTTCCGGCCCGGGTCTCCGGCGCCTATATCGGCCCCAACCTCAGGATTTCAGAAAGGTCGCATTCATGTCCGACACCCGTCACACCAGGGTTCTCATCATCGGTTCCGGCCCCGCCGGCTATACCGCCGGCATCTATGCCGCGCGCGCCATGCTGAGCCCGATCCTCGTTCAGGGCATCGAGCCCGGCGGCCAGCTCACCACCACCACCGATGTGGAAAACTACCCCGGCTTCACCGAGGTTCAGGGCCCCGAGCTGATGGTGAAGATGGAAGAGCACGCCCGCGCCATGGGCACGGAGATCGTCTCCGACATCATCACCGGGCTGGATCTGCAACACCGCCCCTTCACCGCAACGGGCGACAGCGGCACCGTCTACACCGCCGACGCGGTGATCCTCGCCACCGGCGCCCGGGCCAGATGGCTCGGCCTGCCGACGGAGGAGAAGTTCAAGGGCTTCGGCGTCTCGGCCTGCGCCACCTGCGACGGGTTCTTCTACCGCGAGAAGCCGATCGTGGTGATCGGCGGCGGCAATACGGCCGTGGAAGAGGCGCTGTTCCTCACCAATTTCGGCTCGAAAGTCACGCTGGTGCACCGCCGCGACGAGCTGCGCGCCGAAAAGGTGTTGCAGGAGCGGCTGCTGAAACACCCGAAGATCGAGGTGAAATGGGAGTCGACCCTGAAGGAGGTACTCGGCACCGAGATGCCGATGGGGGTCACGGGCGTGAAGATCGAAAACGTCAGGACCGGCGAGGAAAGCGAAATCCCGGCCGAGGGCGTGTTCATCGCCATCGGCCACGCCCCGGCGAGCGAGTTGGTGAAGGATCAGCTGGAGCTCCACAACGGCGGCTATGTGAAGGTCGAGCCGGGCTCCACCCGCACCTCGGTTGCGGGCGTGTTTGCCGCCGGCGACCTCACCGACCATGTCTACCGTCAGGCGGTGACCTCGGCCGGCATGGGCTGCATGGCCGCGCTCGACGCCGAACACTGGCTTGCGGCGCAGGGATGACACCCTTTTCCGGCATGGCCTACCGCGTGGTTTTCATCGGGCAGGACGCGCTTTCGCCGGTGCGTTCGCCCGAGGGGCGGTTTCACCATTCCGGCCAGCGGGCGATCTACACCTCGCTGACGCCCGAGGGCTGCGGCGTTGCACTCAAGCGCTATCTCGGCGAGGCGGACGCCGCGCGCCACATCGTGCCGCTGGCGGTCTCGCTGGACCGGGTGGCCGATCTGCGCGGGCGGCCCGAGGCTTGTGTCATATGGCAGGACGCCCACGCCCTTGCGCACCCTGCCCCCACATGGGCGCTTTCGGACAAGGCGCGCGAACAGGGCGCGCAGGGGATGCTCTATTCCTCGCGCTCGCGCCCGGATCTGACCCATCTTGTCGTGTTCACCGACCAACCGGGCGCCCTGCAACCGGCCGCCGCGCCGTTGCCCTTCCCGGCATGACCGGCGGGGGGCTCTGCTCCCGCACCCGGAAAGATTTGTGGAACAAAGAAGGCGCGGGTCCGGGGCGGGCGGGCAGAGTTTGGCGGGTGGCGGGCAATGGCCAATGGGTGGGCGAATACCCTTTGCTCGCTTGAATTTCGCCGCATTCGCTTGCTAGGGACGCGCCGGGGCCATGACACGCCGTGGCCCGCGAGCAGAACCGAAAAGGCCGATGAGATGATGTTGCCCAACCTCGCTCCGATTCCGGAGCTCTATGTCTCCCATGAGAGCGCGCAGAAGCTGAAGCTCGATGCCGCCGATCTCGTCAGCTGGGATCTGACCCCGCGCCAGATCTGCGACCTCGAACTTCTGATGAACGGCGGCTTCAACCCGCTGAAAGGGTTCCTCACCGAAGCCGATTATGACGGCGTCGTCGACAACATGCGTCTCACCGACGGGTCTCTCTGGCCGATGCCGATCACCCTCGACGTTTCCGAGGAGTTCGCGGCGCAGCTCGACGAGAACCAGGACATCGCCCTGCGCGACGAGGAGGGCGTGATCCTCGCCACCATGACCGTGACCGACAACTGGGTGCCGGACAAGGCGCGCGAAGCCGAAAAGGTGTTTGGCACTTGCGACGAGGCCCATCCGGCGGTCGACTACCTCAACAACCGGGCGGGCAAGGTCTATCTCGGCGGGCCGGTCACCGGGATCCAGCCGCCGGTGCATTACGACTTCCGCGGCCGCCGCGACACGCCGAACGAGCTGCGCGCCCATTTCCGCAAGCTGGGCTGGCGCCGCGTGGTGGCCTTCCAGACCCGCAACCCGCTGCACCGGGCGCATCAGGAGCTGACCTTCCGCGCCGCCAAGGAAGCGCAGGCCAACCTGCTGATTCACCCCGTGGTCGGCATGACCAAACCCGGTGACGTCGACCATTTCACCCGCGTGCGCTGCTACGAAGCGGTGCTCGACAAATACACCCAGTCCACCACCACCATGAGCCTGCTCAACCTCGCCATGCGCATGGGCGGCCCGCGCGAGGCGGTCTGGCACGGGCTGATCCGCAAGAATCACGGCTGCACCCATTTCATCGTCGGGCGCGACCATGCGGGGCCGGGCAAGGATTCGAAGGGGGAAGATTTCTACGGGCCCTATGACGCGCAGGATCTGTTCCGCGCCTGTCAGGACGAGATCGGCGTCGAGATGGTCGATTTCAAACATATGGTCTATGTGCAGGAGCGCGCCCAGTATGAACCCGCCGACGAGATTGCCGACAAGGACAAGGTGACCATCCTCAACATCTCCGGCACCGAATTGCGCCGCCGTCTTGCCGAGGGGCTGGAGATCCCCGACTGGTTCTCCTTTCCCGAGGTGGTCGCGGAACTGCGCCGCACCCGTCCGCCGCGCTCGAAACAGGGGTTCACCGTGTTTTTCACCGGTTTCTCCGGCTCCGGCAAATCCACCATCGCCAATGCGCTGATGGTCAAGCTGATGGAGATGGGCGGCCGCCCGGTGACGCTGCTCGACGGCGACATCGTGCGCAAGAACCTCTCTTCCGAGCTGGGCTTCTCGAAGGAACACCGCGACCTCAACATCCGCCGGATCGGTTACGTCGCCTCCGAGATCACCAAGAACGGCGGCATCGCGCTTTGTGCCCCGATCGCGCCCTATGCCTCCACCCGCCGCGCGGTGCGCGAGGAGGTCGAACAGTTCGGCGCCTTCGTCGAGGTGCATGTCTCGACCTCGATCGAGGAATGCGAACGCCGCGACCGCAAGGGGCTCTACAAGCTCGCGCGGGCCGGAAAGATCAAGGAATTCACCGGAATTTCCGACCCTTACGAGGTGCCCGAGACACCGGAACTGCGGGTCGATACCGAGAATGCCGATGTCGACAACTGCGCCCATCAGGTGATCCTGAAGCTCGAATCCATGGGGCTGATCGCCGGGCACTAGGTACCGGCACAGGAAACCGGGAAGGGCCGGGGCGGCGCCCGGGAGGGCGCTGAGGGAGGCGCGGGAGGCCGCATGCTGGTGATCGCCCTGACCACGATCCCGCCGCGTTTCGGGCAGCTTCCGCAGGTGCTGGACGCCCTGACAACCCAGGGCGCCGACCGGGTGGCGCTGGTCGTTCCCCGCCGTTACGCGCGCTTCGACCCTGCCCCCCTGCCCGCGCTGCCCGAAGGCGTCACCCTGCTCGAGACCGGGACCGACCCCGGTCCGGCGGGCAAGCTGCTGGCCCCGGCCGCCGCCTTTCCCGGCGCCGACATTCTGTGTTGCGACGATGACTGGCGCTATCGGCCGGGCTGGGCCGCGGCCTTCATCGCCGAGCGCAAGCGGCAGGGTACCGGCCGGGTGATCGCCGGGAGCACCTGGCCCGGCGAGCGGATCGGGCGGCGGGGCGGCACCATCGTACAGGGCTTCGCGGGGGTTCTGGTGCCCGGGGCGCAGGCAGGCCGGATCCCGCCGCCGCCGCCCGAGGCCTGGGCGGTGGACGACATCTGGCTGTCGGGCTGGTTTGCGGGGCTCGGGCTGGAGATCGTCGAAGCGCCCGGCGCCCGCGCCCTCTGCTCCCCGCTCGACAGCCCCGGCGCGTTGCAGCAGACGACCCCGCGCGACCGCGCCAACCGCACCGCCGCCGCCCTCATCCACGCACGTTTCGGGATCTGGCCGGAGGTCTGAGCGCCCGGCGCTTCCGACTCGCGCCCCAGGGTGCTAGGCTCCGCAAGGGGCCGCGCTTGCGGCGTCAGGACGCAACGCGGAAATGGCTCTTGCAGGGGGGGATCTTGGTCTGGAGCAGCCTGCACCGTTCGATGCAGCGCCTTGCGCTCATCGGCCTGTTGCTCGCCGGCTGTGCCCCGCCGGAGGCGGCACCGCCACTCACGATCCCGCCCGAAGGGCCGTTGGTCGAGGCCAATATCTTCCTCTCAGCCGAAGGCCCGCGCGACCCGGAGGCGGTGTTCGACCTGCCCGGCGTGCCGCGCCGCGCCACCGAACTGACACTGCATTCGCTCAGCCCCCGCCCCCTCGCGGTGAAGCTCGGCTGCGACGGGCCCGCAAGGCTGCTGCTGGGAAACGACAACCGCTTCATCCGGCCCCATGGCACGCGCGCCTTCACCCTGCCGCCGCGCAGCGAGGCGCCGGCCCGGGCGGTGCGGGCGGTGTTGAGCCCGGAGGTGACGCGGTGCAGCCTCACCTGGGGCGACGGCGCCCGGATGCGCCTGCAAACCACCGATCTGAGCGCCCCCGCCCTGCACCGGCTCGACACGTTCCGCGACAGCTGCGCCGAACCCGCCCCGGGCCGCGCCGATGGCCTCACCCGCGCCTTCTACGCCAACACCGCGCTGGCACAAAGCTGCGCGCTGCCGCTGGGGGCGGTCGATTTCGCCGCCGAACCGCTCGACGGAATCAACGCCCGGATCGAGGCGCTCACCGGACAAGGCTGGCCGCGGACGAAGCTCGAGGCGGGCGACCCGGAGGTGGAGATCGACTTTTCCCGCGCACCGAAGCTCGACCTCATCCTGTTGTCCTCTTTCAACATCCGGGCCGATTATTCGGGGCTGCTGATGCGCCGCGCGATCGAATATCACGCCGCGCGCGGCACGAGGGTGCGCCTCCTCGCCAGCGCCAATACGGTCTTCAAACCCGATCGGGTCTTCTGGGAAAGCCTCGCCGCGCGTTACCCCAATGTGCAGATCCAGTATCTGAGCTGGGCCCCACAGGGCTTTGGCGGGCCAGCCGGGCCGCTGGACCGCATCCAGCGCTCAAACCATGCCAAGCTGTTCCTCACGCTCTCGCCCACACCGGGACGGTCGCGCTTCATCGGCGGCGGGCGCAACCAGGGCGACGGGTATTTCTTCGACCAGGCCTTCGACCTCTCGGACGACCCGGAACTCGGGAAATACGCCAACGGAAAGGACGGGTGGCTCTGGCGTTTTTCAATCTACGAGGATTTTGAAATCGTGATGCGGGGCGACCGGGCGGTGCGCGGCATCGCCCGCCATTTCAGCACGCTTTGGCATCGCGATCGCCATGGCACCGTGGCGGTGCCGATGACCCGCCCGGGCAGCATTGCAGAGCTGCCGGTGAACGGGCAGGCGCGGCATTTCATCTCCTGTCCTTTCGCCGACGGGCATGCGCTGGAGGCCGCTTATGTCGCGCTGATCGACGCCGCCGAACGCGAGATCCTCGCGGTCTCGCCCTACCTCTACCCGACCGATGCGATCCGGCAGGCGCTGGAACGGGCGGAGGCGCGCGGGGTGAAGGTGGCGATGGTGTCGCACCTTGCCTCCATCGACCCGCCGGACTTCTTCATCAAGGCGTTCACCAAGGCCTTCCAGGCCGAAACCGCCCGGTTCGATCACTGGATCCACGAGCCTGAAGGGCGGCTGATGCATACCAAGCTTCTGGTGATCGACCGGAAGCTCTCGGTGGTCAGCTCGGTCAACCTCAACCGGCGGAGCTTTCTGCATGACACCGAAAACGGTGTCGTGATCCTCGACCGGGCGCTTTCGGAGCGGCTCGCGGGGCTTGTCGGGCGTTATATCCGCACCAGCACCCCGGCGCGCAGCGCGCCCCCGGCGAGCGGGCTCATCCGGGCGCTGAGCGCGCAGGGCTGGCTGCAACAATATTTCTGAGCACCGGCGCGGCGCCGCTTCGAAGGGCGCTGGCCTCAGTGCAGGCCTCGGTGCAGGCCTCGGTGCAGGCCTCGGTGCAGGCCTCAGTGAACCGCGACCGGCGAGAAATCGTTGCGCCGCGCCAGCACAAAGGCCATCTGCCGGTCGCTCACCAGCGCCAGCCGCGTGCCTTCGGCATCGTGAACCGCATAGAGCGTTTCGAGCCCCTGCGCCTCGCGCTGCACCGCTTCCGGCAGATCCTTCACCGACACTTCCCGAACATAGACGATCCGCTCCCCGGTTTCGGGAAGGACTTCATGTTTCATGTCCATGACGCCCTCCTTGGCTGCGCCCGCGTTCACCCCCGCCGGATCTCGATATTCTGCACCCGGGGCTCCGGGATCGCGCGTTCGAGATCAATGTGCAAAAGCCCGTTGCCGGTGTCGGCGCCGGTCACCTCGACGCCATCGGCCAGCACGAAGCTTTTCGTGAATTGCCGCGTGGCAATGCCGTGATGCAGATAGACCCGGCCCTCGTCCTTGTCCGAAATCCGGCCGCGCACAATGAGCTTGCGGTCTTCCACGGTGATCGACAGATCGTCATCGGCGAAACCGGCCACCGCCAGCGTGATCCGGTAGGCACGATCGCTGACCTGCTCGATGTTGAACGGCGGGTAGCCATCCGTCCCCGATTTCTCGGCCTGTTCCAGCATCCGCTCAAGCTGGTCGAATCCCAGCAGGAAAGGGTGGGAGCCCAGCGTCATCTTGGTCATCTGCTTGGTCATCTGCTAACGTCCTTTTCCAAAAGCGACCGGTGGTTTCAGGGCCCCGCAGCGGCAGCCCGTGACCTCAGAAACATGGGGGCGCCGCATCGCGCCCGCAAGGGGCAAAGCGCTCTGGATTTTGGCGGGTTTTGGTTTAACTTGTTTCACGGACTGCGAAATCAGGAACCGGGACCAATGAGCAAAGCCAAGGAAATGAAGGCCGATGAGGTGCTGCGCGTCGAGCTTGAGGTGTTGCGCCAGGAGCATGGCGACCTTGACACCGCGATCGGAGCGCTGGAAGAGCGCACCGCCTCCGATCAGTTGACCATCACGCGGCTGAAGAAGCAAAAGCTCGCCCTGAGGGACAAGATCGCCCGGATCGAAGACAAGCTCACCCCCGATATCATTGCCTAGCCGGGCGCGCGGTCCGGGGGCGTTTGGGGGGGCGCAGACCATGCACAGACCATGCCGGGGAGGGCAAGGCGATGAATGTGAAGGTGGGCATCATCATGGGCAGCCAGTCCGACTGGCCGACGATGAAGCAGGCGGCACAGGTGCTCGACGAGCTGGGCGTGGCCTATGAAACGAAGATCGTCTCCGCCCACCGCACCCCGGACCGGCTGTGGGACTATGGCAAGACCGCCGCGGAGCGCGGGCTCGCGGTGATCATCGCGGGGGCCGGGGGGGCCGCGCATCTGCCGGGGATGATGGCCTCCAAGACCCGGGTGCCGGTGGTCGGCGTGCCGGTGCAGACCCGGGCGCTCTCGGGGGTCGACAGCCTCTATTCCATCGTCCAGATGCCGAAAGGTTTTCCGGTCGCCACCATGGCGATCGGCGCCGCCGGGGCGGCCAATGCCGGGCTGATGGCGGCGGCAATCCTCGCGACTTCCGATGCAGAGCTTGCGGCGCGGCTCGACGCCTGGCGCGCGGCGCTTTCGGCCTCGATCCCGGAGGTGCCCGCCGATGAGTGACCCGCAGCCCCTGCCCTCCTCACCCCTGGAACCGGGCGCCAGCATCGGCATCCTCGGCGGTGGCCAGCTCGGCCGGATGCTCTCGCTCGCCGCCGCCCGCCTCGGGTTCAAGACCCATATCTTCGAGCCCGGCGCCGCACCGCCCGCGGGTCAGGTGGCCGACCGCGTCACCACCGCCCGCTATGACGACGAAGCGGCGCTCAAAGCCTTCGGCAGGAGCGTCGATGTCATCACCTATGAGTTCGAGAACATCCCCACCACGGCGCTCGACATCCTCGAATCCCTCGCCCCGATCCGCCCGGGCCGCGACGCCCTGCGGATCAGCCAGGACCGGCTGGTGGAGAAAGACTTCCTCGAAAGCTGCGGCCTCAGGGTGGCGCCCCATGCGGCGGTGTTCAACCTGCTCGACCTGACGGAAGCGATGGAGCACACCGGCCTGCCCGCGATCCTCAAGACCCGCCGCTTCGGCTATGATGGCAAGGGGCAGGCGCGGATCAGCCGGGCGGAAGAGGCGGGCGCGGCACTGGCAGAGATCGGCGAGGCCCCGGCGATCCTCGAAGGCTTCGTGAATTTCGAGCGCGAGGTGAGCGTGATCGTGGCGCGCGGGCTCGACGGCACCATGGCCTGTTTCGACCCGGGCGAGAATCTCCATGAAAACGGCATCCTCGCCACAACCATTGTGCCCGCCACCCTTGATGCACCGCGCCAGCAGGCCGCGCGCCGCGCCGCCGAGGCGATCGCGGAAAAGCTTGGTTATGTGGGTGTGATGGGGGTCGAGCTGTTCGTGACCGGGAGCGGGACTGGATCCGGGAACGGGGCCAAGAACGAGGCCGGGCTGGTGGTCAACGAGATTGCGCCCAGGGTGCACAATTCCGGCCACTGGACCCAGAACGGCTGCGTGATCGACCAGTTCGAGCAGCATATCCGCGCGGTGGCGGGCTGGCCGCTGGGCGACGGGGCGCGGCATTCGGATGTGGTGATGCAGAACCTGATCGGCGGGGACATTGCCCGCGCCGCGGCGCTTGCCGCCGACCCGCGCGCGGCGCTGCATCTCTACGGCAAGGCGGAGGTGAAGCCGGGCCGGAAGATGGGCCATGTCAACCGGGTGGTCGGGCCTGCAACGGGGGTTTCGGGGGGGCCTGCAAAAGGGCCTTCGAAGGGCTGAACCGGCCGCCCTTCCCACAGGCGGGCGATCCGCCGGATCGCGCGGCGCGCTACCCGCCGCCCGCTTCCCCGCGCACCCGCTCGATCACATCGGCCCAGGTCACGTCGCGGTCGAAATGTCCGGTCTCGAGAAAGGACACCACTTCGGCGATCACCAGCGGGTTGTTCATCATGAAGGTGTGGGTCACCGGCAGCACGATATGGTCGGTCATGCCGTCGAGCCGGGTGCTCTCGACCGAGACCTTGCCGTCGTCCTCGCCTTCGATCATCGAGGAAAACACCGGGTTGACCGAGCGGTTGCCCGCGATCACCCCAAGCTCGAACCCCGCCGTCCCGGTGGTGTTGGGCACCGAGGCGGGATCGGTGCCAAGCTCCAGCCCCGCCGGGCCGTTGAGCCATTCGAAGGGCTCGAAATCGCCAAGCTGATAGGTCTTGAAGGCATCGACCAGTTCCGAGCCCTGGTTGGGCGGCGCCAGCATCACCACCCGGCCCATGCGCGCCGGCCGGTGGTCGCGCAGCCAGACCCGGGCGAGGATCCCGCCGAGGGAATGGGTCACGAAATGCGTGGTCTTGCCGCCGCATTGCGCCACCGCGGGCGGCAGCGCAAGCTCGGCCAGTTCGTCGATCGGCGCTTCGGTCGACGGGTAATCGAGGTTCACCACCTGATAACCGAGGCCGTCCAGCGCCTCCTGCATCACCATCAGCGAGGCGGAACTGCGGGCAAGGCCATGCAACAGCACGACGCAATCGCCCGGCCGCTCCCGGGCCGCGGCATCGGACAGGGCGGTCGGCATGACGAGCGCGAGGCTCGCAAACAGGGCGGTCAGTTTGCGCATCGGTCTGAGATAGGGATTGCAGCGCCCGGTTGCGAGGGGCGCGGCGCGAAAAACGGGCAAACCGGCGAAACGCCGCGCATCCGGGGCGCGGCGCTTCGTGTTCGGGTCACCGATCCGGGGTACAGACGGGATTCGTTGCCAGACTCGCGCCAGTCAGGCGGCGTGGCCTGCCGCATCGAGGCGGATGACCCTGGCGACCAGCGCCCCCGCGCCGATCAGAAACACCGCCATTGTCGCGAGCCAGCCAAGGAAGGGCACAAGCCCCACCGCCGCGGCCAGCGCCGCGCCGGCGAAGGCGGCAACCGCGCGCTCGCCCGTGCTCGCCGGGTCGCCACGTCCCGCCGTTCCCACGGCCCAGACCCCCAGCGCATAAGTGCCGACCACATAGCCCGCAACCCCGAGCAGCACGGCGGCGAGCACGGGCAGCGGCAACAGCAGGATGCCGAAACCGGTCATCGCCAGCAGCACCACCGAGCCGGTCAGCGCCGAAATGCCGACCGCCCCGACAACGCCGGAAAACCCCGGCCGGGCGAGGATGCGCGCGCGCAGCCCGGCAAGGTAGTCCGGCGCAGACGCCGCAAACAGCGTCCCCAGCAGGCCCACCACCAGCACCCCGACGGCCCAGCGGAAAGCCCGCGCGAAGACCCCCGGGCGCTCGCCGAGCATCGGATGGGCCTCGTCGAAGGCCCGCGCCTCATGGAAGGTGATCCGGTCCGCGCCGGCGACACGCGCGGGCACCCCGACCGCCTCCGGATCGTCGGTATAGATGTGCACCGCGCCCTCGATACGGGCCGCGTCGCCCCATTCCAGATCGTCGCCCGCCAGCGCCACATCGCCGCTGATCGTGGCGTTGATCCGCAGCCATTCGCCGCCCAGCACGGCGCTGCCCGCCACCGGGCCGTCGAGCTCGATGGTCTCGCCCGCGGCGCGCAGATTGCCGGAGACCGGCTCGGTGATGGTGACGGTCTGGCCGAACAGGGTGACATTGCCCGCCACCGGCCCGGCGATATCCACGTCCTGCCCCATGCCATAGAGGTTTTCGCCGATACGGGCATCGACCGCGACCCTGCGGCCGGCCAGGTGGGCGGAGCCCTCCATGTCCGTCGTCACCCGCACCGTATGACCTGCGGCAAAGAGATCGCCGGCCGGCGCGGCGACCGGTTCGACATGGCGTCCGGCCATATAGACGTCGCCGCCGAAGCGCCAATCGTTGTCGTTGCCGGCGCATGCGGGCGCGGCGGCGAGCCCGATCGCCAGTGCCGGAACCAGTGCCGGAAGGAATGCGCGCATCATCGGATTGTCTCCGCTCTGGAATGTAACTGGCTTTAACATAGCAACGCGGGGCCGGTCTTGTAAGGGCTGAACAGAGGATTTGCAAAGAAACCGGGGCGGGGTTCCCCCGATCGGGCGCGTCCTGGGAAAAGGGGCCGCCCCGCCGGGCGACCCCTCACTTTTCCGCGGCTTCCCGCGGTATCTCGCGCAGGCGGGCCGCCTCTGCGGGAGACCGGATCAGCCCCGGTCACCCGCCACGCGGCCCAAAGGGCGTTACATCATGCCCATGCCGCCCATGCCGCCCATGTCCGGCGCCGCCGAAGCGCCTTCCTTGGCGGGGAGGTCGGCGACCATGGCTTCGGTGGTGATCAGCAGACCGGCGACCGAAGCCGCATCTTCCAGCGCGGTGCGGGTCACCTTGGCCGGGTCGATCACGCCGAAGTCGAACATGTTGCCATATTCTTCGGTCTGGGCGTTGAAGCCGAAGTTCGCGTCGTCGGATTCGCGCACCTTGCCCGCGACCACGGCGCCGTCAACGCCCGCGTTTTCGGCGATCTGACGCAGCGGCGCTTCCAGCGCCTTGCGCACGATCTTGATGCCCGCGTCCTGATCGGCATTGGCACCCTTGAGGCTTTCGAGCCCCTTGGCCCCCTGCACCAGCGCCACGCCGCCACCGACGATCACGCCTTCCTGCACCGCGGCGCGGGTGGCGTTGAGGGCGTCGTCGACGCGGTCCTTGCGCTCCTTGACCTCGACCTCGGTCATGCCGCCGACGCGGATGACAGCGACGCCACCGGCGAGCTTGGCGACCCGCTCCTGGAGCTTCTCGCGGTCGTAATCGGAGGTGGTTTCCTCGATCTGGGTGCGGATCTGGGCCACGCGGGCCTCGATCTCGGCCTTGTCACCGGCGCCGTCGACGATGGTGGTCTCTTCCTTGGAGATGGTGATCTTCTTGGCGGTGCCGAGCATGTCCATGGTGACATTCTCGAGCTTCATGCCGAGATCTTCCGAAATCACCTGACCGCCGGTGAGGATCGCAATGTCCTGCAACATGGCCTTGCGGCGGTCGCCGAAGCCCGGGGCCTTGACGGCGGCAATCTTCAGGCCGCCACGCAGCTTGTTGACCACGAGGGTGGCCAGCGCTTCGCCTTCCACGTCTTCGGCGACGATCAGGAGCGGCTTTTGCGACTGGATCACCGCTTCGAGCAGCGGCACCATCGGCTGGAGCGAAGAGAGTTTTTTCTCGTGCAGCAGCACCACGCAATCTTCGAGATCGGCGATCATCTTGTCGGGGTTGGTGACGAAATAGGGCGAGAGGTAGCCGCGGTCGAACTGCATGCCTTCGACCACTTCAACCTCGGTCTCCATGCCCTTGTTTTCTTCGACGGTGATCACACCTTCGTTGCCGACCTTCTGCATGGCATTGGCGATCTCTTCGCCGATCTCGGCCTCGCCGTTGGCGGAGATGGTGCCGACCTGCGCCACTTCGGCAGAATCCTTCACCTCGCGCGCGGCGGCCTTGAGCGCCTCGACCACCTTGGCGGTGGCAAGGTCGATGCCGCGCTTGAGGTCCATCGGGTTCATGCCGGCGGCCACCGACTTGAGGCCCTCGACCACGATCGCCTGGGCGAGCACGGTGGCGGTGGTGGTGCCGTCGCCGGCCTCGTCATTGGTGCGGGACGCGACTTCCTTCACCATCTGCGCGCCCATGTTCTCGAACTTGTCTTCCAGCTCGATATCCTTGGCAACGGTCACGCCGTCCTTGGTGATGCGCGGGGCACCGAAGGACTTGTCGAGCACCACGTTGCGGCCTTTCGGGCCGAGGGTCACCTTCACCGCATCGGCGAGAATGTTCATGCCCTTGAGCATGCGGGTGCGGGCGTCATTGCCGAATTTGACGTCTTTGGCCATCTGTCTGGCTCCTGTTCAGTAAATCTTGCTGGTCCGGGTCGCGACGATCAGGCAATGATGCCCATGATGTCGGATTCTTTCATGATGAGCAGTTCCTCGCCGTCGAGGGTGATCTCGGTGCCCGACCATTTGCCGAACAGGATCCGGTCGCCTTCCCTGACGTCCATGGCAATGCGCTCGCCGTCGTCGTCGCGCGCGCCGGCGCCAACCGCGACGATGATACCCTCAGCGGGCTTTTCCTTGGCGGAATCGGGGATGATGAGGCCGCCGGCGGTCTTTTCTTCGCTTTCGACGCGGCGGACGAGCACGCGGTCATGCAGGGGCTTGAATGCCATTGTGAGGCTCCTGAACTTTCTTTTCCGTTGTGCCCGGGTGTTTGCTCCGGGCCTTGGCACTCACCCGGGGCGAGTGCTAACGGCGCATAGCTAGGGAGGCGGCCCGGGGGTGTCAACCGCGGGGATGGGAAAAATCTGCGCAGAAAACCGATGCCGGAAACGGCGCGGAAACTCTGCGGCCCGGCCCTACCGCCCGATTGCCGCCCGCCCCTCCGGGGTCAGCCCATAGACCCCGCGCGCCACCCGTTCGAACCAGCCATAGCGGTTCGCCCGCATCATCTGGGTGGCGCGGCCCACCCCGGTGGCCTTCGCCACCGCCGCACCCCGGGCCGGCCCATGGTCGGCAAGCCAGACCGCAAGGCGCTCCGCGTCCTGGCGGTAGGCGGTCACCACCCGGCCGCGGCCGCCGCCGGTGTTGGGGTCGCCCGTCCGGCGGGCGAACTCGCCCAGCAGCCGGGCCCTGCGGGCCGGGGCCTTGCGCGGGCGGAAGGGTTTCGGATCCGCATGGACCTCGACAAACCCATCCGCCAGCCGCACCGTGAGCACACCGAGGCACAGCCTTCGGCACAGGGCGAGATTGCCCTTGAACGCCTGCCATCCGGCGCGCCCCTGCCAGCGCGGCACGGCGACATAGACAGTGTCGGTCAGGCCCTGGCGCGCCACCGCCTGTTGCAGAAGCCTGAGCGAAAACCCGGCCTTCAGCTCCACCACCACCATGTCGTCGCCGCGGAGCCCGACCACATCGGCCGGCCCCACCTCGCCCTTCACCACATAGCCCGCGGCCTCCAGATGGGCCTTCACGGGGGCATAGAGCGCGGTTTCGGGCGGGCGTGGAGCGGGGCGTGACATGGTGGGTCTGGTAGCGGCTTTGGCGGGCCACGGAAAGGCGCGGGGCCGTCCGGCGCCGACACAGTCCGAAAACCCCATAGGTGACAAACCCGAACCGCCGCCCTATACACGCGCAATTCCACCCGAACTGAACGGATACGCCCATGACCACCCTCGTTTTCGGCCACAAGTCGCCCGACACCGATTCCACCGGCTCGCCCCTCGTCTGGGCGTGGTATCTCAAGGAGATCGCCGGCGAAGATGCCGAAGCCGTGCTGCTCGGCGAGCCCAACACCGAGGCCGCCTTCGTGCTTGAACGCTGGAACGCGCCGAAGCCGCGGATCATCGAAGACGTGGCCCCCGGACAGGCCTGCGTGGTCGTCGACACCAACAACCCCGCGGAACTCCCCGCCTCGATCAACGAGGCCGATCTGCGTCAGATCATCGACCATCACAAGCTGGTCGGCGGGCTGGAGACGAAGGGGCCGATCGACATCACCATCCGCCCGGTGGCCTGCACCGCGACCATCCTCTACGACCTGATCGGCGCCGATACGGCCCGGATGCCCGACGACATCAAGGGGCTGACGCTCTCCTGCATCCTGTCGGACACGCTGGAATTCCGCTCGCCCACCACCACGGCGCATGACCGCGAGGTCTGCGAGAAACTCGCGTCCGAGCTTGGCATCGACATCGCCGATTATGCCGCCGAGCTTTTCGCCGCCAAATCCGACGTCTCGGCGTTTTCGGATGCGGAGCTTCTGCGGATGGATTCGAAGAAATACGCCGTCGGCGACACGAATTTCCGCGTTTCGGTGCTGGAAACCACCGTCCCCTCGATCCCGCTCGACCGCAAGGCCAGCCTGATCGAGGCAATGGAGACGGTGGCGAAGGAAGACGAGGTCGATCAGGTGCTGCTGTTCGTGGTCGACATCCTCAAGGAGGAATCGACCCTGCTGGTGCCGAACGATCTGGTGAAGCGCGTGGCCGAAAAGAGCTTCGGCGCGACCGTTGAAGGCGACACGGTGGTGCTGCCCGGGGTGATGAGCCGCAAGAAGCAGATCATCCCGAACCTCAAGGTCTGAGGGCTTCGGGGACCAGAAGAAAGGGCGCCTCCGGGCGCCCTTTTCATGTGTGGGTGTCGGCTGTGGTGTCTGGCGGCTCAGACCGCCGGGGCGACCGGCTGGTAGCCCTGGCGGCCGATGATCGCGATCATGCCACCGGCAACCGAAATCACCTTGTTGTCGAGCATCTGGGCGAGATACATGCCCGCGGCCTGGGTTCGCGAACCGGACCGGCAGACAAGCACCACGTCGCGTCCGTCGGCAATGTCATCCCTGATCGCGGCCACAAAGCTCTGCGGATCCTGGAACGTCAAAAGCCTTGCGCCCTCGATCACACCGGTCTGGTGCCATTCGGGCGGGGTGCGGATGTCGACCAGCAGGCCGCCGGAGGCCCTGATCTCGTCGACACTCATCTCCTTGTGCTCGAACCCCTCGATCCGGGGCGGGCGGCGGAAACCGAACATTTATCTCTCCTTCCGGGAGCCGCGGCGGGCGGTCTCCCCTGTCGTTGGATGGTCATTGCATTGCGATCAGCGGGCGGGCCCGGTGGCCCCCTGCCCGCCGTTTCGCGAGGGCGGGATGGAAAAGGCGCAGGTGGCTCAGCCCGGCCGCACCGTCCTGTAGCCCGAGGCCAGAACCTTCTGCATACCGCCCTCGATCGAGACGATCGGGTTTGGGATCTGCTTGGCGAGAAACTCCGCCGCCACCTGGGTGCGGTTCCCGGAATTGCAGATCAGCACCAGCTGCCGGCCATCGGCAATGTCTTCCGCGATCTGCGGCAGGAACGTCCCCGGACGCTGGAAATCGAACTCCACCAGATGCGCGCCCTCGATCACCCCGGTGTCGGTCCATTCGCCCGGGGTGCGGATGTCGACCAGAAACGCGTCACCGGCGGTCATCTCGCTGACCGGCATGGCGCGGCGAACCCAGCCACTGGCGGCCTTGCCTGCCTTGCCCGCCCCGGGCATCATCGCGAACCCCGCCGCACCGAGCACCAGCACGCCGACGCCCGCCAGCAGCAAATGCCGTCTGTTCATTCCACTCATTTCGCCCTCGATCTTCAGGAAAACCAGTCTTCTGTATAGGAACAACTTCTCCGGCATGCCACTGCAACTTTTCCGCCCTCGCGTGCCCGTGAACCCTCCCTGATCCGCCCACCAGACCGCCACCAGACCGCCCGCCCGGGCCATTCCCGTCTGGCCACCACCCGGCCCCCATGCGATACCAAGGGCGGAGCGAAAGACCGGAGACCCCACCGCCCATGACCCGGATCGTCGAAAGCCTTGCCGAGATTTCCGCCCCCTATGACGCGCTGTTCTGCGATCTCTGGGGCTGTGTGCACAACGGCGTCACCCCCTTCCCCGAAGCGGTCGCGGCGCTTCGGGCGTTCCGCGCCTCCGGCCCCGGCAAACGGGTGATCCTGCTCACCAATTCACCGCGCATGGGCGAGGCCGTCGCGGTGAGCCTCGACCGCATGGGCCTGCCGCGCGACGCCTGGGACGACATCGCCACCTCCGGCGATACCGCCCGACCGGCGATGTTCCGCGGCCTCGTGGGGCGGAAGGTCTGGGTCATCGGCGAGCCGGGCGATGCGCCCTTCTTCGAGCCGATGCCAGAGCTTTCCGGTGCGGTGGAGATCGAGCGGGTGGCGCTGGAAGAGGCCGAAGGCATCGTCTGCATCGGCCCGTTCGACCCGCTGGCCGAGCCCGACACCCTGCGCCCGCAGCTGCTGCTCGCCAAACAGCGGGGGCTGAAACTGCTCTGCGCCAACCCCGATCTCTTCAGCCTGCGCGCCGGAGAGCGCATCTGGTGCGCCGGCACGGTGGCGGCGCTCTACGAAGACATGGGCGGAACCAGCCTCTGGTTCGGCAAGCCCCAGCCGGGGATCTACGACCTCGCCCGCCAGCGTCTGGCAGAGGCCGGCGGCAGCACCGATCCGGCACGCATCCTCGCCATCGGCGACGGGATCGGCACCGACATCAAGGGCGCGCTGGGGGAAGATATCGATTCGCTGTTCATCACCGGCGGAATCGCGGCGCGGGAGACCGGCACCACCCGTCAGCCCGACCCCGACAAGCTCGCCCGCTTTGCCGAAGCGGCGATGGTGACCCCGACCTTTGCGGCGGGGTTTCTGCGCTAGCAAACAACGGGCTTGATTTTCTGCGGTCGCGAAGCAATGTTATTGCAAGATGCGCATCTGTTGCGTTCGAAAATTGCCCGAGGGCCCCATGCCGAACATGTCGAACCAGCCGAACGATATGCCGGACGATATTCAGCGCGGCACGATCTTCATCGAAGACATGGAGATCGGCATGATGCGGTCGCTCACCAAGGAAGTGACCGAGCGTGACATCGGAATGTTTGCCGAGGTCACGACCGACTGCAACCCGGTGCATCTCGACGAAGCTTTCGCCCGCGGCACCATCTTCGAAGGCCGCATTGCGCACGGCATGTTGTCGGCCGGGCTGATTTCGGCGGTGATCGGCGAACAGCTTCCCGGCCACGGCACGATCTACATGAGCCAGAGCCTGAAGTTCATCGCCCCGGTCCGCCCGGGCCACAGGGTGACGGCGGAAGTGACGGTGCTGGACATAGACCATGCGAAGCGCCGTGTGCAGTTGAAAACCGAATGCAAGATCGGCCACCAGCTGGTGCTCAGGGGCGAGGCGCTGGTGCTGGCGCCCTCGAACAAGCTCGGCTGACACCGCTTGCGGCCAGACCCTCCACCAGACCCTCCACCGGCACCTTCGCCGGTCTCCCCGCACATATTTGCCGCAGCCCGCTTCCGCCACTTGCAAGGCCCCGGGGTGCGGGATAACCGGGGCGCATGCGCATCGTACACGACTGGCAATTCATCGAGCCGCAGGACCGTGGCGCCTCCGCCGCCCTTGGCAATTTCGACGGCGTCCACCGCGGCCACCAGCAGGTGATCGACACCGCCCGGGCAGAGGCCAAACGCCGCGGCGTGCCGCTTGGGGTGCTCACCTTCGAGCCCCACCCGCGGCATTATTTCAACCCCGAAGGCCCCGCCTTCCGGCTGATGAACGCCGAAGCCCGCGCGCATCTGCTCGGCTGGTTCGGCGTCGATGTGCTCTATGAGCTGATCTTCAACGACACGCTCTCGGCGCTTCCGGCCGAAACCTTTGCCCGCTCGGTGATCGCCGGGGGGCTGGGGCTGGCGCATGTGACCGTGGGGGCGGATTTCCGCTTCGGCGCCGACCGCAAGGGCGATGCCCGGGCGCTGGCGGAATTCGGCAAGCACATGGGCTTCGGCGTGACCGTGCTGCCCCTGATGCAGGACACCGGCGCGCAAATCTCCTCCACCGCGATCCGCCGGGCGCTCAGCGAAGGCCGCCCGCGCGACGCGGCACGGATGCTCGGCCACTGGCACCGGATCGACGGCAAGGTGATCCGCGGCGACCAGCGCGGCCGGCTCTTGGGCTTTCCGACGGCGAACATGTCGATCGAGGGGCTGCATGCGCCAAAATTCGGGGTCTATGCGGTGAAGGTCGATGTGCTTTCGGGACCGCACAAAGGCGAATACGGCGGGGCGGCGAGCGTCGGTGTGCGCCCGACCTTCGGCATCAAGAGCCCCAATCTCGAAAGCTTCATCTTCGACTTTTCCGGCGACATCTATGGCGAACATCTCTCGGTGGCGCTGGTCGACTACCTCCGCCCCGAACGCAAGTTCGACGATGTGGAGGCGCTGGTGGCGCAGATGGAAGCCGATTGCGTGAAGGCCCGGGAGGTTCTGGGCGGGCTCTGAGGGGTCTCTGCGCCCCGACCGGCCCCCCTTCCCTTCCTGCCCGGCTTGCGCGAGGGTCGCCGGATGACGACTCGCCTGCGCAAACGCTTCTGGGAGCTTCCCCTCGCCCGCCTTCGCCCGGCAGAATGGGAAGCGCTTTGCGACGGCTGCGGCAAATGCTGTCTCAACAAGCTCGAAGACGAGGAAACCGGCCAGGTGGTGTTCACCCGGGTCGCCTGCCGTCTGCTCGACGACGAAACCTGCCGCTGCGCGCAATACGACATCCGCCTGCAAATCGTGCCCGAATGTATCGTGCTGACGCCGAAAAACATCGGCGAGGTGGGCTATTTCATGCCCTCCACCTGCGCCTACCGGCTGCGTCACGAGCACAAACCGCTCCCCGACTGGCATCCGCTGCTGACCGGCGACCCGGACAGCGTGCATGACGGCCATTCGGTGCGCGGCTGGACGGTGCCGGAGTTCGAAATCCCCGAGGAAGACTGGGAAGATTACGTGATCGAAGAGGAGCCTTGAATGTTCTTTGCGTCTGACAATGCCGGGCCGGTGCATCCGAAGGTAATGGAAGCGCTGATGCGCGCCAACGCGGGCCATGCCGCGCCCTACGGGGCGGACGGGATCATGGACGAGGTGCGGGCGCGGCTGCGGGCGCTGTTCGAGGCGCCCGACGCGGCGGTCTATCTCGTGGCCACCGGCACGGCGGCCAATGCGCTGGCGCTGGCCACGCTTGCGCAGCCCTGGGAGACGATCTTCTGTGCGGCGCCGGCGCATGTGCAGCTCGACGAATGCAACGCGCCGGAGTTCTTCACCGGCGGTGCCAAGCTCACGCTGGTCGCCGCGCCGGATGCGAAGATGTCGCCCGAGGCCTTGCGGGCGACGATCGCGGCGGAGGAGAGCCGGGGGGTGCATGGGCCCCAGCGCGGACCGGTATCGCTCACCAATGTGACCGAACTCGGCACGGTCTACACCCCGGCGGAAATTGCCGCGCTGACGGCTGTGGCAAAGGACTATGGCCTCGCCTCCTATCTCGACGGCGCGCGGCTCGCCAATGCCCTCGCCGCGACCGGGGCGCGCCCGGCGGAGATGACATGGAAGGCGGGGGTGGATGCGGTAAGCTTCGGCGGCACCAAGAACGGGCTGATGGGGGTCGAGGCGGTGGTGTTGTTCGACCCCGCCCGCGCCTGGGAATTCGAGCTGCGCCGCAAACGCGCGGCGCATCTGTTCTCCAAACACCGCTATCTCTCGGCGCAGATGCTGGCCTATCTCGAAGACGACCTCTGGCTCAGCCTCGCCAGGGCCGCCAATGCCGCCAATGCCCGCATCGCCGCCGGGCTGAAGACCACGGGCGTGGCCCGCTACAGCCATGCGCCCGAGGCCAACATGAGCTTTGTCGCCTTCCCCCGCGCGGCCCATGGGCGGCTGCATGAGGCCGGGGCGGCCTATTACATCTGGGAGGGGGCGCTGGAGGGCGACGACCCGGGCGAGATGCTCACCGCACGGCTGGTCTGCGACTGGTCGGCGGCAGAGGCGGAGACCGACAGGTTCATCGACCTCGTTCGCGGATAGGCGGGACGGCGGCGCGCGCCGCCGTCTCACCGCGCCGCGCGGCGCGGTTTCCGGCTCACCGGCACCCGAAAGGACGTCCCCAAGGCCGCCCTTTCGTCGTGGCGCGTCACTCTTTCGCGCCGCCGAACTCTTCCCAGGCCCTGAGCGCCTTGCTGGCATACATCAGCGCCGGGCCGCCGCCCATATAGATCGCCATGCCGAGCACTTCCTCGAATTCCTGCCGGGTGGTGCCGAGTTTCACGAGGGTGCGGACATGGAAGCCGATGCAGCCGTCGCAATGGATTGCGACCGCAATGCCGGTGGCGATCAGCTCCTTGGTCTTTTCCGTCAGCGCACCGTCATCGCTGGCGGATTTCGACATCAGCCCGAAGCCTTTCATGGTGTCGGGGATATCCTTGCGGAGCTTGGCGGCATAGGTGGAGATGTCCTTGACGATCTCGTTATAATTGGTCTCGCCCATCAGAGGTTCCTTTCCAATAACAATCCGGTTTCCCCGGGGCCTTAGCAAAGGGCACCGGGCCGGATCAAGGCATGACAGCCATGCCCTTTTGCCGCATGACGCCCTGACCTCAGAGCTTCAGGAAATGCGCGATCTCGGCGGCGACGCTCTCGGGATGGGTGAGCGGCGCCATATGCCCCGCCCCCATCACCACCACCCGCTGCGCCTGCGGCACCCGCGCGGCGAGCCTGTCATGCACCCGGTTGACGATCGCGGGCGAGGCGCTGCCTTCGATCAGCAGCACCGGCAGGGCAAGGGTTTCGAGGCGTCCGGGGGCGCAGAGCCCCGGGGCGTCGCCGACCGTCACGCCGCGTTCCTCGCCGATCCGGGGGATCTGCGCGATCAGCCGGGCGCGGGCCCGGTCGCTGAGCCCGTCCCATGGCTTGTCCGCCATCATCGCCGCCTGAAAGATCCGCGCCGCCGCCTCGTTGTCTCCGGCGGCAAGCGCCGCGTCGAACCCCTCCATGGCGCGGTCATACGCCGCCCAGGCGCGGGTGCCTTGGGCAAGGGTGAACAGCGGCGGCTCGATCAGGGTGAGCGAGCGCACCCGGTGCGGCAACTCCAGCGCCAGCCGCAATGCCACGGTGGCGCCATAGCTGTGGCCGACAATGTCGGCGCGGCCCTCGATCAGCTCCGCCGCGATCATGGTGGTGAGCCGGTGCAGCCCCTCGGGGCCGCCATCGCCGTTCCACATGGCCGAAGCGCCGTGCGACGGCCGGTCGAAGCAGGTTATCAGCAGCTTGTCGAGCAGCGGCGCCTGAAGCTTCGTCCAGGTCGCGTGGCTGCCCAGGGTGCAATGAATGAACAGAACCCGCCGGACACCGCCGCCGAGCCGGACCACATGGGTCGGGAAACCCGCGACAGGTTCGGTCTGTGCCACCTCAGCCGGCCCCTTCCGGGAGCCCGGCCTGAAGCCCGGCAAGGTGGTCGGCAAGGTCATCGAGCCGGTCCTGTCCCCAGAACAGGGCCCCGTCTTCGGTGACGAAACTCGGCACACCGAACACGCCCGCCTGCACCGCCTCCTCGAGGTTGCGGCCGTAAATCTCGGCGCCGGTGAACAGCCCGCTGTCGGCCAGCCCCGGGTCGAATCCCGCCGCCGCCAGCGCCGCCTTCACCACCGCATCCTCGGCGATGTTCTTCTCCTCGGCCCAGCAGGCGGCGAGCACCGCTTCGACCAGTGCGAACATGTCGCCGCTGCCTGTCTGATGCCCGGCCTTCTGCACGGCCTTCTGCGCGGCGATGATCGCATAGGAGGCAGGGGCGGCATTGGTGGGGAAATGCGCGGGCTGCGCATGGATCGGCAGCCCCAGCCGCTTCGCCTGACGGGCGATGTCGGCGAGGAGGTAGTCCTGACGCGCCTGCGGCCGCTGGCCGAGCGGGATGCCTCCGGTGCGCCTGAAAAGCGCCACGAGATCGAGCGGCTTCCAGACCACATCGAGCGCTTGTGCCTCGGCCAGGGCGCGCAATCCTGGCAATGCCAGATAGGAGTAAGGCGAGATTGGCGAAAGATAGAAATCGAGTCGGGACATATTGTTGCGCCCTGGATTCGGGATGTGGCCAGAAGCCTAGCCCGGTGTTAAGCGAAGTCAACGCGCGCCGTCGCGATTCGGTTACCGAAAGCTCAGGGACCAGACCAATGCCTGCCATCCACGAACCGAAGCTCATCTCCGGCAACGCCAACCGCTCCCTCGCGGCCCATGTCGCCCGGCGCATGTCGATCCACCGGGGCTCGAAGGTGGAGCTGGTCAGCGCAAGGGTCGAACGGTTCAACGACTCGGAAATCTTCGTCGAGGTACATGAGAATGTGCGCGGCGAGGACATGTTCATCATCCAGCCGACCTCGAACCCGGCCAATGACAACCTGATGGAGCTCCTGATCATCGCCGACACGCTGCGCCGCTCCTCGGCCAGCCGGATCACCGCGGTGATCCCCTATTTCGGCTATGCCCGCCAGGACCGCCGCTCCCGCGCCCGCACCCCGATCAGCGCCAAGCTGGTGGCCAACATGATCGCCCAGGCGGGGATCGAACGGGTGTTGACCATGGATCTGCACGCGACCCAGATCCAGGGCTTTTTCGACATGCCGGTCGACAACCTCTATGCCGCGCCGATCTTCGCCCTCGACATCAAGCACCATTTCAGGGATTGCCTCGACGAGCTGATGGTGGTGAGCCCCGATGTGGGCGGTGTGGCGCGGGCGCGCGAACTGGCCAAGCGGATCAACGCGCCGCTGTCGATCGTCGACAAGCGCCGGGAAAAGGCCGGGGAAGTGGCGGAGATGACGGTGATCGGCGATGTCACCGACAAGCGCTGCATCATCATCGACGATATCTGCGACACCGCCGGCACGCTGGTGAAGGCCGCGGAACTGCTGATGGAGACCGGCGCCAAGGAGGTGCATGCCTATATCAGCCACGGGGTGATGTCGGGGCCGGCGGTGGAGCGGGTGTCGAACAGCTCGATGAAGAGCCTTGTCATCACCGATACGATCGAGCCGACCGCGGCGGTGTCGGAGGCGCCGAATATCCGCGTGGTACCGACCGCGCCGGTGTTTGCGCAGGCGATCCTGAACATCTGGGGCGGCACGTCGGTGAGCTCGCTGTTCGACGATACCACGCTGGGGCCGCTCTACGAATCGTCCTACCCGTAGGGGGCGCGCGGCAGGGCGCGCGCAAGAATGCGCCCGGAAGCGCTGCGCCCGAACCCGGCTTTCATTTGCAAAGCATCGGCGAAGCGGGTGGCCGGGTGGCGATGCCGTCCGAAGGCTTCGGGGGCTGCCGAACGACGGTTGGGGCAGATGGCCGAAGGACAGTTGCGCCAGCCGTTCGGACCTTTGCCAATCTGCCGGGTTCCGTATCCTGCTGTCCTTGAAGAGGCTGTGGCATTCCCGTCTGGTAAAGGCATTTGCAGAGGTGGCCGACGGCCCTCCGGTGCGGGTCGTGTGGTCTTGCGGCGACTTTTCGGCTCAGGGCCCTGAGGCTGGAAACGCCATCCCGGTTGATGGTGTGGCTGGCTCCTGCGCCCGGCGTCGCGATGCGCCATGACGCCCGGATCTCGATGGGCGAAGGCCAGGGGTCTGCGCAGGTGACGCGCTCCTTGTTTAGATCCATTGAAAACCATGGGAAACGCTCTGTTTCCGCGCGGCCGGTCCGGCCGCTACCCGCCGGTCAACCGCGCATGGAGGATCAGATCCGGCCGGTATTCGAAGTGGAAACTGTCGAAATGGTGCCACTTCCCGCCCCGGATGACGCCGTAACGCTCCATCGCCGCGACCAGTTCCGGCGGATAGGGCATGTCCATCTCCCCCGCCTGCCCCGGCTTTGCGCCGGACCAGCGCCAGTAGCCGCCGAGCCTGGTGTTGAAATCCACCGCGATGCCGAAACTGTGGCTCGACAGCCGGCCGGTCCCGGCGATCCTGCGCCAGTTGAAGGTGCCGCCGACATTCTGGAAATAGCGGTCCATCGCCGCGCCGAGCCCCGCCACCTCGTCGCGCGCCGCCTGAAGCTGCTGGCGCACACAGTGCTTTCCGGTCATCGAAAACCGGGTGGTCTGGCCGGCGCCGGTACAGGTCGCGGTTTCGGGCGCGACGTCCACCGGGTCATCCGCGGGCAAGGGCAGCGCCAGCCAGTCAACGGGAGTGCATTCCCCGGCCATCGCCGGGGGTGCGATTTGGGCCAGCAGGGAAAGGACGGCCGACCGACGGCGCATCGCGGCACCGAGACCGGACCCGACAAACCCCTCCGGCAACCGCCAATCGCCCCGATGCCCCCGCGGCCATGGACAGGCAGGGCGGGGATTGCTAGCAAAGTTGTCAGGGAGGAGCCCATGCCCGTCATCACCAATATTGAAGACCTGCACCGCATCTACCGCCGCCGGGCGCCGAAGATGTTCTACGATTATTGTGAATCCGGAAGCTGGACCGAACAGACCTTCCGCGAAAACACGTCTGATTTCGCCAGGATCCGGCTGCGCCAGCGGGTGGCGGTGGACATGTCGGACCGCTCGACCCGCACCACCATGGCGGGCGAGGAGGCGGCAATGCCGGTGGCGCTGGCGCCGGTGGGGCTGACCGGCATGCAACATGCCGACGGCGAGATCCTCGCCGCCCGCGCCGCCGAGAAATTCGGCGTGCCCTTCACGCTCACCACGATGTCGATCTGCTCGATCGAGGACGTGGCCGAACACACGTCCAAACCCTTCTGGTTCCAGCTCTATGTGATGCGCGACCAGGATTTCCTCCGCCGCATCATCCAGCGCGCCAGGGATGCGAAGGTCTCGGCGCTGGTGCTGACGCTCGATCTGCAAATGATCGGCCAGCGTCACAAGGACATCAAGAACGGCCTCTCGGCGCCGCCGAAACCGACGCTGGTCAACATGCTGAACCTCGCCACCAAATGGCGCTGGGGGCTCGGGATGCTGGGCACGACGCGGCGGCAGTTCGGCAATATCGTCGGCCATGTGGACGGAGTGTCGGACCCGTCGAACCTGATGGCCTGGACCGCCGAGCAATTCGACCCGGCGCTCGACTGGAAGAAGGTCGAGCAGATCCGCGACATGTGGGGCGGCAAGCTGATCCTGAAGGGGATCATGGAGCCGGAAGATGCGCTGATGGCGGCGAAGATCGGCGCCGATGCGATCGTGGTGTCGAACCACGGCGGGCGCCAGCTCGACGGCACCATCAGCTCGATCCGGGCGCTGGAGCCGATCGTGCAGGCGGTGGGCGACAAGGTGGAGGTCTGGATCGACAGCGGCATCCGCTCGGGTCAGGACGTGCTGAAGGCGGTGGCGCTGGGGGCGCGCGGCGCGATGATCGGGCGGGCCTATGTCTACGGGCTGGGTGCGATGGGCGAAGCCGGGGTCACCAGGGCGCTCGAGGTGATCCACACCGAGCTCGACAAGTCCATGGCCTTCTGCGGACATCGCGACATCCAGGACGTGACCCGCGACATCCTCCGCGTTCCGCGCGGGTTTTCGGGCGACTGGGACTGAACCGGGGCCGCGCCTTACCCAACCGCCCCGGCAGGCAAGGCAAAGCTGCGATTTCGCGGCCGGACCCGTGCAAATTCGCGGTTTTGGCGGTTTTGTGCCTCCCCAAGCGATTGAAATCGCGCTACTCTCCCCCCAAGTCAATGTAACATTCATTTACTTTCGTGAGGATCCATGGCCACCAGTCTCGACACGCAAATCAAGGAAAGCCAGGCCCAGGTGGCCGAAGCGCAGGCAAAGATTTCAGAACTGACGACGCGGATCGAAACCGCGCGCTCCAGGGCGCTGTCGGGCGATGACATTTCCATCGACATCGAGAACGCCACCCTCGACGACGTTCATGCCCATACCGATCTGATGAACGCCAATATCGCCGAGCTCATCATGGGGCTCGACGATGTGACCGCCGGTTTCTCGAAGGATTTCGACGAGATGCGCACCCGCACCGGCTGGGAACGTTTCATCGGCCTGTTCTCGAAACACCGCGCCGAGGCCTTGCGTCAGGAGCGGATGCGCAATGCCAATATCGACGACAAGCTTCAGGATCTGATCGGCAAGTCCGACACCATCGTGGCACTGTTGCAAAACCAGCTCGATCTGCTCAACGAGCAGAAATCCCGGGTGGAAAGCAACCTCACCCAGACACTGGACGACCGCGAGCTTGCCGTGGGCGAGCTGGAACGCATCCGCGCCGAAATCCTCGCCATGGACCCGAAGCTGATCGAGCTTGAGGGCAAGATCTCCGCCACCACCGATGCGGCGGCGCGCACAAAGCTGGAGACCGAACTGGCCGCGCTGAACGGGACATACAACGATCTGGTGCAGCAGGAACAGGTGAAGCTCGCCCGCAGCCAGACGCTGGAGCGCTATATCGAGAAGGGCAAGACCTGGGTCGACAGCCTGCAAAATCAGGCCGCGACGCAGATGGTGCTGATCAACAAGCTCCAGACCGACACCAGACAGCGGGTGGTGCTGTATGACGCGCTGTCGAAATCGCTGAAGACCGCCCAGCAGCAGGATGTGGCGCACCGGATCAACGAGATCGGGGTGCAGACCGACAAGGAAGCCCAGGCCGCCATGGCCGCGATCGGCACCGCCACCAACCAGCGCATGGCCGACATGATGGAGGCCCATGAGGAGCATATGGTCTTTGCCCGCGAGGTGCTGGAGGCCAAGGCCCGCGCCACCGAGCGCATCTGACGGACCCGTTCATGCCTGAAACCGACGCCCTCACCCGCGACCACATGGAGCTGGAAGACACCCGCGTCACCCGGCGCTACTTCGCCATGTTCGAGGCGATCACCGGGCATCTCGCCCGGGTGGCGGGGCAGTTCGAGGCCGAAGGCAGCCTCACCCGCGCGGAGGTGAACCTGCTGGCGCGCTACATGATCGCTCTGGGCTATACCTTCCGGGCGCTGGCCAACAAGTACCACATGGCCGGCCGGGCCGAGGGGCTTGGCCCCGGCAAGCTTACCTTCGACCGCGAGGAATCGGGCTTTCCGGTCCATGCGGAACTGTTGCAGATGGCCTCCGACGCCGCCCAGGCCGGGCGCCACATGAAGGGCATGCCGGGGCAGGATGAGCTCAGGCGCCAGATGGTCGAGGAGATCGTCGGCAAGTTGCAGGTGCCGACCCGGCTGCAATATGCGATGAGCCAGCGGCTCTATTACGAGGAGCTCGCCCGGGGCGAGATCTTCTGGCCGCAGATGCACCCGGACGTGGTCTGGCTCGGCAATGACGGCGAGGGGCGCGATCTGCGGCGGCGCTATCTGGTGCATTGGGCGGTCTATGACAGCAGCCTCAACATCCCCACCATCTATCTGATGGACCTCGAGGATACCGGCCGCACCGCGCTGCCCAAGGACGAACGCCGCTGGCCGGAGGCACAGGCGCATCTGATGGCGCAGGCGGTGGCGGGGCTGAAGCTGGTGACCATCGCCGGCGGCTTCGACCGCGATTTCGACGATCTCCACCCCAAACGGCTGCGCCGGTTTCATATCGGCCCGATGTATTCTTCCGCCTTCACCCGCCAGACCGGCCCCCTGAAGGCGGTGCTTGAGGAGGCCCATGCGTCGGTGGGCGAGGACTGGGCGCTGGCCTGGACCATGGAGGATCTGGTGAGCGAACGGGTGGAGCTGGAGAAATCCGGCTGGTTCGGGTCGGTGGAACGCGAGATCTTTTCGCTCGACCCGTTCGACGGCGCCGCCGACAGCGGTCGCACGCGGATGGACCGCGCCATCATCCTGCCGCAGCGTCCGTTTCAGGTGCTCGCCGAGAAAAACCCGCCGGGCTTTCGCGAGGTGCGGAAATTTGTCGTGAGCCCGGGGGGGCGGGTGTTGTCCTATCGGTAGATGCCGCCGGAGCCGGGGCGCACCCCCCCGGATTTCTGAAGGTAGTTCGGGAACAAGGAAGAGGATGAGGGATGTCATTGCCTGCCGACCAGATGGAGCTTCGCGAAGACGAGATCCGGGCGCATTACCCGGCCGCGGCGGCGATGCTCGAAGGCTTCGACCACAACCCGCGGATCGCGAAGCCGAAGGCGGAGGCTGTGGCGGGGGTGGAGCGGCAGGAGCGCTCGCCCGGGATCGGGTCGCGCCGGCGGTTCCGCTCGACCACGCCGGGGCTGGTGACGCGTTCCACCGCGCGGCCCGAGGGCGTGCGGCTGATCGAACGGATCGAGGAGACCGATGGCGGCGATCCGATCCTGTCGCCGGGGCAGGCGACGGTGCTGCACAGCCTGCGCCGGGCGCTGGCGATCGCCTTGGCGGTAGCCGAGGGTTACGGCGAGCAGACCGGGCTTGTCGAACTCAAGAAGCACAATCTCGAAAAGGCGCTGGCGGCCGAGCGGCAGGCGGCCTTCGCCGAGCTTCTGGCGGGCGAGGCGCTGGTGGCGCTGTCGGTCTTTGCCAATACCACCGCCTTTCTGCTGACCCCCCATGCGGGCGCGGTTTCGGTGGAGGTGGGGAGCGTCGAGGAGCTGCTGACCGACAATGCCGCGATGGCGCTGCACGGGGCGCTGTGGGAACTCGACCAGAAGATCGCGCTGTTTGCCAGTGACGAGCCGCGGCTGGTGGCGGTGGTGACGGGTTTTGCCGAACAACTCATGCAGCGGGTGGCGCTGCGGGCCCAGAATGCGCCCGGGCTCGAGGCTTTCACGGGCGTGCATTACCGCGTCGAGGCCGACGATCTCACGATCTCGGGCTTCACCCCCAGCCGCAAGGCACGCGGCTCGACCCTCACCATGAGTTTCAAGAAGCCGCATGAGGTGGTCGGCAACCATATCGCCAAATATCAGGCGATGAAGCTCTCGAAGATGCTGATGGCCTATGATTTCGAGCGCAAGCTGAACCCGTTTGCCGAGCTTGGCGGCTTCATCTTCACCTTCATGGGCGACGGCAAGCCCGGCACCGGCAAGACCACCCTGATCCGGATGATGGCCGGGCTGATCGCGGGCTATTGCGAGAACGCGGGCTATCCGTTCCGCTATCAGAACCTCTCGACCGAAAGCATCGACAGCTATCAGGGCAAGTCGGCGCAGAATGCCAAGGCTTTCATCAACAACGTGCTCGACCCGGGCGTCATCGGGTTCGGCACCATCGACGATATCGACCAGCTCGCCGGCAAACGCGGCGACCGGCAGTCTTCGGCGGGGCAACTCGAGATCACCGCGGTGCTGATGGAGAGTTTTGCCGGGGCGAATACGGTGGTGCGCGGCAATTGCACCTTCGGGATGTTTTCCAACTACCCGGAGAATGTCGACGACGCGCTGCGGCAACGGGCGGGCGCGCGGTTCCTTGTCGACGGGCCGCAGACCCGGGAGGATTACATCGACATCCTCGCGCTGCTGATGGGGCGCAATCACGACATCCCGCTCGGCAAACACGAGCTTTACGCCGCGCAGGAGATCAAACGCGCGGTGGCGGCGAGCTTCGAGGCCCATTCGCGGCCGCAGGAGGCGGGGCTGGAGCGGGTCTTCGAGCGGGTGTCGCGCGATCTCGGCAAGCTCGACACCATCGCCAAGCTCGGCACCTATCTGAAAGGCATCCAGGAGGCCGACGCGCGTTTCACCGGCCGGGCGATCAAGAACATCACCGATGCGGTGAAGGTGCGGGCGATGGATTTCGAACTGCCCGACGAATGGATGGAAGAGCCGGAGCTGTTTCTGCTGCGCCCCTATGACGAGAAGCGCGGCATGATCGAGGAGCTGCGCAAGCCGATCACGGTGGAGATGGTGGTGCAGGAGATCAACCGCTACGCCGACAGCGAATTCCGCTATGCCGACAAGTCCGACGAAGCGGCCATCGCGCGGATGGTGCGCGATTTCGGGCTGACGGAAGAGGCGAAGCGGCGGTATCTGGAGGGGAAGGGGTGAGCGCGGACCGAAGGGGCCTGAGAGGATGCGAGGAATGATCATGCCCGGACCACACGGGACCAGACTGCCCCCGGCGAGCGCACCTTCCGCGCGGAGCAAGACACAACGAGGGCCAACAGCATGAAACGCCTCATCCAACGCGGGTTGATGTTCGGCAATCTGGTCCGCATCGACAGCCCGGCGCTCGTCGGGCGCTACAACCGTGCGCTCGAACGGCTGACCGGCCACCGCACGGCGCTCGACGACTTTCACATCGACATTTCGGGCTATTCCTACGAGATCGGCGAGGAGCTTGGCGACCATCTCTATCTCAACCCCGGCGGGGTCAACCGGATGTTCATCATCCTCACCGTCGACCAGAAACGCGCGCCGCTGCTCAACGCGCAATTCTCCACCTCCCGCGGGATCCTGCAACAATTCATCGCCGACAACGAGGCCAAACTCTTTGCCCTCACCGCGCAGGACGCGGTGGCCGGTGAGCTCGACAATTCGGTGTTCGAGGCCGAGGCCCCGGCGCGGCTGTTCGACATCCGCAAGATCACCGTGGTCGCCGACACCACCCAGAGCCATGTGGCCAATGCCCGCGCGCTGGCCGACAAGATCGAGACCTTCCAGACCGAACCCGACGCCTGGTATGACGACGTGCTGATCGCCGAGATGATCGAACTCGCCCGGACCACCGGCGACGTCACCCGCCAGCCGCTCGACCTCGCCCGCCCGACCTATGAACAGGGCAATTTCTGGACCGCGCATTTCGGCGGCCTCTACATCTTCCGCGATGCCCCCTTCCCCGCCGCGATCTCGGTGCGTCCGCGCGACGAGCTGGGGCCGATGCCGGTCGAGAGTTTCGACCTCACCATGCGCAACGCGATCGCCGCCTTCCTCGACACCAACGATCTGGTGGAACCGGTGATCCAGGCGCGCGGCGTCGACGGCGCGGCGATCCTGCGCCAGAAGATGGATTTCATCCTCGTCGATGCCGCCGCCAGCCTCGGGGTGAAGATCGACGGGTTCGACTCGCGCAGCCTCCACCGCCTCGCCCAGCGTCTCGGCCGCCGCCTGCCGGAGGAGTTTTCCAAGCTCGGCGCGCTGGTCCGCTGGGCGCTCAACGGCGGCAAATGGCCCCGGATCGCCTCCGACAACCCGGCCTATTTCTACACCCTGCGCGCGCGCGCCGATCACCCCGACCGCGACCTGATCAACCAGCTTCTGGCGGAACTGACCCCGCTCGATGTCCGCCAGCTGTTCATCACCCACAAGCCCGCGTTCTATGCCGCCTACCGCCAGTGGCCGGAGGCGAAAAAGGAATATGTCGCCGAATTCCTGCACCGCGATTATGCCGCCAACAAGGCCGGCGCACGCGATGCGCTGTTCGGCGGCGCGGCGCAGGAAGCTGCGGTCAGATCGCCCTGGGACAGGGGGGACACCCGCACCTCCCGCGCCGGGCGTGATATTGTCGATCTTGTCGGCCCCTGGGGGGCGGTACTCGGGAGATAAGCCATGATCGGTGCCATTCGTCTGATCTTCTTCGGTTTTCTGGCGCTCAGCGTCGTCTATTTCGCGGTCTCGGTGTATTCGCGCTCGATCCGGCGCGAAAAGCTCGAAGACTGGTGGGCGGAAGAACACCCGGGCGATGATGACAGCCCGGAACGCGATGCCTATATCGAACAGGGCATGATCGACTACCAGAACGGGCTCAGGCCCAAGCTGATCTGGCTGGTCTATATCATTCCGGCCATCGCGGTCGCGGCGGTCATGTATTTCGTCAACGCCACCTGAGCCCCGGGAGACCCCATGCGCCTCGTCCGAAACACCCTTCTCGCCATACTCGTCTTTGCCGCGCTGGTGCTGGCCCATTACACCCTGCCGCAGCACGACGTGGTGCGGGTGGTCAACACCTATCAGGAACGCCAGGATTTCGACGACTGGACCCGGATCTTCTGGTCGAAGCCGGACGATCTGTCGGACGTGCTGATGAACCGCGATGTGCAGTTCATCCAGACGGTGAAGAAGAAGACCTTCCTGTTCGGCTTCATCCAGCGCGATGCCGAAGAGGTGATGGTCTACCGCAACGAAGACACCGGCTGGCGCTGGCCACCCTATTTCAAGTTCGACACCGCCTCGCTCCAGACCGAGGCCGACGATCTGCGCTCCACCCCGGAAGCGCCGAAATGGGCGGTGATGACGCATTACGGCTGGCGCGCCGAGCTGTTTTCGGCCTTTCCCAACGCGGTGGCGATCCGGCCGGTGGACGGTCCCAACCCGACCATCATCCCGTGGTTCAACATCGGCTTCTTCGCGGTGCTGATCGTGCTTTTGCTGTTCATCCGCGCGATGTGGCTGCAATTCCGCGAACGCACCATCGACCCGGCGCTGGAAGACACCCGCGACGCCTGGGAACGGGTCGACGAAGAGCTCGACGCGCGCCGCGGCAAGCTCTCGCGCTGGTGGAAAAGCTGGACTGGAGGGTAAACGGGGGGGTAACCGGGGGGTAACGGCGCCGGTCTCTTCCTGCCGGGCCGGACACCCGGTTTGGCGCGGTTTGGCGACGGTGCGCCTCCATGGCGGGTCTGAAACCCCTTGCCCTGCTGGTCCCGCCCCGCTTCAATGGGGCACCCGGCGACAGCCATGACCCACCGGCCCGACCGGACCGTGACCGGGCTGCGACCAGACAAGCCGGACCGACAGGAAGGACGACATGAAACAGCTCTCCCTCGCCGCCGCGCTGGCGCTCGCCGCCGGCGCCGCGCTTGCCCAGCCCGACACGATCACCCTCGGCATGGTGCTCGAACCGCCCAACCTCGACCCCACCGCCGGCGCCGCCGCCGCCATCGACGAGGTGGTCTATGCCAATCTGTTCGAGGGGCTGACCCGCTTCGGCCCCGACGGCGCGGTGCTGCCGGCGCTGGCCACAAGCTGGGAGGTGAGCGAGGACGGCACGGTCTACACCTTCCACCTCGCCGAGGGGGTCACCTTCCATGATGGCACCGCTTTCGACGCCGAAGACGTGGTGTTCAGCCTCGACCGGGCGCGGGCGGAAGGTTCGACCAACGCCCAGAAGGCGCTGTTTGCCGGGATCACGGCCGTCGAAGCGCTCGACCCCACGATCGTCAAGGTCACCCTCGACGCGCCCAACGGCAATCTGCCGTTCAACCTCGCCTGGGGCGATGCGGTGATCCTCGCCCCCGAAAGTGCCGACACCGCCGCGACCGCCCCCGTCGGCACCGGCCCCTTCGCTTTCGGGGAATGGGTGCAGGGCGACCACGTGACCCTCACCCGTTACGATGGCTATTGGGGCACGGCGCCGGCGCTTGCCCGCGCCACGTTCAAGTTCATCTCCGACGGCAACGCCGCTTTCGCGGCAATGATGGCGGGTGACGTCGATGCCTTCCCGAATTTCCCGGCGCCGGAGACGCTCGGCCAGTTCGAGGCCGATCCGCGCTTCAGGGTGATCGTCGGTTCGACCGAGGGCGAGACCATCCTCGCGATGAACAACGGCGCCGCGCCGCTCGACGACATCCGCCTGCGCAAGGCGATCGCCCATGCGATCAACCGGCAGGACATCATCGAGGGCGCGATGTTCGGCTATGGCACCCCGATCGGCAGCCATTTCCCGCCGCATCACCCCGATCATGTCGACCTCACCGGGCTTTCGGATTACGACCCCGAGGCCGCCAAGGCGCTGCTGGCCGAGATCGGCGAGGTGCCGGTGCTGCGGCTGATGCTGCCGCCGCCGGCCTATGCCCGCCGTGGTGGCGAGATCATCGCCTCGCAACTGCGCGCGGTCGGGATCGAGACCGAGATCACCAATCTCGAATGGGCGCAATGGCTCGAACAGGTGTTCAAGGGCAAGGATTTCGACCTGACCATCGTCAGCCATACCGAGCCCGCCGACATCGGGATCTACGCCCGGCCGGAGTATTACTTCCAGTATGGCACGGAGGCGTTTCAGGCGCTGATCGAGGAGCTTTCAGCGACCTCGGATCCGGCCGCCCGGACCGCGCTCAACCAGAAGGCCCAGAGGATGATCGCCGAGGATTACGTCAACGGCTTCCTGTTCCAGCTCGCCAAGACCGGCGTGGCGAATGCAAAGATCGAAGGGCTGTGGGCCAATGCGCCGACCCAGGCCAACGACCTGACCGGGGTGCGCTGGGCCGAATAGGCGGCCGGAGCCGGGCTGAGGGACGCCGGGGGCGACGGGACATCTGGGGCGTCGGGGAAACCCGGCGCCCCTTTGCGTGGGACGCGGCGGGGGATCGCCAGGGCGAGGGTTCCCGAGGCTGTCAAACCGGGTCTTGCCGGGCAACCGCGCGCGAAAGGAAATCCACTAGAGTTGTTCCCGATCAGGCTGAATCGGGGGATTCACAAGTGCGGCGATTTCTGATTCCCTTTGTCGTATTCCAGGCAGGAGGATGGCGAGATGGGGCGACCGTATTCACACGATCTGCGGGCGCGGTTTGTAGC
>PDWJ01001984.1_pt1 | contig 38578 bp, 28 predicted proteins | sample 1430881 | NCBI WGS metagenome assembly PDWJ01 (sample SAMN01162460, study PRJNA174530) | Oral metagenome, whole genome shotgun sequencing project. | biome: Marine environment; feature: Marine mammal; material: Swab sample of the gingival sulcus; isolation source: swab sample of gingival sulcus...
CGCCTTTATCGTCAGCGATAAAAACACACCTGTTGATATTGGCGCTTTGGATCAGCACTGCTTGGCGCATATCGCGCGCTTTAAGCGCCCCAAGCGTTACATCCAGATCGATGAACTGCCCAAAAATAACTACGGCAAAGTGTTAAAAACGTTACTGCGAGAACGGTTAAACAAATCGTAAAAAACGTCGTCAACACCTTCTTCTATAATCTTTGATAACGAGTCCGACAAATTTTTAACACAAGTGCTGGGCAAGTTATTTTTTATTTATAGTCATGCCAGAAATTTTCCGTTACAGCGTTTACCTGTTCCACTCGCGAGTGGAACAGGTTGCATCCTCTTGCCGTACTTAGCATATTGTCTGCGAATATGCGCCTTGTACCGAAAGACTACCCATTTTACCCTGAATTATTACCTTGTTGGGTAGTGTCCAAATCTGCAAACCTTTGTTACTATATAGTTCGTCTTTATATCTTGGTTAATTATTTTTTATACCTTGGCTATTGGTTAGTAAATCTATTGCCGTTTTAAGGACTAGGGATCGGTTGATGAAAAAGACTTCTAATAAGATCATAAACCGAATGACGATCTATTATTATCGGAGGAAAACTGGTAATGCTCATATTCGCTATTCCTCAACTCAAGGCACCAATGCCCTGGTCGAACGCAATGGGCCGCAAATTGGTTTGATCACTGACGAAGCTGATTTGGTCGAGCGGTTACAGACGACGGCCGCTGAAAAGGACATGTTCAACAGTCTCGTTGGTAACCGCGTTGTTCATTTGACAACCTCGAATGACGAAGAAACCATGGATATTTCACTGGTTAAATCGATTAATGGGTTGACAACGGCAGGTGCCGAACGTCTTGTTGTGGCGGTTGCCGATCCGGAGCGCGAAAAGCAATTTAAACGCCTTTTCTTGTTGCGTTTCCCACGTCACCTACTGGGTTCGGTACCGGTGTTATTTTCCTCGGAATTTACCACTGATTCTTGCCGTGAAAGAAGAATCTGGTCGGCGATGTTAAATACCTTTTTACACCCCACCCTCAGCCGTTTTTTGTACTCGGCAGAGAGCCGCTTGAGAGCACACAAAGTCAAAAACCCGTTGCTGATTTATCGCAACGACGGTGCTTCTTCTCGCGTTGCCAAGTCGGTGGCTCTAAAAACTTACTCATCCGGTCCGCGCGGCGGTCTAGAGGGAACCAGAGCGCTGGCAGAAGCTTACGGATTTGAACACGTGTTGATGATTGACGTAGGGGGAACCACCAGTGATATTGGTGCGGTTGATAATTTACGCATTGTTTCCGAGCGTAGAGGTAAAATCGAAGGCATTGCCACCTCTTTTGAATTGAGCGATGTTCGTTCTTACGGTGTCGGCGGTAGTTCTATCATTCGCGTGGTAGACGGAAAAATTACCGTTGGTCCAAAAAGTGTGGGAGCGGCTCCGGGGCCGGCCTGTTTTGGTTTTGGCGGTAAAGAAGCCACCATTACCGATGTCAATTTACTGTTGGGTATTTTGGATCCCGATACCTATTTAAACGGCGAGTTAAAGCTGGATTTGCAACGTGCGCGACAGGTGATTCAAGAAAACATTGCCGAACCATTAGGTGTGGCTTTTGATGAAGCCCTATTCCTGATGCAGGAAGCCTATGCTGCCAAGATGGCAGCTAATTTTGAAGCTTGGGTGCGAGAAGGGGGTGAAACCGTACTGGCGGCATTTGGCGGTGGTGGGCCGATGAATGCTTGTCACGCTGCTGAAGTGGCTGGTATTAAGCGCATTATTATTCCACGCCTAGCAGCCGTTTTCTCAGCTGCCGGCATTAGCTTTTCGGATGTCGCACAAGACTTTGAGGCAGACATTACCGGTTTGTCTACAGCGGAGGTTGATGCAGTAAAAAGTGAATTGCTCAAAAAAGCAAGACGCCATATGTATCAGGAAGGTTACTCACTGAAAGACGAATGCCAAACCACATGGCGTGTCATTGTCGAAAATGCCGATGGCAGCGAACATGCTAGTTTTGCACCGGAAGATAATGTCGAGCACAATGTTGACCAAAAACTGATTTTGGAACTGAATGCACGCTATGTACTGGATCATCCGGAATTTACAGCCACGATACCAACAGGTGGTGTTGAAGCAGTAGCTTGCGGCAGCCGCAAAGTGTTGCGTAAAGGTATCGGTGAAACCGATGTCCCGGTCTATCGGCTTGATGATCAAGCCACCAATGCCGGTGCCCAGGGACCTGCTATTGTCGAGGGGCCTTTCTTTACCGCCCGGGTGACCAGAGATTGGTGTTTCGCCGTCTCGGATGCCGGCGACCTTGTCCTTGATTACAACGGCTAGGCGTTACACTGAAAACGATTTTAACTACAGGAGAAACCATGAGAGTTCCAATGACAGAATATTTACTGATCGATTTAGACAGTGAACGCTGGGTGTGTCGCATCTGCGAACACGACTTTGGCGATGCCAGAGGCACCTATAAAGAAGGTACCTTGGTCTATGACCGTAACCCGGAAGAAATCCATCCACCCATCATCGACCCGAAACGCTATCAATATACTTTTTCACCCGACCCGAATTATTGCCGTATCTACGAGTATTATTGTCCGGGTTGTGGCACACAGATAGAAACGGAATACGTACCGCCCGGCCATCCACCCACCATAGATATGCTGTGGGATATCGACGACTTGCGTCGCCGCTGGGAAGCAATCGGCGAGGATCCTGAAGTGGTAGTTAACTACGGCCCGGGAGAAAACGCCCAAACCGATTTGCGTGAAGGTTGCCGTCACGGCCATCACCGTGCACCGCAGAAAAAATAAGGGAGATAAACATTATGAAAAGAATATCAGTTGATATTGGCGGTACGTTTACCGATTGCTTTTTTGCCTGGGATGACCTCTATATTGAGTCTAAATCGCTGACCACGCATCACAACTTGGCTTTGGGTTTCAACGCTGCACTGGACAATGCCTGTAAGCAAGCCGGACTAACGCGAGAACAGGTATTACAAGAAGTCGATTCGGTACGCTATGCGACTACCTTGGGTACCAATGCTCTTATTGAGGGTAAAGGTCCACGGGTTGCAGCAATTGTCACTCACGGTTTTGAGGATACCATCCATATTTCGCGTTCCAAAGGTTACGGTGAAGGACTGGATCCCGTTAAGCAAGGCGATATGGCCGATGCTGAACGCCCCAAGCCCCTCGTGCCCCGTAATATGGTGCGTTCGGTCAAAGAACGCATCGACACCGTCGGCGAAGTGCTGGTGCCACTGCAGAAAGAGGATGTGCGCGAACAAGTACGCGACTTGGTTGATAACGGTGCCGAGGCGATTGTCGTCGCCCTGGTCAACGCCACGGAAAATTCGGTGCACGAGCAGTTGGTGCTGGAAACCATTTTAGAGGAATATCCGGCCCACGAGCTGGGTTCAATTCCGGTGATTCTTAGCAGTCAAGTCTCGGGACGTAAGGGTGAATACGTGCGGGCAAAAACAGCCATCATCGATGCTTTTTTGCACTCCATTATGTTTCATGCCCTCAACCAATTGTCCAGCAATCTGCGTGCTTCAGGCTATGGTAAACCCATGTTGGTCATTCACAACTCGGGCGGTATGGCACAATCTAACTCCAGTGATGCGTTGCAAACCATTCACTCGGGGCCGATTGCCGGTGTCAGTGGGGCACAACATTTATCGGAAAGTACAGGCATCGGTGATGTCGTTTCCATGGATATGGGCGGTACCTCATTCGATATCGGTTTGGTCCCCGAGGGCGGCGTTCAGCACTACGACTTTAACCCGATTATCGGTCGTTGGTTGATTTGCTTGCCAATGATTCACTTAAATACTTTGGGTGCCGGCGGTGGCTCGATTGCTACTTTCGACCGCATCCATAAAGCGGTTAAAATTGGTCCTGAATCAGCCGGTTCTGACCCTGGCCCTGCTTGTTATGACCGCGGTGGTTTGAATCCCACGGTAACTGATGCCGATTTATTGCTCGGTTATCTGGATCCTGATAACTATGCCAACGGTTATATTAAACTCAATCCAAAGCGCTCGCGTTTCGTCATTGAGGATCAGCTCTGCGATGAATTGGATTTAGACGTGATTGAAGTCGCCAAGGTCATTAAACGCTCGGTTGATGAGCAAATGGCCATTGGTATCGAGATGGAGCTCAGAAGTAACGGTGGTGTGGTTGAAGACTTTACCATGGTTGCCTATGGCGGCAACGGTCCGTTACACGCTTGCGGCATCGCTGATCAGGCGGGTATTTCAAGAATTCTTTTCCCACCGTTTGCCTCGGTTTTCTCGGCACTGGGTGCCGGTAATATGAAACCGTTGCATATTCACGAGCGCAGTGCTTACGTCATCCTCTATGAGCCGATTGCCCGCAAGCTGTTTGATGAATACGACCGCTTTAACACTTATGTTGAAGATCTGGAGAAAAAAGGCCGCGAGGACCTGGTACGTCAAGGCTATGATATTAATAAAGTCAAGCATCGTCTGGAAATGGATATGCGCTACGGTAACCAGCGCGTCACCACGTCGGTGGCTCTGGAGATTGACCGACTTAACAATGTCGGTGACGTTTTACATGTCATTCGCAAATTTGCCGAGGTGTATGCCGATCGTTACGGTAAAGGTGTCGAAGCACCGGAAGCGGGTGTGCGCGTACAGACCATTCGCGTAGCTTCCTTCATCGAAGGTGAAGTGGTACATTTCGATAAACTGGCATACGATGGTGAGCGTACGACACCGGAACCGGTTTCACGCCGTCCTGTCCATTTTGTCAACGAAGATAAACCGCTGGATACGCCGATCTACGACGAGAACGTTTTGCATGAAAAATTTATCGTGCACGGGCCTGCCGTGGTTACTACGGTGAGTACCACTTACCTGATCGAAAAAGGCTGGCGAATCGAACCGACACCGCAGGGTGCCGTATGGCTATTAAAAGGTGATGCTACTCAAGGCAGCCTGAAAAAATCATAAGGAGTATATAGTTATGACTACAGATACAACAAATGCAAAACGTGAACTGACTGCTGAAGAAAAGGCGTGGGTTGAAGATTTTATGAACGAAACGACGCTATTTCTCGGACCCGATCCAGAAATTATGCGTCATCACACGATTTCAACACGGTCAGAATTAGAGGAAAAAGCCATTGCCAAGGGCAACGATCCATTGCTTTACGACAGAATTCGCCGCAGATTGGTGGGTTCTTTGGACGAAGCCTTTGAAATGTGCGAATACATGGGGGCTGCTCCGGGGGCAAAATGGGCCGATTTGTCAGTGGCGGTTTATACCGCCCAAGGGGATGTTTGCTATATGTCAAACCGCGGCGTTATCGCCTTCGCTGCAGTATTACACCACCCGATTCGCCATATTATGAAGTACTGGAAAGATGAGCCAACGGTAGGGGTTAATCCGGGTGACGGTTTCTTCCACAACGATGCTCGCTTTGGCTGTGTGCACAACACCGACCAGTCGATGCTAACGCCGGTAATGCGTAATGGCGAAGTGATTGCCTGGGTCGGGGCCACCATCCACGAAGGTGAAAATGGTGCTTGTGAGCCGGGTGGTATGCCATCGGGTTCGGAGACGCCTTTTGATGACGGTTTGCGCGGTTCGCCAATGAAGATCGTCGAACGCGGTAAGCTGCGCCGCGACCTGCTGACCTTCTTGCAGCATTCGACGCGTGATCCGAAACTGATGCTTGCCGATATTAAGGTCAAAATGGGCGCGGTACGCCGGGTCATGGAAATCGTCGATCGCTCTATTGATGAGCACGGTCTTGATGCTTTTGTCGGTGCCATTCGCATGACGGTTGAGGATGTCGAACAAGAAGTTCGTCGCCGTATTGAGGCCATGCCGGATGGTACGGTGACGGTTAATCAGTTTGTCGATTCAACCTTGAAAGAAAACATCTTAATTAAGTTTGCCTGTAAGATTACTGTCAAAGGCGACAGAATGGTTTGCGATTTACGCGGTACGGGCCCCGAGATTCTCAACCGGGCCATTAATTCACCCTATGCCTCAACCAAGGCGTTCTTTGCTCAAGCCGTCTTGTCCTACTGGTGGCCCGATTTGCCTCGCTCTACCGGAGCGCTGTCGCCGATTGAGTTCATCAGTGACGAAGGAACGTGGGGTGATTGCAGCTATGATGCGCCTACCGGGCAGAATTTGCAGGCATCGTTTCGCGGTTTTACCGCTTTGCAAGCCGCTTATGGAAAATTGCAATTCTCCATACACACCAAGTATGCCAATGTCATCGCGCCGTGGTTTAACCAGATCAATGATTTTCTGTGGGGCGGCGAAACCCAGCACGGTGAGCAGGTGGGTAACCTTTGTGCCGACTTAAACGGTATGGGCGGTGGTGCCAAAGCCTTTAAAGATGGCGAAGATGCCGTGGCCCCGCTGTTTTGTGCCATGGCCGATACCGGTGAACAGGAAATTATGGAAGAAGAAGTCCCCTTCCTGCAGTTGGTTTCCAAGCGTGTCGTGCGTGACAATCAAGGTTTTGGCAAATACCGCGGCGGTATGGGCTATGAAATGATTGTTGCAGCCCGCAACACCCCCGAATGGGGCTTTATGACGGTGACTTCCGGGGCCAAATTCTCCAGTGTTGGCGGCTTGTTCGGTGGCTACGGCTGTGCGACCTATCCGCTGGCAATGGTCAAGGGTATCAATATTTTCGATATCATCAAAAAAGACCCCTCGCAGTTTAATCTGTCGATAGAGCGCATTATGAATGAACAGCCTTATGAGGGCGGTAAGTACACCACTTATCACATGGGACTGCAATTCGACCGCTGTCAGGAGGGAGAGTTGTATATGATTTCACAAGGCGCAGGCGGTGGCTATGGTGACGTGCTTGAACGCGATCCGGAACATGTGATGGAAGATTTGCAATTGGGCAGAATCTCTGCACACACCGCGGAAAATATCTACAAGGTTGTTTGGGACGAAGAAAGTTACGTCGTTGATCTACAAGCTACCGAGCAGCTGCGTGATGCAGAACGTAAAGCCCGTCTAAAACGCGGCATTCCTTATGCCCAGTTTATGAAGGAAAATGTCAAAGATGAGCCGCCGGAAGATTTGTACTACTATGGTTCTTGGGGACAAGATAATGATGAAGAGCTCATCGCCACGGTATGGGATCACCACGGTCCCAAACGGGTTCGCGGCAAGCTGAAAGAGTTACCGCTGATTACTATTCCCAACCGCCACGTGGTGAAAATTGAGAAACTTGAAGATCGTGTCAAAGAACTGGAAAAAGAACTCGGTATTGAGACGCATCATCTTTCTTAAAACGTGCTGTGAGTTAATGTTGTAAAACGCTTGCGGGGTTGGCCAACGGCCAGCCCTACGAGTGGTTTAATGCTAACCAAGGAGGTACTATGTCAAATCAACTAAAAGCCATACTGGAAGGTTCAAGTTCCGGCGCCAAACTGATTATGGATGCCGAAGCCTACGCACAACAAGTGTTGTTGCAGGGTAAAGCCATTCCCTGGCACGATGCCACCGCTTATGCCAATCATTTGGGGCAGACTGTGGCATTGCTAAAACCACAGGCCGCTGTGGTCGCTATGGATAAAATGATTAAACAGGAATTAGCCGATAACCAAACGCTGGTTGCTGCAATGAGGGAAAAACGTCGTTCCGGTTTTGCTTTGAAAACATTTATGGGGGATACGACCTTCAAAGCCGCTGCCGGGGCATTGGTGACAACCGTTGCGAAAACGCTGCACCTGCCGATTGTGGTACAGTTGCCCTCACCGCTAGAAATGTTATACCTGACGGCCCGTGCCGCTCTTACTGCCCAGGCCGATGCTGAACCTGAATTTGATGACGACGATGCCGAAAACGCAGCGATTTACTATGCCGACTGGTTACGCGCCTTTACTGATGCCGACATCGACGGACTCATTTTTGATGAACGTGCCGGCGATGTTGCCGAAGCGGCGTATCAGCCCGTCAAGAACACGGCTGAGCACTATCGTTGGAGCATCGGTGTACGCCGGGAAAAACAAGTACGCTTTAGTGACCCGCAAGTTACTATCCCGGTTTTACCGAGCGATTATTGGACTTCCGGGCAAAGTAGTGATGCAATTGCCGGTGTGGTTTTTAGTGAAATTGCCAAGGATGCGGTGCCTGAAACGGTACTGGAACTTTTAGAAAAGTTGTGTTAAAAATTATTTGAATACATCAGCAGATAAAACCTCTTATGGGTTATTTCTCAGGTTGGGTATCATTTTTGTTTTTTACAAGGAGAAACTATGTCAGACGTTTATATTTATTCCGCCAGACGCACACCAGTAGGGGCGTTTAACGGTTCGCTTGCCAGTGTGCCAGCAACCCGATTAGGCAGTTTATCTATTGCTGCTGCCTTACAGGATAGCGGTTTTTCCGCCGAGCAGGTTGACCAGTGCATTATGGGTAACGTCCTTACTTCGGGAAATGGACAGGCTCCGGCTAAACAAGCATCGCTGGGTGCCGGATTGCCCGATTCGGTTTCTTGTTTAACCATTAACAAGGTCTGTGGATCGGGACTAAAAGCAGTGATGCTCGGTGCCGATGCCATTCGCTTGCAGGCAGCCAAAGTTGCCGTTGTTGGCGGTATGGAAAACATGTCGTTGTCTCCGCACTTAATGTCGAAATCGCGCCGCGGTTACCGCATGGGTCCGGTCACTTTGGAAGATGCCTTAATCAAAGACGGCTTGTGGGATCCGTACAGTAATCAACACATGGGCAATTTGGCGGAAATGTGTGCCAGAGAAAATAAGCTGTCGCGCCAGGCACAGGATGAATTTGCAACGCGCAGTTATGAAAAAGCGCTAGCGGCTCAAGCTGATGGCTTATTCGATAAGGAGATGGTAGCAGTAGAGATTAAAACCCGTAGAGGTTCAACGTCAGTTAGCGAAGACGAAGAGCCCAAAAAAGTTAAATTTGACAAAATCCCCACTCTGCGTCCTGCCTTTGAAAAAACCGGCACCATTACCGCGGCCAATGCCAGTAAAATCAACGATGGTGCAGCCGCTTTAGTGATTGCGGATCAATCCTTAGCCAGTGAAACAAGCGCTAAACCGTTGGCCAGAATTATTGGCTATACGGCCTTTTCCCATGCCCCTGAATGGTTTACCACGGCCCCGATTTATGCCATGCAGAACCTACTGAAAAAAGCCAATAAACAAGCCTCGGATATTGATTTATACGAAATTAACGAAGCCTTTTCAGTGGTGACCATGGCGGCGCAAAATGCCTTGGCATTAACGGATGAGCAAATCAATGTGCACGGCGGTGCGGTGGCTTTGGGGCACCCCATCGGTGCCAGCGGAGCGAGAATTTTAACCACACTGGCGCACGCCTTGCACACACAGGATAAAACACTGGGTATGGCAAGTCTCTGTATCGGTGGCGGTGAAGCCGTGGCAATACTAATCGAGAGGGTTTAACACAATGAGTAAAATAGTACATTCTGCCCAAGAGGCAATTCAAGGCATCGGCGACAATATGACGCTGATGATTGGCGGTTTTGGTTTATGCGGCATCCCGGAAAACCTGATTGTCGCTTTGCGCGATTCGGGTGTTAAAGGACTGACTTGTATTTCCAATAACGCCGGTGTCGATGATTTTGGCTTGGGATTGTTGCTGCAAACGCGACAAATCAAAAAAATGATTTCCAGTTATGTCGGCGAGAACAAAATTTTTGAAGATCAGTTTTTATCCGGTGAACTGGAAGTTGAACTGACGCCGCAAGGCACACTGGCTGAGAGAATCAGAGCAGGGGGTGCCGGTATCCCGGGGTTTTACACGGCAACCGGTGTCGGCACCTTGGTCGCCGAGGGCAAAGAACACAAGGACTTTGACGGCAGAACCTATATTTTGGAAAAAGCTTTAAAAGCAGAGTTTTCCTTGATTAAAGCGCATATTGCCGACGAATACGGCAATTTGATTTTTAATAAAACAGCGGCTAACTTTAATCCGATGATGGCAAAAGCCGGCAAAATCACCGTTGCCGAAGTTGAAGAAATTGTCCCTACGGGTGAGTTAGATCCTGATCATATTCACGTACCGGGCATTTACGTACAACGCATTATCAAAGGCGAACATTTTGAAAAGCGCATTGAGCAAAGAACAGTGAGAGGAGCATAACCATGAGCGGACGCATTGGATGGACAAGAGAACAAATGGCACAAAAAGCTGCTGAGGACATCGAGGACGGCTTCTCAGTTAATTTGGGCATAGGCATACCGACCTTGGTATCGAACTATATTTCCGATGATATGTCAGTGATGCTGCAAAGTGAAAACGGTTTGCTCGGTATGGGACCTTTTCCGACCGAGGACGAAGTGGATCCTGACCTCATTAACGCCGGTAAGCAAACGATTACCAGTGTTAAGGGCGCCTCGTATTTTTCCTCGGCCGAAAGTTTTGCCATGATTCGAGGACAACACGTTGATTTGACCGTGCTCGGTGCCATGGAAGTCTCTGAAAACGGCGATATTGCCAACTGGATGATCCCGGGAAAAATGGTCAAAGGTATGGGTGGTGCGATGGATTTAGTGGCATCGGCAAAAAAAGTTATTGTCGTGATGCAGCACTGTGACAGGCAAGGCAACTCAAAGTTGGTGAAAAAATGTAGCCTGCCGCTAACAGGTGTTAATTGCGTATCAAAAGTCATTACCGATTTGGGCGTTTTTGAAATTCGCGATGGCAAATTCCATACGCTTGAACTGGCAGACGGTGTTACCGAAGCCCCGCTACCCTAGTCTACATCAGCCAATACAACTATGGCCGGCGCTAGCAAAACATTACAATCACCCGCAGGTATAGTGCTATGAATCAACTTGTTGATACAAGGTTTACCTGACCGCTCACGAGTGGTGTAGGTCACCCGGCGCGTACATCAAAAGTTGCTGGGCAAGTCGGTGAAGACAGGTTGCGAGGCACTTGCTTTGTCCTCCTCTCCCGGAGGGCATAGGTATCTATACACTCGCTATTTGCAACTTGTTACTCATTTCACACAACAAGGCAAACAGACAAATGCGATGAAAGCACCATTTGACAACAATCAGATATACTAGCCATATTTTTTTCTATTATAGATTAAGGAGTTTTTATGGCGTATGCATTGTTTGTGTATCTTGAAGAGTATGGTGTCTACATTCTTGGTGTTCTTGTTTCCTATGTTGTCTATGCTGTCCTTATTCATAATCTTATTAAAAACAATAAAATAATTCGTGAATTGTTGAAACTCTTACCATTTATCTTATTGTTTGTGTATTTCTTGTTTGGTCAGTTATTTTCATTTTTATGGGCTAATCGCGTAGAGGAGGAAATAGCAAAATATAAAAATAACTTGATACAGGCGTGTAGCAATGAAAAATTAACGGTATATGAAAAAATTCCTACAAAAGCGAGTATCTATATCAAAGGCTCTCAACTTCCTGATATTATTCATTCATCAGAACAGCGTGGTAAATTAATTGCTGACTGTATCGCCAAAGATTCTAAGAGATTATCAGAAATAACTGCAAAAACTTTTTGTGAAAATAACTATTATGATGGCCTATATGGGGGAGATTCATTATCTAATGCTATTGAAGAATTCTATCAAGCCGGCAGTATTGAAACTTATGGGGATGCTAATTATATTGGTTCTGGTGAATATGAGTATAATTGGTACCAAAAGTATTTCCCTATGGTAAAGTACGATGGCAAAGTGTATAAACGTTATGCAAAAAAATCATGGTGGAAACAAACGGGTATGATTGATATTATTCGAGAGTATCGTGGTGGTTATTCTAATAAATCATTGGAAGATTATGATGAGAATGATTATATTGAAAAGCCGCTACCAGTGGCAAAATTGATAGCAGATTACCAAATTACACTTGATGATCTTTCAACGCTACAAGATTATGAAAAAGGCGTGAAACATTTCAAAATAACACTACAGGAACGAAAAACGAATAAAACTCTTGCAACGTATGATAGTTATTACAGTAATGTAATTAATCTTTACCATGCAGGTTGGAATTGGATAGTTAGCTGTGCTAATTTGTCGGGTAGAACGGAAGAGCATGGTGCAAGATTTGCTTACTTTTTTGATGAAGTTGTCGATAAAACTAAACTAGCAACAGTTCCTCAGAACGTAACCTATCCATAGAATACGAAAGGGAGGAGGGCGTTCAAAATTCCGTGTCAGCTGATTTTTTACAATTTCGTTGTATCATCTAATCTCCCAGGGAAGTGAATAGATAATTGTACAATTGTTTGCCCCCAGTTGACCACTGGCATCGTCCATTTCTTACTAGCCTGTTGAATATCTATGTATAACCCGTCGTGCATTTAGGACGCGACACTTAACTCATTGGCGTGAAATCACATAATAACAATTGGTTATCCGTCATTGCGAGGAACGAGGCACGAGCGACGCGGCAATCTCCAATCACTTTGCATCAGGTCTAACTCAAACGATAAACCTTTCTCGCTGTAGTGGGAGATTACTTCGCTGTCGCTCGTAATGACGAAATATTTTTTGATAACTTCACTTTTGTAGAATATGAAATGACACTAGTAAGTTTTTTGTAAAGAGAAAATCCTAACTTATTAATCCAACCAGCGGCCAAACGACAACGGTTGCATAGACGGCAACGCCTAAGCAGCTGATAATGTGAAAGGCCCAATCCATGCTGTAACTCACTTCTTTTAAGCTCGAGTTAAAGAAGTTAGGCGCGATAAAGAAAGCAACTACGCCGGCAAGTAAACCCACCATCGTAGATAAACCCAAACTGCTACCTAAGCCATGGAAACCACCAAATAAGCCGATTAGCCAAGTCAATAGCATTAGGCCCAATAAAACAGGTACTAAGGCTTTTTTCTCTATCGTGAATTCGACTAAAATCGCGATACCTAATTTAATTGCTGTAAACATAATGTATTCCTCTTAAAATGCTGTTAATTAATCGACTTTTCCTTTTAATACGGCCATGTAGGCTGGTTTTAGCATAAATTCTTCGATATACCATGCTAAATAACTGCCTTTCAATGGGTCAACACCCGGGATGGTTGGTGTGGCGTTACCATCACCATCGAATTCAACCAACATGGCCGAACCACGACGCAAAATTAAAGGACAAGAAGTATAACCGTCGAATGATTGGTCAGGTTCTTTACCATTAATGACTTGCAGTAAATTATGTACGACAATCGGAACACTTTTCTTAACTGTTGCTGCTGTCTTACCACGCGGTGTGCCGTTAACATCACCTAATCCAAACACATTTTTATAACGTGTGTGCTGAAGTGTATAACGCTCAACGTCTAACCATCCCTGCTGTGGCCCCTCCTTAACGGCTAGGTCACTGTTTAATACCGCATCGGGGGCAAACATTGGTGGCACAACGTGTAAGAAATCATAATCTTCTTGATACTGTGTACCATCTGGATCATTAAATGTTGCCACTTTTTTATCCATATCGACAGCTGTTAAACGGCGTTTGTAAGTGAGTTGTGGCGAAACAGGTAATTCACCCCAACGACGGATAACATCTTCGGCAACCCACGGCACGCTGAAAATCGCCTCACCTGGCGCAAAAAAGTCAATGCTGGCACGGTCAGCACCAACGCCAGCGCGTTGTAGGGTATCTTGTACCAGAAAGGTCATTTTTAGTGGCGCACCTGCACATTTCATAAAGGTTGGTGCCAAGGTCATTACCGCCCGCCCGCCCGTTTTGCTGTAGGCCTCCATAGCATCCCAGGTCTTTAAAGCAATTTGTGGGCTAGCATAGACGCTACCCAAACCTTTTTGGCCAATGGCATCGACATCAAAGCCCTCGATTTTGTTGTAACCCAAGCGCAAACCCGTAGCGACGATGAGATAGTCATACTTGACGGATTCCCCATTTTCAGCGAGGACGGTATTTGTTTCTGGCGAAAATGATTTAACTGGCGATTGAATCCAGTTAACACCTGAGGGCAACAATTTACCTGTATCATAAATAACCTTCTTGGCGTTTTTCCAAACACCTGTGGCAAGTAGTGTATAGCCTGGCTGGTAGAAATGTTCTTTTTTGCCATCGATAACGGTAATTTTTGCGTTAGGCAGGGCTTTACGCAGGCGGTGTGTAGCGGCTTGACCGGCTAAACCAATGCCTGCGACGACAATGTGTAGATTGGAATCGTTCATTCAGTTTCTCCTAAATAGTTAAATAAATTTGAGGCAAAGTATACATATAACTTATGACTTAAGTGTTTGGTGCAGGGCCAAAAAATTTATTGTTAAATTTTACGTACCACGCAGCGGCTTGAACTTGAATAATATAGGCCATGGCGATAATAATTGCAATTTCAGCCCCCTCTTTGCCAAATGCCGTCATGGCAATGGCCAAAGCAATCGACAAATTGCGCATAACGGTACCGTAAACGACTGCAATGGCATCGCCTCGTTCAAATAAGGCTTTTGCCACAACGGTACTTAAAACAAAGTTAATGGCGTAAAAAATGACCAGTGGAATCAAGTAGTCAATTAAACTCGCTGGGTTTGCAGTAATGGCTTTGGCTTTTAAAGCCATTGCTACAAATACGATACCTAAAACCCCTAGTGTTGAGAACATGGGGATTTTCTGTTTCATATGGTTTTGGTAATGTACTTGCCCGTAGCGTTTGACCAACAACTTGCGCGTAATCAAACCCATCATCATCGGTAAGAAAACGACGACGGCAATCGAGGTAAAGACCTGCTGAAGTGGAATTTCAATCGCTTGCCCCATTAACCACTGGGCGTAAAATGGCGTGGCAATCGAGCCCAGAATCAAACCAAACACAGTCATTTGAACAGCTGCGTTAAGATTGCCCTTAGCAAAGCCCGTCCATGAAATTGTCATGCCACTGGTGGGCAGCAGCGCAACAAATAGCATGCCCAAAACGATTAAGGGCTGGTCGGGGAAAAAGGCTTTGCCAAGAAAATAGGCAATAAAAGGAATAATCGCAAAGTTAAGAAATTGTGCAACAAATTGCGCTTTGAAGCCTTTCGGGTGCAGAACAGCTTCAATTTTTAGGTTTATCATCATTGGATAAACCATCAGAAAAGTTAACGGGATAATGGTCGCTTTTAAAAAGCTCATGTCATAATAATAGCCACAAACAAGACCTGCAATCATTGCAAATGGAATTGTCCATACTAAATTTTTTTGAATAAAGGCAAGTGTTTTCCACATAGTTTTAAGCACCAAGGTGTAAATGATTATCTGTACTAATTATATATCAAATACCACGACTATCCCACAAAACAACAATAAATTGCGCAAATAAAAGGGGTTGTTTAATCCCATTTTTAGCAAAATATGGAAACCTAACCCATTAATAGAAAATCAAAAAACATCCCGTAAGCCGTTCTCATACAATTTTAAATCAAGTTCTAAATTTTTTCGAAACATGAAGTTAAGCACCTCGCCCGTGAGCATCACGAAGGTGAAAAATTGCGGTGATGACGCAATTTTGGGTAGCGATGTGTGCTTATCTCATTGTAAACTTTATTAAAGTCCAATCAAAAACAACTAAGTTTATGCGACAAGTACTTTGCTTATTAAGCTTGAATACCTATCATATCAGCAGCTGAACGAGCAGTGACTTGAAGAACAAAAATTCAAGTGGCTTTAATTGTTTTTTCTTACTTAATTTACAATGTGTTATTTTCATAATAAGCGGTATATAATAACTGCTGATCTGCTTTAGCCCCAAATACTATTATTAAAACATCAAAATGATAAAAATCAACAAATTCAACAAGTCGCTTTACTAGGTGTCGCAGACAGTAGGTGGACTGCGCTTACCGTTAGACAACATTAATTAAATCAAAGAGGTATCCTTATGAATCACAGTAAAAAAATCGCAATCATCCTGTCTGGTTGTGGATTCAAAGATGGTTCTGAAATTCATGAATCTGTCTTAACAATGCTTGCCATAGATCAGCAGGGTGCAGCTTATTCCTGTTTTGCACCAGATATACCACAGAAAAGGGTATATGATCACTATCATAAAATTGACAGCCAAAAACAAAGAAACGTCTTGGTTGAGTCTGCTAGAATTGCCAGGGGAGACATTCAACCACTGAGTAAATTTGATGCTGCTGATTTTGATGCCGTTGTTTTCCCCGGTGGATTTGGTGCATCTTCAAGTCTATCCAGTTTTGCCCAAGACGGTGTTGGCTGTAACGTGAACAATCAGGTAGAAAAAGTTATATTGGACATGCATCAAAAAAGAAAACCTATTGGTGCATTATGTATTTCTCCAATCATCATCGCAAAACTGATTGCCAATTCTAAGATTACTATTGGCAATGCTCCCGGGGTGGCCGACGCCATTACAAAAATGGGGGCTATTCATGAAAATACAGGGCAAGGTCAAATTGCCATCGATAATGACAATAAAATAGTCACAACGCCATGCTATATGCTGAACTCAACAATATCTCAAGTATTTGTGGGTGTAGAAAAATTGGTTTCTGAGCTATTAAAAATGGCGTGAATTGTTTTTTTAAGGGAATTGTAACGGTTTCTGCGCGCTGTGCGCCTCGAATTTGACCCGTTCGGCAGTTTGTGCAGAGGTTTCTAAAAACCATCTTGAAAAGACGATTTTAGACTACATTTAGGGCAAACAGTACAAATTAAAATGAGGGTACAATGAAAGCAATTTCTCTTCTAATTACTACCAATATTGCCATTATGGCAATGATGGCAATTATTGTTAAGCTGTTGGGTTTGGAACCAGTGCTGGCAGAAAACGGACTCAATCTAATCAGTTTGTTTATTCTCTCGGCGGTGATGGGTTTTGCCGGCTCGTTCATTTCGCTGTTGATGAGCAAGACAATGGCAAAACGCAGTATGGGCGTGCAGGTCATTGAACAGCCGCAAAATCAAACCGAAGCCTGGATTTACAACACGGTTGAGCGCATGTCGGCGGAGCTGGGCATTAAAATGCCGGAGGTCGGCATTTTTCACAATGACGCGCCCAATGCCTTTGCTACCGGCGCCAGCAAAAACAATTCTCTGGTTGCGGTAAGCACCGGATTGTTACAGATTATGAGCCGTGACGAGGTTGAGGCGGTGATTGGCCACGAAATGTCACACGTCAATAACGGTGATATGGTTACGTCAACGTTATTGCAGGGCGTACTAAACACCTTTGTCTATTTCTTTGCCCGCATTATTGCTCAAGTAATGAGCAGTAATAGTCGTGATGGACAAAGTAGTGCTGCTTCATACTTTATGATTTCCATGTTGATGCAAGTGGTGCTCGGTGTGCTGGCCTCCATGGTGGTTATGTGGTTCTCGCGCCACCGCGAATATCATGCTGACCGGGGTGGGGCGACGTTGACTTCGACACGCAGTATGGCCAATGCCTTGCGCGCCTTGAAACGACTACAGGAAGGTGGGGCACAAATGGCGTTGCCGGATCAAATGGCTGCCTTTGGCATTACTGCCTTCGGCGGATTATTTGCAACCCATCCGCCACTGGCAAAGCGCATTGCCGCACTGGAAGCTCGCGAAATGTAATCGGCAACAGTTACGAAAATGCAATAAGAGTGCTGTCGAGGCAGATAAAATTACCCTGTGTTTTGAAAAGAGAAGGCGTATAATGGCTCTTCTTTAATTGCCGTGGCGGAACAGCCGGGCAATTTCGTCTTTTGTACAATTTATCTTGCCATTTGACTAAATCGACTTGGAGAGTGTAAATATGCCAGCAGATATTGGTGTTATCGGGCTTGCCGTAATGGGTAAAAATCTGATTTTAAATGTCAACGATAACGGTTTTACAGTCGTTGTTTACAACCGCACGACAACAAAAGTCAGTGAATTTTTAAACGGTGATGCTAAGGGGACAAATATCATCGGTGCCTACGGTATTGAAGAACTGGTAGAAAAATTAGCCAAGCCGAGAAAAATACTATTAATGGTTAAGGCAGGCCAGGTGGTCGATACCTTTATTGATCAATTGTTACCATTGTTAGATAAAGGCGATATTATTATTGACGGGGGCAATTCAAACTATCTTGACTCTAACCGTCGTACCCAAGCGCTTGCCGAACAAGGCATTGCCTTTATTGCCGCCGGTATTTCCGGCGGTGAAGAGGGCGCACGCTTTGGACCGTCGATTATGCCCGGTGGCAATCCTGATGCTTGGGAAACAGTCAAGCCAATTTTCCAAGCTATCGCCGCCAAAACCGATAGCGGTGAGGCATGCTGCGACTGGGTCGGCAATGATGGAGCAGGGCATTTCGTTAAGATGGTGCACAATGGCATTGAATACGGCGATATGCAGTTGATTAGTGAAACTTACTATTTTATGAAACACGCCTTGGGTTTGGATTGTGACCGAATGCAGCGGGTGTTCGCCGATTGGAATAATACCGAATTAAACAGTTATCTTATCGAAATCACGGGTGACATTTTGGGCGTTAAGGATAGAGATGGTACGCCGCTGGTGGATAAAATTCTCGACAGGGCAGGACAGAAGGGCACCGGCAAGTGGACGGGGATTAGTGCCCTGGAAATGGGGACGCCGTTGACACTGATTACCGAATCGGTATTTGCCCGCTACTTGTCTTCGTTGGTTGACGAGCGAGCATGCATGGCAAAATGTTTTCCACAAAGCGATCTGCGTATCAAGGGCGATACTGACGACTGGGTGCAGGCACTGCGAAAAGCCTTATTAGGGGCAAAAATTATCTCTTACGCACAAGGGTTCATGTTATTAAAACAAGCTGATGATCACTTTAAATGGTCGCTTGACTTTGGCAATATTGCCCTGATGTGGCGGGGTGGTTGTATTATTCGTAGCGTTTTTCTCGATAATATTCGCGATGCCTACAACAATAATAAACAACTAGAATTTTTAGGAGCCGATCCCTATTTTGCCAATATGCTGACCGACTGCTTGCCGAGTTGGCGCCGAGTAGCCGCCAAATCACTGGAAATCGGTTTACCGATGCCGGGGGTTACATCCGCGTTGGCATTTTTAGACGGATTGATGTGCGAGCGCTCATCAGCCAATATGATTCAAGCGCAAAGAGACTATTTCGGAGCCCATACTTACGAACGCATTGATAAACCGCGTGGTGAGTTTTTCCACACTGATTGGATTGGCGCGCGTAAGTAAGGTGATGTGTTTTTAAAGAAGACTCTTTTAGTGTTTAACGCCTTGCCAACTCTTTGGCAACCTGTGTGACTATTTCCGGTATTGTCAAGCGAATATCGACCGTAATGACATTATTGCCCGTCGGCTCGATTAAGGTATCAAATTGACTTTGCAGCATGGCTTGCCCTTGAAAAAAATGCCCTTTGCGGGTCTGCAAACGAGCCCAGATGGTGTCGAAATCACCTTTTAAATAGACAAAAACAGGGTTGGAAATATCATCGCAAAGGGTAGTGCGGTAATGCGGTTTGAGTGCTGAACACGACAGCACAGCGCCACCTATTTGCTTTTTAAGTAAGCTATTGAGCGTTTCCAACCAGCCTTGACGATCATCATCATTGAGTGGCTGGCCTCGCCTCATTTTGTTGATATTGGCAGTCGGGTGATAGCTGTCGCCTTCCAAATACGGGTAGCCGAAATGCTTGGCGAGTGCTTCGGCTACCGTGGATTTACCGCAGCCGGAAACCCCCATGACAATCAACTGAAAGGCTTTCGCCATTATTGCCACCAAATCGCTAATTGCGGAAAGCTGATTAACAGCGACAGTGCCAGTATTTGTAAAATAATAAAGGGGAACAGCGAGCGAAAAATCAGCCCCAATGAAATATCGGGTGGCGTGACCGATTTCAAATAAAAAGCCGCCGGTCCAAAGGGTGGTGATAAAAATGAGACCTGCATATTCATACAAAATACCACACCAAACCATACGGGATCGTAGCCTAGATTGGTGATAATCGGCACGAAAATCGGCATGGTTAACAGAGCAACGCCGACCCAGTCTAAAAACATGCCAAGGATCAATAAAATGACCATCATAATCAACAGGGTTCCCAAAGGGCTGCCATTGCTAAGCGATAAAATGGTTTGCTCGACAAACTTAATACCACCCATTAAATTGTAAACGCCAACCAAAGCGGTTGCCCCGATGCCAATCCAAATGATCATGCCACAGGTACGCATGGTGGCGAGTGCACTCTCTTTTAACATATGCCAGTTCATTTCACCGCGAATTATGGTGCTAATCATAATACCGACAACACCCAGTGCCGAAGCTTCGGTCACTGATGCCACCCCACCGTAAATGCTACCTAAAACGACGACGATTGATAGAATGGGGAAAAATAACGCTTTAAAATAGTTGACTGATTTCTCTTCGCTGGCTTTTATCTCTTCAGCTGTTGGCAGCGGCGCCAGTTCGGGTTTACGATAAGCGACAATCAGCACATAGGCAATATATAACGACGCCAATATCAGAGCAGGTAAGAATGCACCCTTAAATAGATCGCTAATTGAAACACTCGCCGTCAACCCATAGATAATCAAGACAATACTGGGAGGTAACATCGTACCCAGTGCACCGCCTGAACAACAGGTGCCAATCGCCAGTTTTTTATCGTAGCCCAGACGCAGCATTTGCGGTAGTGCCAACATGCCTAAAAGCACGGTTTCACCACCGACAACACCCGACATCGATGCCAGGATAACTGCCACAACAAGGGTTTGCACTGCAAGTCCACCGCGCAAACGCTTGGCAAACAGGCGCATGGCATCAAACAAATCGTGGGCAATTCCCGACCTATCGAGCATGGCGGCCATCAAGACAAACATCGGCACCGCCAAAAAGACAAAACTGGTGACAAAACTGTACATACGGCTGGTAATCAGCGGTACGGCATCGGGACCGAACCAACCGAATAAAAAGACCAGTGCGACAACACCCGTAACAAATGCTAACTGCATACCTGTCAGTAGCAGAGCAATCATTAAAATGAGCATTAACAGACTGCCGTATCCCAGTCCCAGTGAGGCTAAATCAAACATGAGGGCCCCCCAATAATAAGCGAATTTCCACCAGCAGTTTTAAGATAAATTGAATGGTCAGGGTGACCATGGTGATAAAAATAATTGCTTTTAAATAGGCGGGAAAATGAGTATCCCAGGCAGTGCCGGACGTTTCCAATTGCAGATCACCCCACGGTTTAAACCAAGCTTCTTTGGCCATGCGCCAAGATGCCCAGACCATCATGCCGGAAAAAACTAATCCCATGATATGGTGAAAAATATTTAAATAAACACGCGTTTTCGGTTTGACATTATCGTAGAATAAAACGACGCGAACGTGTTTATCATTGGCGAGTGCATACGCTCCACCCAATACAAATAGCGAACCACCTAGAAAAATCGCCAATTCGTGCACCCAAATGGTTGGGGAGTTAAAAAGATAACGCACAAAGACTTCGTAAAAAGTGATGGCAACGATAAATAAAAAGATAACGCTGAGTTTTTCACCTATCCATTCGATCATTTTATCGAGTGGTGTTTGATGATTGCGGGGCTTACTGTTCATGGTTTTCCTATGCCAACTTTAAAAAATAATTCTTACGTACACATTTTTACAGAAAAAGGGAAGTGCAAAACACCTCCCTTTTTACATGTTTGTATTAGGTTTATCACAAACAATGCTGTTGACGGTTAGTCATTACAAAAGTCCTTTTTCCTTTAAGTAACCGGTGACAGAATCGTAAACTTTTTTGGCGTTAGGAGAACGGCCGGCAAATTTCTCCCACTGTGTTTGAGCAATAGCACGGAATTTTTTACGCTCTTCTGCTGACCAGTCGTGAATAGTGATTTTAGGATTCTTCTTCGCTTCTTCAACGGCTTTTTCGTCCGCTTTTTTAAGCTTAGTGGTCATGTCGATGGCCAAATCTTTAACCGATTGGACCAACAACGTTTGCAGGTCTTCGGGTAGTTCATCCCATTTTTTCTGACTGATTGACATATCAATCAATGGTAATGAGTGAAAACCTGGTTGTACGGGATGCGGAGCGATGTCGTTTAAACCATTTTTGTGGTTGGTTGAAAACACCGTGTAGTCAGCTGCATCAATGACGCCTTTGCTTAGTCCGGTAAACACTTCTGAGCCGGGCAAGTTAACCGGTGCTGCACCTGCGGCGGCAAAGACTTGTTGTACCAATCCTTCCGGTGCGCGCAATTTTAAACCTTTTAAGTCATCGACGCCATCCAGCGGTACTTTGGAGACAAATGATTCAACACCTGTGGTTGATGCACCGACGAATTTCACGCCGTAGGGTTTATACAATTCGGTTAGCAGGGCATTACCACCGCCGTTATTCATATAATCCAATAACTGTGAGGTATCAGACCAGGCACCAACCATATTGCCCAGTAAACCAAAGGCAGGATCTTTACCCGAGAAATAGCCTGTTGCTGTTAAATGACCGTCCAAAACGCCCATTTTAATTGAGTCCAGTGTCTCGGTGTGCTTAACGACACTGCCAACCGGGAGTAGTTCAATTTCCAGTTTACCTTTGGAATCTTTTTTGACTTTATCTGCCCACGCTTTTTGAACCATGAAATTTTGGTCACCCGATGGATCGGATGATTGAATCTTTAACGTGTAGTCGGCAGCGAAAGCAGATAAAGCTGATAATGTTAAAGCACTACCGGCGATAAGATGGATAAATGTTTTTTTCATAAGTAACCTCTGTAAATTTTAGTGAGATACAACTACAGTCATGCTACTAATTTCCCGGTACAGTGTTACGTCATCTTGCCGTAACCACAGTACTGTCTTCGATGACGTGCCTCGTGCCAGAAAATTATTGGCATAACTGTAATTGGAAATGTAAACTTTAACTTAGCACGCCCATTATAATTTAAAATAATATTAGATTAAAGTATTATTTATGTATTTATTACAAAGAGTTAGGCAATAAACATAATCCTGTTTTTGAGAAGTGCAAGTAGGCATCACCGGTACTATCCTCAAAGGATTCGGGACTTAAATTAATCAACAATTCCTCACCGTGCCAATTTGCAATAACTTCCCAGTGATTTCTCATATAGATAGCACTCTTTATTGCACAGTGCTGTGCGGGAGTACCTTCGGGTTTTAAGGAAACGGCTTCGGGACGAATACAGACCAAACAATTTTTACCTTTAGTCACTGCTGTCCCACAAAACAGCGACAAATTGAGCAAATAAAGAGGGCTGTTTAATCTCATTTTTGGTAAAATATGGTTCCTAACTCACTAATACCAAATCAAAAAAAGCCCACGCGCCATTATAATACAATTTTGAACCAACTCCTAAATCTTCTTTCGAGACATGAATTTAAGCGCCTTGCCCGTGAGCATCACAAGGGTGAAAAATTGCGTACCGCCACACGCTGGTCGCAGTTCGTTTATCTGCTCACAGGACAATTGACGAAGCGCGACAGCTTGCGCGATATCGTTGAAAATATGGATTTTTCCGTCTCTTAACACAGTGTGAAAAAAGTCAGCAAAAGCATAACTTCCGTTTTAAGAACAAACTGTTTTCGCTGGATGCCTCAACCATTGATTTGTGTTTGTCGGTGTTTCCCTGGGCGGAATTTCGCCAAACAAAAGGGGCGGTCAAATTACACGTAGGGCTTGACCACGATGGCTTTTTGCCCAAATTCGTAACCATCACCGATGGCAAAGCCGCCGACATCACGGCGGGTCGAGAGATTGATTTCTCCAAAGGCAGCATCGTCGTCTGTGACCGAGGAAACAACACAACACACCGGCTAGTGTACCATTGTTTCTGTAAATTTGGCGGAGCCGGTTGAAGGCGAGCCATGGGATACCCATGAATTTTGGTTTTCTAAGATCAAAAACGGAGATCCCATGACCCACAAAAGAAACTATATCGCATCGGACGAGATTTTGGAATATTTAATGCACAATGGCGCCAATGAGCTCAGCCATATTCTGTCGAAATTGCTCAACGAATCGATGCGATTGGAACGCAGTCAGCACCTTAATGCAGCGCCTTACGAACGCAAAGCAGCACGCATAGACTACGCCAATGGCTACAAGGCCAAGACGTTAAAAACACAATACGGTGCGCTCGATTTGCGCATTCCGCAAACGCGGAAATCTGACTTTTATCCTCACAGCCTTGAGCGCAGTCAACGCTCAGAGCGTGCGCTGAGATTAACGCTGGCTGAGATGTATGTCCAGGGCGTCTCCACGCGTAAGGTGACTGAAATCACAGCGCAGATGCTTGGCATGGATATTAGCTCCAGCGAGGTTTCTCGTTGCAGCAAACTGCACAAAGTTACGTGCCGCGCAAGGACATGAAGCAAGACGTTGCGAGGGCGATACGCGCAATCTTTCAAGCGGGCACTGAGACCCAGGCGAAGGAGCTGTTGACGAAGTTTTTAAGCGACTACAAGCAACGTGCCCCAAAGCTAACTGCGTGGGCGGAGGAAGCGATTCCCGAGGGCTTGACGGTCTTTTGCTTGCCAGAGAAGCACCGCCAGCGAATGCGACGAGCAACGTGCTGGAGCGCCTGAACAAGGAGATTAAACGGCGAACGCGGGTGGCAACGCTGTTCCCCAACGAAGACGCATGCTTGCGACTTGTGAGTGCTGTTCTGATGGAAATATCCGAAGAATGGCAAACCGGGAAAGTTTACCTTAATATGCAAGAATAATTATTTTTTATTGAACCTATAAAACAGAGAAAACTAAAATAAATTTACAGAAAATAAGTTGCATTATCGCCATATTTGCTGAAATCGTAATCAATTAAATTGATTTCATTTGGTTTTCAGGCAAATGGTAACGCTTTGGCGTTAACATTGGTCAAGATGTGATGGTCTTTGGTATCTCTCCACAAGGATTCTTGCGATTCTTTTGACATCACCCCCAGTCGATAAACAATTTGGCATTGTCTTCGTTGCGCCCTCCTTTGATCAAATTCACACCGCCCAATTCATAACCGGTGCCCTCACAAGGGATGATAGCTTCAATCGGTACCCCTTCCTAACACCAGTGCAGGACAGCAATTTGACAACCACAGATTATTTCACCGGTTTGTTATATTTTTCGATAAAACAACCATTGTCAACACTAATAACACGATCAATCAAGTGCTCAATTTCCTCGGGTTGGTGGGTGACCATCAATAACGTCAGTTGTTTTTCTTGACAGATAGTTTCCAATAATTCAATCATCTCCAAACGCAAACTGGCATCCAGTGCCGAAAATGGCTCGTCCAGTAAAAGAATCGGCTGATTGCGAATCATGCAGCGAGCTAGAGCAACGCGTTGTTTTTGGCCACCCGATAATTTATCAGGATAACGTTTGAGATAATCGGCCAAACCGACTTGGGCGGCGATATTACCTACTGCCTGATACTGTTCTTCCGACAGTTTTAGGTTGGGGGCGATGCCGAGCCCGATATTCTGCATGACGTTTAGATGATTGAATAGATTGTTGTCCTGAAACAACATCGAGACAGGGCGCTGGTACGGTTGACTGCGGGTGTGATTTCTATTGTCCAGCCAAACTTCACCGCTATTGGCAAAACAAAACCCGGCGATTAAATTAAGCAGCGTACTTTTACCTGAACCGCTGGTGCCGACGACGGCGATTTTTTCACCTGCTTTGATGTGTAAATCAAAGTACATCGGCATTTCGGGATAACTAAAGGAGAGTTTTTTGAGTTGGATCATAGTGATCTTGATAACGTTCGATAAGGATAAAGATGACGGCGCAAAATAACAATAGGATAAAGGCAGTAACGGCGGCTTCGTGGCTGCGATAGTGTCCTAATTGTTGATACAGCAGGCGGGGCAGCGAGGTGAAGTCCTGATTGCCAAACAGGGCAATGGCGGTGAAATCACCCAGTGACAGTGCACTGGCGAGGGCAAAGGCACTTTGCAACGGTTGTTTGATAGTGTGCCATTCGATATGGCGCAGGCGTGCCCAACCGCGAATGCCCAACGATTGACATAGACGCTCGTAGTACGTCATATTGTTGTACATTGGCTGGGCCAAAATTCTTAGAGCAAAGGGCATAGCCATGAGGGCATTACAAATGACGACGATGGCGAATAACATGGGTGTGGTGATGCTAAATTGCTGCAATAACAAAAACAAACCGACTGCCAGTACCAAGGTGGGAACGGCCAAAATAGTCATGCCGGTATTGACTATTTGTGCCGCAATCTGTGTTTTTTCCAGCCAATAAAACTGTCGTGCACCAATTAACAAACCAACCGCCATCAACAGGCAAAGCAGACCGGCGCACAGGGCAATAATCAATGAAAATCCTAGCGCTTTGTACAGTTGTGGATTGCCGAGGGACTTGTGCCAGGCTGTCCAATTCAGACTGCTCACCAAGACATTGAGCAAAGGCAAGGCAATAAACAGTACGATCAGCGCAATCATCAAGCTTTGAAAAATACGTATTGGCGCAGGCATCGGCAGTTGGTAAAGTTGTCCTGAGTTAGCACTGGTCGGGGTTGGGCGCGATAAGCGCGAGGAGAATGCAAATAGTGAGAAACAAAAGATAAATTGCATCAAAGCAAAAATCGAAGCACGTTGTAAGTCAAAGTCGAAGGTGACGGCCTGGTAAATTGCCACCTCTAGGGTGGTGTATTTCGGCCCGCCGCCCAAGGTTAAGACAATCGTAAAACTGGTAAAGCACAACATAAAAATGAGCGCAAAAACCGAGGGCAAGGAGGTACGGACATAGGCCCACTCGACGCGACGGATAAAGTGCCAATGAATCACACCTAACTGTGCGGCTAATTGTCGCTGTTGATTGGGAATGGATTGAAGTGCGTGTAAAAAAATTTTTGCCGCCAGTGGCAAATTAAAAAAGACATGGGCAATTAAAATACCGCTTAATCCATAAATATTCGGCCGCCAGTCTATGGCTAACGCATTCAAAAATTGTGCCAGCCAGCCGACTTTACCGTAAATGCCGAGTAGACCAAAAATTGCCACCAATACAGGCAATACCATCGACAGCGAAAATAATTTTAACAGCCAGCGTTTGCCGATAAATGATTGATAAAACAGCGCGTGTGCCGCCAACAAGCCCAGGGACACCGACAGCACCGCAGACAACAAAGCCTGCCAAAAACTAAAAAAGAGAACGTGTCGGACATAGGGTTCGCCCAGTATCGATAACCAATTGCTATCACCCTGTTGACGCAAGAGTTGCCACAGACTGTTGCCGTACAGGGCGAGCAATAGGGTGATGATTAAAGCGCTTGGGAGCAGAGAAGATTTGCGTAGCTGAGATAATAGTGCAGTCATTGTAACCGTGCCAAAATTGCTTCTAATAGTGAGATAGATTAATTCCTACTACGGCGTTACGCCGTCTCGCCGTATTTGAAATACTGTCTTCGACGGCAAGCCTTGTAGTAGAAACCAAACTATTTCACTATATCCAATCTTTTTTAGTAGAAACCCTTGCGCAAACTGCCGAATCAAATTCGAAACGCCCAGCGCCCGACCACTCACGAGTGAGTGGTTCGAGTTTGCACGCAGCAAATGAGGATTTCGAGCGCTGGGCAACGGAAAAGTTGTCATGTGCAGGCGTTGTGTAAGGGAGCAATAAATTATTGACTGAGGGCGCGTTGCCACACGTCCAGTTGTGCCTTGCTGACTGCCTTTTCAGGTTGAGGAACAGCAAGCGTTTTGGCCGGTTTGAAGGCATTAAAACGCGGCTCAATGTCAGTCTTGATTACCGGCAGCATAATATTGCTTAGGGCAATCGCTTTTTGTGCTTCAGGCGTTAGCATAAAGGCAATAAATTGCTCGGCAAGCTGACTTTGTTTACTGGCTTTGAGTTTGGCGGCGACCTCAATTTGTACAATGTGGCCTTCATCAAATGTCATGGCACTGTAATTATTCTTGCCTTCGTGAATTTGGTGATAGAGCGGTGAGGTGTTGTAGCTTAATACGACATCGGACTCTCCTTTTAAAAAGGCACCATAGCTTTCCGACCAGCCTTTTCCAACGGTAACTGTATGTTTGGCAAGTTGCTTCCAGGCGCTTTCCGCCTTATCGCCGTAGACTGCGTTGACCCAAGCCAATAAGCCGCGGCCGACCGTACTGGTGCGGGGATCTTGATAAATAATCGATAATTTCTCGTTATCAACCAGTGCTTTTAAGCTGCTGGGTGGATTTTTGATTTTGCTGTTATCGTAAATAAAGGCGTATTGTCCGTAGTCAAACGGAATAAAAGTTTGACTTTCCCATTGGATAGGCAGGCTCAATCCGCTGATGTCGATATCGGTTTTGGCAAATAGGTTTGATGCTTCGGCGTCTTTTAACAAATTATTGTCCAGACCGATAATGACGTCAGCTTTAGGTTTGTCGCCTTCTAAACGCAGGCGGTTAAACATGGTGACACCATCTTCGAAGGGTACGAATTTAACGTGGCAATTACACTGTTTTTCAAAGGATTCTTTGAGTTTTGGGCCGGCACCCCAGTCAGAAGTAAAAGAGTCATAGCTGTAAACTGTTAAGGTTGGTGCGTGGTGGGCAAAAGCCACAGTGCTTAAACCGATTACTGAGAGTAAAGCAATATTAAGTAACTGTTTCATTGTGATTGACCTTTTTTAAATTAAAGATGATTAAAAAAGGATTTAAGGAGCAAGTGCCAAGTGGCATAAGACGCTTCCCAAATCCCTACACTGATACTAATCAGATCAGGTTCAACGGGTATTTTCTCAGCTTGCCGGCAATTGGCCAAGCACCCCGATGAGAGCCTCGCCATCATACTATGTCTGTTGTTGGATTTCCATATTTTTTACGGCATTATTTCGTGAACATGCCATGACTCGGTGTATGGTATATGCATACATTAAATCAACACTTTGATAATAAGTTTTATATATAATAAAAATTATAATTATTTGTTTTGTTTTATTTTTAATAGATTAAGAGGTCAAGTTGTTCTTATTTTGTATGTTTTGCGATATAATGACGAAATACATTTATTACTTATGAGGAGAAAATGATGTGGTATCGTTGGTTATTTCTTATTTTACTGGTATTCAGTACACAGGTGTTTTCGGCTGGTCGCTGGGATGATGAATCATTGGATCAAGCGGCCCAAGAAGCAAAAACAGCTATTTCACAACTACTTGCCGGCGATTCACAGTCAAAACTGATCAAACAAATTTACAGTGCCGACACGCGGCAAAAAATCATCGAGTTAGCTCAGATTGCCCCCGGTGCGGTCAGGGATTTTGACCATATCAATAACAAGGTCGAAGTATTAAATGAGATTATTGGCAAAATTTATTCGGCGAATAAAATTGGCTACAATGCCTTGCGAACAAAATACGTCGCTCAGCAGTATGAAAAGCTGGCTTTTTTGTTGTTGTACGAAGATGTGCTGGCTTACGACGATGACAGTGCGCCTTATGTCTTTGAGAAAATAGCTCAAATCGATACGACGGGGGATGATGATTTATCCAAACGCAAGCAGAATATTAAGCGTCAGTATGGTTTTCGCGTCAAGGATACAAAGGTAAGGGGTGTTCAAGACAAGCCTAAAGTGTGTGTCAAATTCTCTAAAATGGTGCGCCGCGAACCCGTTCAACCTTGGCGCGATTATCTGCACGTTGAGCCGAAAATTGCTGCTGACGAATGGCAGTATCGCGGCGATAAACTCTGCTTTACGGCAGCGTGGCAAACGCGTTACAGTATTCATATCGATGACAAGTTGGAAAGTGCCAATCGTCTTGCTTTGCTTCCACCGTTTGAACATAGTGTCAACAGTGGCACGCGTGATCCCATGATTCGATTTGGCGTCACCGGGAAAACGCTCAATGCTGGCGAAGATGCGGCCATTGCTATTCAAACGGCCAATGTTGATCGCGTTAAACTGCAATTGTGGCGCGTCCCCGGCAACAATTTATCGAGTGAACAGATCAAGGAACTAATTGAAAGTCCCGACAGTCTGTCCTCGTGGCGATTGCAAGAAATCAATGAGAAAAATGCCGTGCCGGTTTACCAGGGCTACTTCGATGTCGAAGACAAAGTGCTCAATAAAACAATGACCAGCAATGTTTTTTTTGCCGATATGGTTGATAAGCCAAGGCCGGGTGTCTACGTTTTATCAGCGGGTTCAGCAGATCAAGATAGCTCGGATTGGGATTATGAACTTTCTGTGATGAGTTTTAGCGTCACCAATTACGGTATCAGTGCTTACTTAACCGATGAGGGGTTGTGGTCTGAAATTCGCGATTTGAAGACGGCTCAGCCGGTAGCCAATGTAACGGCAAAACTTTATGCAAAAAATAACCGCGTTCTGGGAGAAGTTGCAACCAATCGACAAGGTATTGCTCATTTCCCAAAACCGATGATTAACGGTAAAGCGTCGGATAAACCCGGGCATATTATCGTCCAAGACGAACACAATCTTGCCTATCTTAATATTGCCAACAACGGTTTTGATTTATCGGATAAAGGACTGTCGGGAACGCTGGCAAACAACACGATGATGAATTGGTTGTGGTTGGATCGCGGTATTTACCGTCCCAATGATACGCTCAATGCCATGTGGTTATTGCGAACGCCAGACGGCAAGGCATTTAATAAAGCACCTGTTTGGGTCAGCCTGATACGCCCGGATGGTCGATTGTTTAACCAGCATTCGGTGGCTGCCGGTGCCAGCGGTGCCTATCAGTTTAGCCACGACTTTGGTTTGACGGCACCTCAGGGGCAGTGGACTTTGCGTCTGTCACTGGGAAAAGACGGCAGCGGTTTAATTACTCAGCGCGCTGTTCCCGTCGATGCCATTGTCCCACGTCAAGTCAGTGTTGCATTGCGTAGCGAAATGCCGCCGAAAAAAGGCCAAACGGTTGACTACGATTTGCAGGCAGACTGGTTATACGGTGCGCCGGCGGATCAGTTAACTGCCAGAGCTGTCTGGAAAATCAAGTCGGGACACCTGGCTGAAAAACGCTGGCAGGATTGGCAGATCGGTTTGTACAACGAGCAGGTTTTTGATGATCGCGACAGTAAGGATTTGCCGTTAACCGATCAATCGGGAGGCAGCCAATTTTCCCTGACGCTGGATAAACTGCCATTTAGTACCCAGCCGTTGGTTCTATGGGTAAAAGGCAGCGTTACAGAGCCCAGCGGACAGCAAACTTCGGCAACCGACGAACAGATTATTCAGCGCGATGCACCTTATGTTGCCTTGCAACAAGACAATCGGCAAGTCAACGTTGCCTTGCTCAACCAGCAGGGGCAATTGCAATCGGGCAGTTTACACTGGAAACTATCCCGTGCTCACATCGATTATTATTGGTATCACAGTAACGGGACGTGGCAATATCAACGCAATGAAACCTTGGAGAAAGTTAAAGAAGGCGATATTGCCGTAACATCGGCATCACCCTCGGTGTTGGATTTGCCTTTGAATGACGACGGTTATTGGGTGGTTGAGGTGCTGGGACAGCAGCCTGAAGCGGCATCTTCGTTACAGCTCTACCGCGATCGTTGGCAAGCACTAGACAGTGTGGCCCCCAACCAAATTGCCATCAGCAGTGATAAAGCGCGTTATGCCGACGGTGAGACGGTTAAACTACAATTTGACGTGCCGTTCGATGGGCCGGCCAGCATTAAACTGGCCGATAAAGACATTATCAAGACTTTCTTGGCCGAGAGTAAGCAGGGAAAAATTAAACTTGATATTGAGTGGGACAAAGCTTGGGATAACGGCATTTGGGTGTTAGCCAACGCCTGGAATGTCGACAGTGACAAAGCGCGCAATCGTCGCGCCATTGGTTTACATTGGTTGGGCGGTGATTTGTCACCGTACAGCTTCGATATTGCTATGGAATTGCCTGAAGTCGCTTTGCCCGATCAGGCGCTGACTGTAAAACTCAATATCCCTAAAGACGAAATCAAAGAAACAACGTGGGTCAACGTTGCCATTATTGATGATGGTTTGTACCAACTGGCCAAAGCCAGCTTTAGTAATCCGCTGCAGGCTTTTTTTGGTAAAAAACAGCTTAATATTAGTTTCTTTGACGTCTGGGGTAGTATCATTCGTCAATTGAAAGCCCGCCGAGCCGCGTTGCGCAGTGGTGCCGGTGATTATGAAGCGGACGAATTGTCCGCCATGCAGGCACTGCCTGAACTGGATATGGATTTGGTCACTTTTTGGTCGGGTCCCGTTCAGTTTGACAGTGACGGACAGGCGCTTGTCGATATGAACGTGCCGTGGTTTAATGGACGTTTGCGAGTGATGGCAGGCGTATGGAATACAAAGCGTTTGGGTTCGGCAGAACAGACGGTTAACGTTCGTGCTCCCGTAGTAGCAACACTGTACGCGCCACCGTATTTGTCCCCGAATGACCAATCCTTGCTGCGTTTGCGTCTGCACAATACAACCGATAAGCCGCTGCAAATAGCCGTCAGTCTGTTTGCTGACGACAAAGTGCGCTTCTACAAAAGAGACAGCAAACAAACGGTAACATTAGCGGCCAACGAGCAGAAATGGATTGTCCGCGAATTCAGCACCAATAATGTCTCGGGTCGGGTCACTTTCCACGCTGCAGTGAGCGGCGGACTGTCGAAGACGTTGGAACAATTTGCCGATATTCGTCCGCTGACTTTGCCGCAAAAATTCCATAGCTTACAGCAATTGGCTGGTGGTGAACAGTTGCAAACCGGCAGTCGGTTTGACGGTATGGTTTTGGGTGGTAAATTATTGTTGTCAACGCAAATACCGTTTGATCCGTCCGTTATCATGGAACAGCTTGGTGTTTATCCTTATGGTTGTAGTGAGCAAATCACCAGTAAGGCTTGGAATAATTTAATGCTGAAAGCGTTAATTGAGCGCTACGATTTAAAATCTGAGCAATGGGGCAGCGGCGAAGATGTCGAAAAACGCCTGTTGAACGCCCAACTCAAATTGGCTAATCGCCAAAGTTACAGTGGTGGCTTTAGCTTGTGGGGGCAGGGCGATGAAGAATTGTGGCTAACAGCCTATATCGCTGAGTTTTTACTCGATGTAAAAGGCAGCAACCAGTTAAGTTACGAGAGTGTTTTGAACAGTGCTCTGGCTTACCTGCGCAGCCATATTATGACGGTAGGCGGTTCGGGTGGTCAACCCGATGCGGCGGTTAGCTACGCTCACTACGTTCTGGCGAAAGCCGGTATGCAAACACAAGGTGCCTTGCAACGCTATGTGGAAACTATCAATACGCATCCCGTTCGCAATCCGGCCTTGTTGCACCTGATGTCGGCTTTGGTTATGCAAGGCAATGTAGAAATGGCCGTTGACTTATTGGATAGAAGTTCAGAAACCATTCAATTCAAGGGTTATTTGTTTTACGGCTCAGCCTTGCGCGATAGTGCGCAAAGTCTGGTGTTGATCCACAAGATTGAGCGGCAGTTGCAGCAGATTAAGGTCAATGACAGCGGTTTGGTCAACCAATTGAAGCAGCTAACCAGCGATTTCTGGCAGCAGTTGACCGAACAGTTGGCGCAAACCGACTACTACAGCACTCAAGAAATGCATTGGTTGTCGGCGTTGGCGGCGCAACTGCCTAAGACGACGACAAATACCAGCGTTCGAATAGATGGAAAAGCGGTTGATATTGTCGGGCAAAAGCGTTTGTCGTTGGGTAAAAATGAACCGTTACCCGATGTCATTAACGACGGACAAACACCGTTGTATGCCGATTTGACCCAGTGGTATATCCCTGCTTATCAACAGGCGGTGGAGAACGGCTACAAGATGCGCGTTGACTACGAAGATTTGGCGGGTAATCCTGTTGACGTTGGCAATCTCAAACTCAACCAACAAGTTTTGGTTCACTTCGTCATTGAACGCGACGAAAGTGTGGCGGGTAAATCCGCCGACGTTATGTTGGTTTATTCACTGCCGGCAGGTTTGGTCGCTGTTGCTAGTGAGCAGGGTAAGCTGCCGGGATTGGATGAACGTTCTTGGTACAATAAGATATTATCACCAGCTTATAGTGAAAGTCGTGATGATAGACATTTGGCCGCCTTTAATGTACCAAGAGATGAAACGTCATGGCACTACGTCTTTATGGTGCGGGCGGCGCGTACCGGTCGTTGGCATAGCCCGGGTTACGCTGTAGAAGATATGTATGTGCCAAATGAGCGCGCCAGTTATCCTATGGCACCTGTCGTTATACGTAACCGTTAGATAAGCGTGAGCCGGTCGGGCAGCACCTGTTTTACAGGTGTTGTCCTGTCGTCGTTTTGAAACCGGGTGTAACCTATTGCTAAATTAACCTGTTGTGAATTTTATGGAGAAAAAAATGAAATATATCTTTTTTATTTTATATTTACCGTTTATTGCCTTAGCTGGTGACGCCATTATGCTCGAAACGCCACATTATATTGTCGCTATGCGCTCCAACTGCCCGGAGTATGACATGGGGGCAAAAGATTGCGTTGACTATGCCGGTCTTAGCATAAAAAGTGGAAAGAGCATCGAACTGAAAGGTAGTCCTTGGTATCGAATGTGCGCCGATGGTGAGACACCCTGTAAATTTATGGGTTATCACTTTAAAAATGGCAATATCGATTACTATGTCACAGAAGCGGGACGGTTGCTGGTAAAAACCGATAAAGACAAGGTGCTGGTCGATGAAAAAGGTAAATGGTTGAATATTGACGAGGGTTATGCAGAGCAACAAATGCTGCCAGGGTTGTTGGATAAAGTGATGTTTCGCGCTTATGATTAACTTGTGGGTCGGGTTAGCCATGACCACTCGTGAGTGGTCAGGTAAACGATAGCGTAACCCGACAAATATATCTATTTAACTGTCTATTAAACGGTGATAAAAGCAACCAATAAAAAAATAAAACGGCTCGTTTTCCGGGCCGTTTTTATTATTGCCCTGGGGTTACTGTTGGGCTATGGCATGTTAAGGTTTTTGGATTGGCGATATCCGCCCGACCTGTCGCGTTATCACGATATTTCCACCGTCGTCACTGACAGACAGGGACAATTATTGCGCGTTTACCTTAGCGCTGATCAACAGTGGCGCCTAAAGACCCAGTTCAGTGATTTACCCGGGCATTATCTGGACTTGTTAATCAACTACGAAGACAGACACTTTTACGATCATCACGGCATTGATTTTGGCGCGGTACTTCGCGCCATTGGGCAGAATGTGGTGGCGGGTAAACGCATCTCCGGTGCATCGACCATTACCATGCAGGTTGCCCGGTTGTTACGACCCAAATCGAGAACCTGGCGTCATAAAATTATCGAGGCGTTTCGTGCCTGGCAGCTTGAAAGGCGTTTGAATAAATCCGATATCCTCGCTATGTATGCAACGCTGGCGCCGATGGGTGGCAACCTCGAAGGCATAACTGCTGCCAGTTATCGTTATTTTTCCAAGCCGCCCGATAAATTGAGCTTGTCCGAATCGGCTTGGTTGGTGGTTTTGCCGCAATCGCCCAATCGCTACCGAGTAGATAAACATCCGATAGCGGGACAGAGTGCCAGAGATAAAGTCCTTAAGCGGGCTGTCGATAACGGCATTATCAGTGGCAAAGCTTATCATCAAGCCGTTGCCGAAACGATGCGTTTATACCCGATGGATTTTCCCTTTTTGGCACCGCATATTGCCGATAGGGCACGTCGTCATCACCCGGACAAGACACTGATTAAAACGTCATTGGATAGCGAATTACAGCAGCAATTATCACAATTATTGGCACGCGCCTTGCCGCAACGACACGAAAAATCGAATCTCGCTGCCGCCATTATTGACAATCACAGCGGCAAGCCGCTGGCTTATACAGGTTCAGCCGATTTTTTCAGCACTGAGCGTCAGGGGCAAATCGATATGTTGCGGGCAGTGCGCTCGCCGGGATCAGCCTTAAAACCGTTTATTACCCTGTACGCCTTTGACTGGTTGGGTTATCAACCGCAGACGACGATTGACGATACGCCGATAACGGCCAGTGATTATCGTCCCGGCAATTATGACGGGCAGTTTTTGGGTCGCATGAGTCTTAAACAGGCACTGTTACGCTCCCGCAATATCCCTGCTGTGCGCCTGTTAAAACGCATTCGCCCCGACTACTTTGTTGCCCAATTGAGACAATCGGGGCTGCCTTTACATCTGCCTAAGAACGCCCGGCCAAATTTATCCATAGCCCTGGGCGGTGTCGGTGTTCGCGGCTGGGAGTTGGCCCAGCTGTACCGGCAGTTGGCGCTGTGCAGCTATGCCAGGCAACCACAAACTAATGTGAAAATGCCGTTGGCAAAACAGCAGGCTTGTTGGCAGGTTACGGAAATCTTGCAGCAAAATGGTGATGGGCAGGGGCCATTAGTATTTGGTGCTGAGCCCGTTGCCTTTAAAACGGGAACGGCCTACGGCTGGCGCGATCGATGGCTGTTTGCCTATACACGCGACTATACTGTCGTTTTGTGGGGTGGTCGCGCTGATGGCGGATTTGCCCAACAGCGTAGCAGTGCCGAGGCGCTCATTCCCCTGTTGCGAGAAATTGTCGGGTTGTTGCCGAATCCGCCGCGATACTATGCGCCGCCGAAACTGCCTTATCAAATCAGAACACAAAACCTGCCGCCGCGTTTGCGGCATGTCGGAACTGAGACCAATCGACGGAAAAGCACAGCCGGTGAGTTGTCCAATAATCCCAATGCGCTGCGGTTTGTCACCCCCCTAAACGGCAGCGATATCGAATGGCAGGATAAGCGGAGCATTGCCTTGCGGATTTCAGGTGGAGAACCGCCTTATTTGTGGTTATTAAACGATCAGTTGATTGGACAGTCAAGCAGCCGCCAATACGATTTGCTGCCAGCCAGTGAGGGCAGTTATCAGGTCAGCGTTATCGATGCCGATGGCAATGCCCGGCACAGTCATTTTTCTCTGTCAAAAAAACAGACACAACAAGTGATAAAAAGAACGGTGTTGCATCAAGATAAGGATTGAATAGTATAAGCGAATTAAAAACCGTTATAGCGTCCACCTGACCATTTATTAGTGGTCATGGTTGCATCTTTTTGCCGTTTTTCACCTAGTAACTTAGGTGAGGGACTGTCTGCGAATAGGCGCCTTGTACCGAAAAATTCTTGGCACGACTATAGATACCAAAAACCTTCGACAAAAATGTCAGGGGCTTTTTTGTTGGGTTGTTTTTAATAAAAAAGTACAATTTACCCGTTGCGCATTTGGAAAAATAATACTTAGTTATTTGTTATCAAAAAATATTTCTTCATTATGAGCGACAGTGAAGCAATCTCCTACTACAGCGAGAGAGGTCTATCGTTTGAATTAAACCTGATGCAAAGTGGTTGGAGATTGCCGCGTCGCTCGTTCCTCGCAATGACGAATAACTGATTGTTATCATACGATTTCAAGAGAATTATTTAAGTGTCGTTTCTTAAATGCACAACGGGTTATAATTTACAAATAAGAATAAAGAGTTATACGATCCGTGTTGTAGAATAGGGCTGTTAGCTCAAAATAAAAAGGAAATATTATGTTCAAAAAAATAGTTATTTTATTATTCGTCTCGTTGGTTATCCTAACTGGATGTACAAGTTTGTCCTCCTCAAATAAATGGACTGAGACTGTAGGAGTCATTCATAATGTCACAGAGTTAAATGATGGAAAAAGAAGGATTAAACCCCAAAAAGTAAGAGCTAACAAGTTGTTTCACCGGACTCGTTTCACTCGCTGGTGAACTCAGCGTTATCTTATTTAAATTAAAAGAATAAAAATAGTTTTTGTAGATCGGTTTGGGCTTATTCCTCGCTAACCCGACAAATGGGACTGTTTTGTGTATGTTTGTATTTGTTTATGCTGTACGGTGCTATGGATTGACTTTTTATCATTAGTGTCCCATTAAATTCCTAATAATATCAATTGTCGTTCATCGATATTGGGTGGTTTAATGGGTCGCCCGATGACTAACTCAAATAGCGTCATTTTCTATAGCGTCATTTTCTCAAACGCATTCAAGCTTAATAAGCGAAGCACCTGACGCATTGTTTTCGTCGTCTTTGATTGGACTTTAATAAAATTTACAATCAGATAAGCACACATCGCTACCCAAATTTGCGTCATCACCGCATTTTTGCTCTCGCCAAGAAACGACTTTATCTTCAAGTTTTGCTTGATCCATTTGAAAAACAACTCAACTTCCCAGCGTGACTTGTAAATATCGGCTATTGTCCTCGGTGACAATTTGAAATGATTTGTTACAAAAACATACGTTTTTGGGCCGTCTTGGTGGTTCTTATCAATGTATTTGACACGTCGCAGATGCCTGTACCCTTTGTATTTCCGGGCGACTAACGCAATTGTTTCATCGCTGACAACGCCCTTGTTCTTGGGGACTTCGTGTGTCTTAACGACGCGATACCGGGCATTTTTCTTCAGCCGGCTGACGAAGAAAATGCCTTTATTACTTAGATCGTTGTACCATTGGTAATCGGTGTAGCCTCGGTCACAGACGACAATGCTGCCTTTGGGGAAATCAATCTCTCGACCCGCCGTGATGTCGGCGGTTTTACCATCGGTGACCGTCATGAATTTGGGCAAAAA
>PDWJ01000985.1_pt1 | contig 38547 bp, 32 predicted proteins | sample 1430881 | NCBI WGS metagenome assembly PDWJ01 (sample SAMN01162460, study PRJNA174530) | Oral metagenome, whole genome shotgun sequencing project. | biome: Marine environment; feature: Marine mammal; material: Swab sample of the gingival sulcus; isolation source: swab sample of gingival sulcus...
GGATTTTTAGCGCTTGCTTGCTTGCTTGCTTGCTTGCTTGCTTGCTTGCTTGCTTGCTTGCTTGCTTGCTTGCTTGCTTGCTTGCTTGCTTGCTTGCTTAAAAATTATGAAGGGCTGTTTGTCCATGTCAATAAGTATACATCATTTTTTTGATTTTTGGGGAGTTTTTTAATTGGTTTTAATTCTTTTTGTCAACATTACGCAAGAAGGTTTGCGCATCAAGGGATTCTGTTATCTGGATGAGGCTCTTGCAAAAGCCGGCTGCTTTTGAAAGAGCCTCAACTAATTATTATTTTTCGGCAATAAGCATTGTCTTGGGGTCAAGTTTCAATTCCATCTCTTTTGGTGAAATCTCATCATGATCCTTTACAACCCTGAGGTGAACATATTCACCCTCATACTGCAGGGTTACTATAACAGAAAGATTATCAACATAGCCCTCAAGAACAACGGGAATACCTGCTTCATTATAGGGTTCATCCTTCTGCAATGAAACAGAAGTCCAAATTTCAAGATTGGTGTCCTTCGCAAAATTCTGAAGGGCAACCAAATCTTCATGGGAAGCTCTGGCATAATCATATCCGTCAATTATAACAGCATCAGCAGCAAAATGGCCCTGCTCTATCATTGCAGAAATACTTTTAAGAATTTTTTCAGTTTCAATGCCGTCCTGATTGAAATTCATTATTACACGGTTTTTAATGATTTCGTCATGAATTGCAACGGCATCCTCCAAATCCCTCTTTTTAGCTATCTCTTTAAAAATATCTTCATACCATACTGAAATATGATCGACCTTGGAAGAAAAAGAAACATGAATAACGTGGCGGTCCCTAAAAAGTTTATCCATTGCAATATGAACAAGGCATGCTGTCTTACCAACTCCCTTTCTTGAAGCAAGTACACCGATATTACCCTTGCCAAGCCCGCCTTTAATTGATTTTTCAAAAATACGAAGCGGACTTCGTTTATTAAGCTCTGATTTTATCATAATTATCTCCCTATTCGCCCGTATGGATGCGGGTTTGTAAATATGCAGTTTGTAGTTCTTCTTCAAACCGCGAAATGATAAAAAGCATGGAGCTTTTTATCATTCCTCCTAAATTACGCATTCTACTCTTTCTTTTTAGCTTCATATTCCTGGATCAATTCTTCAGAAATACTCTGAGGAACCTTTCCGTATTTCAGCATTTCCATTGTATACTCTGCCTTACCCTGAGTCAAAGATCGGAGGGTTGTTGAATAGCCAAACATTTCACTTAGAGGAACCTCTGCTTCTACTGTAGAATAAAGACCTTCTTCCTGTGAGCTTATAATAACGCCCCTTCTCTGGTTGATTGAACCAAAGATATTTCCCTGAAATTCTGTAGGCCCTTCAATTGTAACCTTCATTATCGGTTCAAGGATCTGGGGTTTTGCCTTTTTGTAAGCTTCTTTAAAAGCTCCTATTGCGGCAAGCTGGAATGCCATATCTGATGAATCGACAGAGTGAGACTGACCATCATTTATTGTAACCTTTACACCTACAATTGGATGGCCTATCAATGAACCCTTTTCAAGTGAAGCCTGAAACCCCTTGTCACAGGCCGGAATATATTCTGTAGGAATAGCCCCGCCCTTAATATTGTTGACAAACTCGTAATTACCTTCTTCAAGCGGCTCAATAAACCCGGCTACACGTCCATACTGTCCGGAACCACCGGACTGTTTCTTATGTGTATAATTAAACTCTGCCGTCTGACCGATTGCTTCCCGATATGCAACCTGCGGCATTCCGGTCTCAACCTCGGCCTTGTACTCACGCTTCATTCTCTCTATGTATACATCAAGGTGAAGCTCACCCATTCCCTGAATAATGGTTTGATTTGATTCAGGATCAACAAATGTTCTGAAGGTGGGATCCTCTTTTGTAAATCTGTTAAGAGCCTTTCCCATATTATCAGCAGCCTTCTTGTCGACAGGCTCAATAGCAAGCGAAATAACTGCAGGCGGAACATACATTGAGGTCATTGAATAATTAAGTCCCGAACCGCAGAAGGTATCACCTGACGCACATTCTATACCGAAGAGGGCGACTATATCTCCACAGCCGGCTTCATTAATATCTTCCATATGATCCGAGTGCATTCTTATCAAACGGCCGACCTTAAACTTTTTCTTTGATCTGGTATTGTAAAGCTCAGAACCCTTTTTAACCATACCCTGATATATCCTGATATATGTAAGCTGACCATACTGACCATCTTCAAGCTTGAAAGCCAAAGCAACAGTCGGAAGACTTGAATCAGATTTTAAAACAAGCTCTTTTTCTTCGTTATCAAGATCAAGGGCTATGTTTTCAACCTCTGTCGGGCAGGGCAGATAGTTTACAACAGCATCAAGAAGCGCCTGAACACCCTTATTCTTATATGCAGACCCCAAAAATACCGGACAAAGCTCGTTGGCAAGGGTTCCCTTTCTGATTGCGGCATGTATTAACTCTTCAGTTACGGTTTCTTCCATCATGGCTTCCATAAGTTCATCACTGAACATTGAGGCAGCATCAAGAAGCTTTTCGCGTGCTTCTTCCGCTTCAGCCATTCTGTCGGCAGGAATATCTCCTACTACAATTTCATCACCGTTTTCGCCCTTGAAGGTAACAGCCTTCATTGTAACAAGGTCAATAATTCCCTCATGTTTATCTTCAAGACCAATCGGAAGCTGTGCCATTACAGAGTTAAGGCCTAGTTTATCTCTAAGCTGTCCGCAGACCTTAAGCGGATCGGCACCCGTTCTGTCACATTTATTGACAAATGCAAGCCTTGGAACCTTATAGCGTTTTAACTGGCGGTCTACAGTAATTGACTGTGACTGAACACCGCCAACAGAGCAAAGCACAAGAATAGCCCCGTCAAGAACACGAAGGGATCTTTCAACCTCAATAGTAAAGTCAACATGGCCCGGAGTGTCTATTATATTGATCGGATGCTCCTTCCATTCAACGTTAGTGGCAGCTGAAGCGATAGTAATTCCTCTTTCTCTTTCCAGCTCCATTGAATCCATAGTAGCGCCGACACCATCTTTTCCACGGACTTCGTGAATAGCATGAATCTTGTTACAGTAATACAGGATTCTTTCGGTAAGGGTTGTTTTTCCCGAATCGATGTGCGCACTAATACCAATGTTTCTCATTTTCTCAAGTGTTATCATTGTATATTAAACCTCTCAAAGTATTATACTCGTTAGAAATCACGGAACAGGCTCCGTGAACTGTTAATTTTTAGGTGAATCGCAATTCTATAAAAATTTCAATATAAAATCAAGTACTGTAGATAATCTTAGAGCGATGTGAGAAAGTTTTTCTTATCGAGTCTAAGCAGATCTTCTATACGGTTCATAAAAACCTTTGCGGTAAGATCTTCAGGATCAACAGAGACAACCCGATCGAGAAGCCTCTTGGCCTCTTCAAAATCGCGGCGTGAAAACTTGATTATGGCCTCTTCAAAATCAACCTTGGTTTCATTCTTCCTGTTGATTTTATCAATAATATCCGCATCAAAAATTTCAAATAGAGCAACGGCCTTATCCTTTCCTTTAACCCTGACCCTCCCAAGAAAGCGGAAGTTATAATCCATGGGGTTCTCAAGCTTAACAAAGGTATCCTGACTGACAACTATATTTGCATTATACAGCTTGGTTACATCCTGGATACGTGAAGCCAGGTTTACTGCATCAGAAATTACAGTGCCCTGACGCCTCTTTTCATCTCCTATTATGCCGAGAATCATGCTTCCTGTATGAATACCGATACCGATCTTTATTGGTTTGTAACCGCAGTTTGCCCGGTGACCGTTGTAGACATTTATATGATCAATCATTTCTTTTGCGGCAGCCAGAGCATTCTCAGGACGCTCCGGAAATAGTGCCATAATAGCATCACCTATATATTTATCTACAAACCCGCCATTATTTGTTATCATTGGACTAAAGCGGCTGAGATAGGAATTGATGAATTTAAAGTTCTCTTCCGGAGTCATATTCTCGGAAAGATTGGTAAAAGCCCTTATATCAACAAAAAGAATTGTCATCTCCCGGGAGACCTGATCTCCAAGAGCAACATCTAATATATTTTCCTTACCGAGCGCGTTAAGAAATTCTGTTGGAACGTAACGGCTGTATGCGGTACTTATTCTTGAAAGCTGCAGATGCGTATTAACCCTGGTCAGAAACTCTTCCTGAAGGTAGGGCCTTGTAAGAAAGTCATTGGCACCTGAGGTTAAACCTTCCATTATGTCGGAGACATCCTCTTTATTTATTACAAGAATAACAGGAAGCTCATCTTTTGAATATTTCTGCCTGATAGCGGTACACACCTCATAACCGCTCATATCCGGAAGCCTGACATCAATCACAATGAGATTAGGCATGCTTTCTTCTACCCGGCCAAGTAAGTCAGAACCCGTAGTCATAGGTACTACAGAATAATTCATCGAAGAAAGCTGACTCTTAAGAATCTGAAGCTCTTCAACATCTTTTCCGGCAATAACAACCTCAATATCCCTGTCGGAGGTTATTTCATCTAAAATGGGCTGAAGATTAACCAGGGCATCCATCTCAAGGGCCTCTTCATCAGAAACATCAGCTTCAAAGTCCCAAATTCCTATTTTAAATCTGTATTCAAGATTTTCAGTACTAGACACAGCAGATATTTCGGAAGAATGAATATCAACCAGCTTATGGGCCATGGCAAGACTAAGGTCTGAGAATTCCTTATTATCTATATTATCAGCCAGTTTATGTTCATCAGCATTGAAAAGATTCTTGATTTCCTCTTCATTAAGATCACTTCCGGTTACATTTATGATTATCTCAACTTCATCGCCTTCAACAGCGCAATCTATTACAATAGAACCTTTTTCTGTGTGCCTTATAGAGTTACTTACAATATTATAGAGTATTTGTTCAAACCTCTGTTCATCAGCTGATATAAGAGGAGTATCTTTTCTTATATGAGATTTAAGCTCTACATCTTTTACCGCAACAAAGGCTTCACAGCTGTTTATTACCTTTCTTGACAGCTTAAACAAATCAACAGGATATATATTAAGCTGCATTGAGCCTTCTTTAATTTTAGAAAACCCAATTATGTCATCTACCATATTTGAAAGCCTTACACCATTTGAGATAATCAGCGACAATGTTGCGATTTGTTCGGAGTTAAGAGGGCCTATGGAGCCTTTCAGAAGACTCTCACCTAGCTCTACTACATTTCTTATTGGCTTCTCAAGTTCTATTGCGTTACGATTCAGGAAATTATCGTTATAAGCCTCATCAGAATGCAGTTTTTCCAGGGCACTTTCAGAGGTTCTGTATAGCGAAAGGCTGTTAAAAATAGTCCAGCAGGTTTGGTGAATTGCAAAAATAAAAACCCCGGTAAAGATAAGGCTTATTGTATTAATAACATTAAATGAATAGAGAATATCATTGGCAGCACATGCGGCTAAAACAAGAAACCCGATAAGTGTAAAAATTGATTCTTTGCGCCCCCTCTTAACAGCCAGGCCCAAAGCAATCATCATATACAAACCGCCTGCTAATATAAAAATACCAATCCATATAAAAAAGACGCGGATAACAGGTAGAGGGATAAAAAAAGCACAAACTGCGGCAGCAGATGACAAAACACCAAATGCATAAACAACTATTTTATGAAATTCGTCGGGGAATTTAACCCGGAAATAGTTCATTAATAAAGGCATCGCTATAATTGCCAAAGCATTCTGGAACCTGATAATAAAGGTACCGCTAATTAGAGGTAAAATATTTGATGCCGTAACCCTTCCTGTAAACAAAGACAAAAACGCAAACACAAACATCGCAAGAAAGATAAATATATCCTGCATCTTTTTTCTTTGATAGAAATAATTGAATAAATGAAAAAAACCTATTCCGATAAACCCGAAAAAGATAACAAAATCCAGCGCCCTGCCCTGAGCATCAAGAACGGCAATATCTTCATAGCGTCCGTAAGAAATCCAGTTATTGAAACTTCCACCATATAAATTACCATAATTTGAGATATGAATTATTATCTCCAGATCATCCGAATCCTGAATATACGGAACTACCCGGCTTTGAAAACGGCAGATATTACCCATAGAAACACCCGGTACCCCGCACTGATAAACAACCTTACCGTTAACACTGATGCTTGACGCAGAATAAAGATGATTTATAAAAAATGCATTCTCACCTGACAAGTCTCTGGTTTTTAATTTCAGTCTGAAAAAGTAATTACCTGTTTCAAAGATATCCGGCTTAAGATCGACATTCTTACGAAGATCCTTATCCTCAAAGGCCTCCCAGCCGGAGTCCAGTCTTATCGTCGTGCCGGGAGCTATCTCAATAACAGAACTATCAGCTAAATCAGACATTGTCTTTGAATTTTTTACAAAAAAATAACAAAAGACGGCAAGAAAAAGGATAAAAGAAAATAGAGCTGCAATACAAAATATTTTTTTAAGACTATTCATATTCAATTATTAGTATCTCCTCTAAACCATAGACAATCCACTTGAAAAGAAAACATTACTCTATTATTCTTCATTCTATAATTATCGGCAAACATAGCATAGTTTTAGGGGTTTTTATGTCATCAAATGAGAAGATTTTTTTTACATACAATGATATCCACAATACAATACAAAAACTTTCGGCACAGATACAGCAAAGCGGATTCGAACCTGATTTAATTGTAGCAATAGGAACCGGAGGCTTTATTCCTGCAAGAATCATAAAAACCTACCTTAACAAGCCTATTCTAACGGTCGGCCTTAAGCTATACGATGAAAATAACAAACCTAAAGATGCTCCTGAAAAAATACAGTGGATTGATGAGGTTGAAAAAAAGCTGAAGGGCAAAAAAATACTTCTTGTAGACGAGGTTGACGATTCACGTGTAACACTGGAATACTGTCTTCGTGAGCTTATGAGTGATGAGCCCTCCGAGATTGCTGTCGCAGTTCTTCATAACAAAAACAAGGAAAAACGCGGCTCAATTCCTGATGAGATAAAACTTTACTTTGCCGGACAGGAGCTTCCGGACAAATGGGTATGCTACCCATGGGATGCAATAGATATCAATAATCACGGAAAATAAACCTGTAAAAAGCCTCAAAAATTATATAGATAATCAAAAAGCTTGCGGATAAGCAGCAGAGGCCTAAATATTATTAACCTCTTTTCAGAACCTTCAGGAGGGGAAGCAGAAGCTCCTGCATAAAGCTTCTTTCTGACCCTCGGAGTGTAGCGTAAAGGGCCATTAGCCCTCGGACCAAAGCTTATCGCTTTTTTAGGACAAATATGCATGCATCGAAGGCAATGCAGACACCCCACGGCATCCAAAGCTTCTGCAACCGGAGATGATTCTGTAACAGGCCTCATTATCAAATTATTCTCAGGGCAGCGCTTGGCACAGAGACCACAACCCACACAAAGTCCGGCATCAACATAAAGCAATGGATAACAGGACCTCTCTATTTTATCAATAAACCTCTTACGTGATACAGAAACAGTACCCCTTATTTGATTAATACCGCACCGATCTTTCCGAAAAGATTTATAACCGCTCAAAATTTCATTTACAAAGTCATGAATATGATTAATTATTTGAGGCTCAAAATACATAACTTCTTTATATGCCCTGTTATCCGCTTTTTTCAAAGAGGCAATCCCATTTGAAGGACATTTGAATGCACGTACCGCAATGGGAATATGAGGACGCTCATCTTCTGCGGATTTTGATAACTTCATTTTACGCGCAAAAGAATTTAAAGCAGTTGATGCAAAACGCGAATATGTAGAAAAAACAAAAAAAGGCTTGCCTGAGGGTCTTAAATTTTCAAGGAAGGGAAAGATCTTCTCCATTATAGCAGGATAATCAAGCTTATAAACAGGAAAACCAAAACCCAGCATATCCATTGTTCGAAGTCTGAAATTAAAATCCCGTGACCGGTCATCAAGGTTTTCAACAGAAATAGCCGCTGCATCCCAAGCCTCCGCTTTTAGAGCAGAAACAATCTCATTTGATACCATTTCAGTATTGCCTGTACCGGAAAAATATACGATAAATGCTTTCACTACAGGGAGGCCTCAATTAACACGGTAAGAAGGGGGCTTACCTGTCAATACCTCAAGCACATTCCGGGCAGCCTTTGTTTTTAATTCTACAATAGATTCTTCACTATACCAGGCAGCATGATCTGTCAATGTTACATTATCCATCTTACGCAGCGGACTATTACTATCCAGAGGGTCATCATCAAATACATCAAGCCCGGCGGCAGAAAGTTTTCCGCTATCCAGTGCACGGCATAAAGCCTCAGTATTTACTATGGGTCCTCTTGCTGTATTTATAAGTATTGAGCCTTCTTTCATTCTGGAAAAGGCTGAGCTATCAAACATTCCGGCGGTATCAGCCTTAAGCGGACAATGTATAGAGATATAATCACTGTTAACGAGAACTTCGGCAAAATCTACTTTCTTACCGCCCGCGGCACTAATCAGATCCGGCTTGGTATTGGGACTGTAAACAAGAATTTCGGCAAACCCGAAACCAGCGATCTTCCTCACAAGAGTCCTTCCTATATGGCCAAAACCTATAACCCCGAGAGTCCGGCCTGTCATTCTATAGCAGGGCTGATCATTATGCAGATTCCAGAAACCGCCCCGGATCTTACGGTCTCTGTAGCTTATCTTACGGGTACAGTTAAACAATAGTGCAAGGGCGTGATCTGATGCATCTTCCGCGGCATAATCAGGCACATTACAGACAGCAATTCCACGCGATGCTGCTGCATCTGTATCGATATTATCATAACCTACACCGTAACGCGATATAACCCTGCATTTATCCAGCATTCCTATCTCATCTCTACCCATATTATAGAGATTACAAATTATTCCATCCGCATCATGTACCAAATCATACAAATCACTCTTAGACTCAGGAAAACCTGTAAGCAGATCTACAGAGATCCCGGAAAGAACCTTCTTTTCCCGCTCATAATTGTCATACCGGTTATCCAGTATTACTACCTTAAAATCATACATAAATTATTTCTTAAATTCTTTAACAAGAAGAACCTGATTACCCTTATTATTGTATTCTACCTTATTGAACACAGTCTGTGTCATTAGTATACCGCGTCCATGAGAAAGCTCTTTCTGGTTGACCTCATCTTTCACACGAGCCATTATTTTCTTATAGTCAAAGCCGGAACCCATATCTGTAATACGGTATATGGCCCTTGATTCATCAATATGATAATCAATTGAAACCTTTTTATCCCTGTATTCAGGAAGGAGCCGGCGTTCTTTCATAAAATCAAACAGCCGCCCCTCCTCCTGGGCTCTGGTTTTTTCATCAAATGTTATATTGAGATTACCATGCTCCATTGCGTTTACAATCATTTCATTAAGACCCATTTTGACCATCATAACCTCACTACTCTCAAGAAAATGCCTGAGAACAGAGGTAAGCCTTTCAACTATATCACCAACCATTGTGATATAATTACCTACATCAAGTGAAAGTTTCTCAGAAGTTATGAATTTTGCCAGCTTTGAGGCCGAAACAGGCCAGGCTCTTCCAATCAGCTCTATAGTATCATCAGCATTGAAACAATCAAATCTGAAGTGATAACCGATAGGTTCACTGGTAACCGGATCCATCAGATATGTATTAAACGAAAGTGTTTCACCCGCATCACGAAGCTCGATAAGCTGTTCTTTGAAGAATGAAATATTACCCCTTGATTCATAATCATTATGATAAAGACAATCAAAAAAATATTTATGCTCACCTGAAAGCCTGAAAAACCGATCAGCCTTTGGATTTGCCTCAATAATTTTCAGCTCTCTGGATAATGAGAATAATATCTCGTCTGTGGCCTCTAAAAGCAGTGAATATTTTCCTTCTTTTACCGCAAGATTTTGAGATGTTTTTTCAAGCAGGTTATGTGTTTTTAAAAACCGGCTCAGAATCGTTCCCCAAAAAAACAGCATCATTATTGTAACACCAAATATAAACCGGGAAACGGTTAAATCTTTAAAAATAAGATGACTTTCTGTATACAGGTACTGGAGATCCTCTATTCCGCCTAGCACAGCAATTGAAATGGCTATAAACATGCTCAGATTCTTAGTACCCCATCCGTTTCTGATCATATAAAAGACTGAATAAAACAGAGAAATGATAATAGCTAATGCCAGCATTATATCTCGAATAACATGAATCGGACCGGCCAGTCCGCGTGTCAAATCGTCTGGAGAAATTTGGGCTGTCTCTGTAACAGATTCAATTAATATTAGAGAATCAGGAAACAAAAAAACGGCAACAGTCACTGCCGCTGTAACCCCCATACCAATCCATACAACAAGATCCATAACACGGCCGGACCAGTCTTTTACCGGCATGGCAATTTTTATAAAGTATGGCAATGTCGCCGAAAACATGAATACCGGAATTTGCTCTACACGATATAGATAACGCCCAAGAGAAATATTACCGTACCAGCCGCAGATTATAATTATAACCTCAAGTAAAACAAATAATGAAAGATTAAATGTTACAATTGAACCGGCCTTAAACAGATTTAACCTTGTTCTAATATAATAAACTAGATAAAAAACTGCTATAAGAAGTAAAAGAGAAAAACAGTTTATCGGAACTGTCAACTGCAGTGCATCTGCTAAACTACCATTATACATATTGATAGTTTATCTGATACCAGTTAAAAATCAAGGACATTTTATAATAATTAATGAGTACATTTTCACTTGAATTTGTATGTAAAGCGGGTGTATTTTCATTATATCAAAGATTCAGGAGAAAGTATGTCTGAAATACTAGTTGTTTATTATTCACGAACAGGCTCAACTCGAAATGCCGCTGAAGAACTGGCTAAATACCTTGAATGCGATCTGGCAGAGATTATATCAAAAAAGAAATTCAGAGGCCCTTTAGGATGGATTGCGGGGGGCAAACTTGCAATGAATGAAGTATCTGTTGATATCATCGAACCGGATAAGAAGCCGCAGGATTATAAGCTTGTAGTAGTATGCAGCCCTGTGTGGGCCTCCAATATAACACCGCCGGTAAGAACATATCTTTACAACAATAAGGATAAATTTAACAAGGTATCCTACCTGCTTACATTCAAGGGCGGCGGACATGAAAAGGCGCTTGAAAAAATGAGTGCCGCTGGAGGCAGTCCGGTAAAATCAGTTCATTTTTCAGGCTTTGAACGAAAAAGTGATGTCTGGGTAGAAAAACTCACAGCCTATGCTAATGAACTTCAGGATCTGACAGCAGCCCCATAGTATTCAAACCTATTTAACCGAAAATACAGTAGATGGAACCTTTTTATCCAGAATATCAATAATGGAATAGTTTCCGTTTGCAATTATTGTCTCAATACCGGCTTTTGTGATCATCTCGGCAGAGAGAACCTTTGATCTCATTCCTCCAAGGCCCAGCTCGCTTTTGCCGTCTGAAGCCATATTCCTGATACTATCATCAATAACATCTACACATTCAATCAATTCAGGCGGCTGGTTGGAACTTCCGTTATGAGGATTATCCGCATAAAGCCCATCTACATTGGTAAGAAGCAGGGCCTTATCAACACCTACAGCAGATGCTACAAAGGCAGCAAGGATATCGTTATCGGTAAATGTCCCTTCTGAATCAAACTCTTCCTTATTTATCATATCATTCTCGTTAATGATCGGAATAATTCCTTCATCAAGACATTGATTAATTATCTCTTTAATTGTTGTAACCTCACTATCACTATCAAAATTATGATGGGTCAGAAGAAGCTGAGCCGTAAAGATGTATTTTTCCTTAAAAAGATCCTTATAATACTTGCTTAACCTGACTTGGCCCATTCCGGAAAGAATTTGGAGATTTAGGTTATCCGATGGGCGTTTTCTGATACTGCGAATCTCCATACCGGCAGCTACAGCCCCGGAGCTTACAATTACAAGACCCACACCTTCACGGTACAGATAAGAAAGCTCATCAACCTTTTTTTCAAGCCATTTATAGTCTATCCTATTATTACGGCTGATAAGAGCCGAACCAATCTTTACAAGCAGCTTCATCTATAACTCCCTGTGAGAAAAATTCTTCTCACCATCCGCATAAGGCTGTACCCTGTGACCGTCTCCGGCTAGATAATACTTATATATCGTAAGCCCCTCCGGCCCTACGGGGCCGCGGGCATGAATCTTTCCTGTTGATATTCCGACCTCAGCACCAAATCCATAGCGGAACCCGTCGGCAAAACGGGTCGAACAATTCTTCATAACAGAACTTGAATCCACATGATTCATAAAGAATTCAGCCCTGGAATCATCCCTGGTAAGAATACAATCTGAGTGATGACTGCCGTGAGAATTTATAAAATCAACGGCCTCGTTAACATCTTTTACAACCTTCACCGAAAGAACAAGATCATTATACTCAGTATCCCAATCTTCTTCACCGGCGGCTTCAACATCTATCAGAGCCCGAACCTTATGATCACCTAAAAGCTTAACATCAGGCATTTTTTCAGGCAGAAGCGGAATAATCTCATCTGCTGATTTTTCATTCACAAGAAGTGTTTCTATTGCATTACAGGCAGCAGGATACTGACATTTGGCATCCCGTATAACAGCAAGGCTTTGCTGAAGATCAAAATCCTCATCCACATATATATGACAGATGCCGTCAGAATGCCCCATTACAGGGATCTTGGTATTATTCATCACATGACGGACGAGCCTGTTAGAACCGCGCGGAATCATTAGATCAATATACTGATCAAGATTAAGCAGACTGCTGATGTCCTCCCGACTCTCAACAAGCATTATGGTATCCTTAAAGTCGGATGAAACAGATCCTGCGGCCCTGATAATGATATCTGCCAGAATCCTGTTTGAATTAAGGGCCTCAGAGCCGCCCTTGAGAATAACCGCGTTGCCGCTTTTAATGCAAAGTCCGGCAATCTGAACAAGCGCATCGGGACGCGATTCAAATATCACGCCAATCAACCCAATTGGCACACTTACCCGTTTAAGCACCAGCCCATCGTCAAGCTCGCGGTACAGTGAAGCGCAGCCCAGCGGATCAGGCAAAGCGGCCAGAGAAGCAAGTCCCGCAGCCATATCCTCAAGCTTTGATTCGGTTATTGTAAGCCGCTTGACAAGTGCATATGCAAGCCCCTCTTTCCCGGCCTTATCAAGGTCTTTCCGGTTCTCTGAAATAATTGTCTGAGTATTTTCACGAAGCAATTCAGAAGCCTTTAAGAGAGCCTCATTTCTGAGTGATTCATTAATCCCTGCAAGGCGGTAGGATGACTCCTTAAGCCTTCTTGTTTTTTCTTCTAATGTCATTTCCAAGCTCCTTGCACCTTTCTATAGTTCTGGCCACTGTCCGGCCTATAACATCCTTATAGTCCGAGGCCTCCAGAACCCCGCGCCCCGCAACAGTGGTTCCATTTGGAGAACTTACCATTTCAATCAGCTCTGCAGGCTCCATTTTTTTTTGCTGAAGCAGGGCGGCGGTTCCTTTCATCGTCTGTAATGCAAGCTCACGGGAAAGCAGGGGATCAAGCCCTTCGGAAATTCCGGCATCAATAAATGCCTCGGCAATCCGTGCAAAATATGCCGGCCCTGAGCCTGAGATCCCGGTTACAACATCCAGCCTTTCTTCATCTACCTCTGAGGCATAACCGGCAGCATTAAGGATTTCTGCCGCTAGGTCTTTTTCTTTTGGTGTAACACCCCTTCCAGCTGCATAGCCGGCTGCCATCTCTCCGACAAGGCAGGGTGTATTGGGCATAACCCTTATTACCCTGGCAGAAGGCATAAGTGACTCAATAAAATGTATTTTGATCCCTGCAGCAATTGATATAACCAGACCTGTATAGGGAAAAAGCGGAGAGGCTGCATCCTCAATAATCTGAGGCTTAACAGAAATAAAAACTGCATCACAGCCCATCAGAGATTCTGCTGAAGCAGCAGGCTCTACATTAATAAAACGGCTTTTGAAAAGCTCAATCCGCTCTGAAGAGATATCGAATGGTACAATAACCATACCATCCAGCTTATCCGAGATTGCTCCGGCGATGGCAAAGGCCATATTTCCGGCACCTAAAAAGCCTATACGTCTCATAAACAAATAATAACCCGAATACTTATAATAATAAAGTGATCAGGCTATAAGTCCATGATATAGCTGCCCTACCTAGACTGATAGCCTTTTTTTATCCGCCATTGAAGCAGCAGGTTTGTTGATGTCATTGTCAGCCAATACAGAACAGCTCCCGAAGGCATATTATAAATGACCAGAAACATTACAATAGGAACAAGATATGACATAACACGCATACTTCGGATAGAATCAGCCGGAGCCTGAATATAGCGGGACTGAAACAGAGAAACAGCAAGAGCAAGAACAGGAAGAAGCCTTATCTTATCCCAGGCTGTTACAGGTATCCGTGAAGGGGCAATGTCAACGATGTATTCAGGCAGGGAAATATCGTTTATCCATCCGGGAATAAAGGCTGCGAGCCTGAAATCAATATTAGTCAACAATAGAATATACAGAAGAATGAAAAAAGGAAGATGAATTATAAAAGGAACAAGACTTGAGCGCGGCTTAACACCACTCTGTTCAAAGAGCTTCATTGTCTCTTCATTCAGCTTTCTATCATTATATTTATACTTCTTTCTAAGCTCACCAATTTGAGGCCCCAGAAGCTGCATTTGTATTGCATTACTATATGTTCTGCGCGAAACGGGAAATATAAGAACCTGAATTAAAAGAGCAAAGAGGATTATCGCAAGTCCGTAGTTTTTGACGATCTTATAAAGTAAATTAATCACACCCTTGACGATATTCGATAGAACCGAAACAAATCCGTCTTCGCCTGATAAAACTCCGAGATTAAGATTAGATATACCGAATGGATTCGAATCAGCATTATCAAATAACTCAAGGATCGAAGCATCCTTAGGGCCGAAATAAAAATAATAGCTGTCCGAAATCCCGTCTGCAAGATCTGCAGGCTCAGAAGCTGAAGGCCGCTGAACAAAAAATGTATTTCTCTTGAATATTCCGGGAACCTCACGCTCATCCCATGCAGGATCATAATCTTCCAACAGGGGAACAGCAGCATATATAAAATAACGGCTCTCAACACCAAGCCATTTAAAAGGGCGTTCAAGTGTGAGCATTAAGGATTCCTCAGGTGTTCCAACATTCTGCTTTTCAATGCCATCAAGAAGACAGAAGTATCTATACACATAGGCACGTTCAAGCTTCTCAATCTGAGGGCCAAGCTGCGGACCTATCTCCAATGAGTATAGATATCCATCACCACCAAGCTGCAGCTCACCCTTGACAGGGAGGATATCAACCCTGAAACTCAGCATATAGCTGCCGGGCACAAAACTCCATGTCTTTATTATTTCAAAAACATTGCCTTTTTCGTCTTCAAATTCGGCTTTAAAAACAACATCATTGCCATCGACCTTTCCTTCATACCACCCATCAAGGACGGGGGCTTCAAAACCGCCTGTTCGAACAGCAAAAGGATATTGGCCGCTTTTGGCCGAAAAGACAAGATCAACCGAACTCCCATCAGGGTTAGAATAATTATTCAGTTTCATCGACTTAAGCAGTCCTCCGTATCCGGAAAAAACTGCCGTAAAAATATCATTTGAATATGTTAATTCTGATTTAACGTTTTCAGTAATTGATTTAAAAGGTGAGTCTGACGGCCCTATATAAGCTCTTGAGGCAGCCTCTTCTGCGGCAATAACAGCTTTTTCAGCCTCTACAGCATCCTTATCCATTATGAAATTATTGTATACAAAGACAGTAATAAATATTGCGGCAATACAGAGTGCGCCGGTCAGCCAAATTTTTTTATTCATTGCTCAACCACCGCATAATGTATTTATGATTTCAATATTTGCTGAATCCGGAATAAAAAAACCCGGTCTCTTGTCTTTTGGAATTGTTTCCCCGTTAACACGTACAATCACCCGGGGATTCTTTATAGTATACCCAATAAATTTGTATATTTCCTGGAAGGTAATTTCAGGGGTCCATTCATACGGTTTACCGTTTACATTAATCATTCTTTCACCATAATATATTAGACCATAGCCGGTCTATAGTATGATTCTAACATCACAATGATATATTGGTAAAAAACCAAAAATTGCAATTGCAATGCTCTATATATGACTTATAATAGATCAATCTCCGAGCCGTTCAGACCTGGAGGAGAACCTTAACTGGATTATCTATGGATGCCGGCCAATGGGTATTGTTGGAAACGATACTACCTTCCATTCTTGAAAAGGAGAAAATTTATAAGGAGGAGTTATGCCTTTAAAATTTGACCTTTCAAAATGTACAGGGTGTAAGCTTTGCCAACTGGCCTGCTCATCATCCCATTATAAGGTTTTCAATCCTGAAAAAGCAAGACTCAGAATTCTTCACGATTACAACGATCAGGGTATCAAGATTGCATCAAAGAGTTGTATTCTTTGTAAAAAATGTGAAAAAGTCTGCCCGGTGGGAGCAATCAGCAATAACGGCCGCTGGATGATTGTCGATAATGAAAAATGTATTGGCTGCGGATCCTGCGTCAGAGCCTGCCCGACGAAAATTATTTTTCTCAATGAGAAAAAATCGACTATTTGTGACCTCTGTGACGGGGAACCAAAATGTGTTGAATGGTGCCCGAAAGGGGTTATTTCTCTTCGCGAACGTAAGGGGGCAAAGTCATGAACAGCTTAATGGGAAAAACGCTTAAAGTAGATTTAAGTTCCGGAGCAATCAAAAGTATCGAGACCCCTACAGAATGGGTAGATCTATACACTGGACAGAAGGGCCTGGGCACAAGAATGCTCATGGAAGACGTAAACCCTAAAACAGATCCATTATCCCCCGAAAACAAGATTGTGATGACGACATCTATAATGGGCGGAACGATAGTAGCCTGTTCTTCAAAACTCGCAATGACAACAAAATCTCCGCTCTCCGGAACCATTACCGACGGTTCTGTAGGCGGACACACCGGAGCCGAACTTAAATATGCAGGCTACGATGCCGTAGACATAACAGGTAAGGCAGATAAACTATCATACCTTTACATCACTGATAAAAAAGTAGAAATTCGTGATGCTGATTTTCTAAAAGGAATGGGAACATTCGATGTAGACGCAAAGCTGAAAGAAGAAATCGGCGATGAAGAAATGAAAATTCTTGCAATAGGACCAGCGGGAGAAAACTTAATACCATACTCCTGCGTTTCTTCCGAAAAATACCGGCAGCTTGGCCGGGGCGGAGTTGCCGCAGTTATGGGAAGCAAGAACCTGAAAGCAATTGCAATCAGGGGCAAGCTTGATGTAAGCGCAAAAGACATAATGGGGCTTTTAAAATATTCTAAAGAGGTTACCACAAGAGACGAGGTTACCTCAGAAGACAATGAGATCTATGATCTTGGAACCTCCTGCCTTGTTGACTACAGCCAGGAGTCGGGTCTTCTGCCTACCTTCAACTTTCAGCAGGGAACATTTGACGACTCTGAAAAAATAAACGGTCAATCCTTTAAAGATGTCAGAAAAAACAAAAAAGGCTGCTTCTCATGCGGAATAGCCTGCGGAAACTACGTAGAAGACGGAGCAGCCTCTGTTGAAGGACCCGAATACGAAAGTATCGTACTCGGAGGCTCTTCTCTTGGTGTAAGCAACCGTGAAAAAGTAATTGAGTTCAACTCGGTATGTGATGATCTCGGCCTTGATACAATATCAGCAGGCGGAACAATAGCCTACATGATGGAAGCAACCCAGAAAGGTGTTCATGACTTCGGGATTCATTTTGGAGATGCTGAAGCTGCAATTGAAATGCTTACAAAAATAGCAAACCGTGAAGGAGTTGGAGCTGAGGCTGCATTAGGGTCAAAGGCTCTTTCAGAAAAATACGGCGGTGAAGATTTTGCAATCCAGGTTAAGGGTCTTGAACTTCCGGGCTACGATCCGAGGGGCTCATGGAGCATGGGAATAGCCTATGTAACAGCCCCAAGAGGCGGATGTCATATGTCTGCCTACCCGATTGCCGAAGAAGCATGGGGAGAACTTGATCCATTTTCATTTGAAGGCAAGGGCAAGCTTGTTGCAGATATGCAGAACGCACAGTTTTGTAAGTTCTCAATGGGAGTCTGTGACTTCTGGCCAATTGACAGTGAAACACTCGGACACCTGTTCGAGCTTGCCTATGGCGGAGAATGGCCGGCAGACAAGGTTGACACAACAGGAGAGAGAATCTTTAATCTTCAGAGAATGTTCAATATAATGGCCGGTTTTGACCGAACAGAAGACAAGCTTCCTAACCGCTTTCACAACGAGCTCTTGAAGGTCGGACCTCCAAAAGATATAGCCTACACAAAAGAGGCTTTTGACAAGGCAATGGATGAGTACTACTCATACCGCGGATGGGATGAGCGGGGAAGACCAACAATAGAAAAACTTGAATCACTCGGAATTGAATCCAAGTTCATTGAGGCTTATAAGGCAGTACTTTAATAAAAACAATATACAATCAAAACGGCTCCCGTAAAAAGGAGCCGTTTTCTATTTAAAGGGAATTAAACCCCACTTTTTACTATACAGGAATTATGCTATACTCCAAGCCATGGAAGACAAAGTAATCTTTATAAATGGATTCACACAGGATGAAACAGTAGCAATAATGCGCGCAGTAAAAACAGTTATTGACAAACCGGAAGATACAGCCTTCGCAATGGGAACGGAAACTAACCGCAAATGGGTCGTAGAGGATCTGATAAAAGAGGTCAGAGAAGAGCATATATACATGCAGCAGCAAAAGGGTAAATGATTGGTATAGAAGCTCATCAACAGCGCTTTTAAGCCCAAAACCGTCTTTAATATTTTATTTCGGGAATCTCAGGCTTAAAGCTTCTCCAGTCCGGGATAACAAACCCTTCAGGGAATTCTGACTCATCTATGGGCTGCCATATCTGATTTCTCCAAAAAATGAAAGACTTCCCTCTTACTATCAGGTTCTCACCATCCCTCCACATATCACATTCATAAACCGCAGGACTTCCGCCGTCAGGCGAGCCGGGATCCAGGATCTTTCCACCGCCCCACCAGCCGCCTTTATCCTTCAAATCCCATATAATTGTAAGGGCATTATAAGCCGGCTCACCAACCAAAGCCGAGGCAACAGTTATCCGCCTATACATATCATCAACAATATTTACACCCTTATCATCAAAAGACGCAATAACCCTGCCATAAACCTTACCACAATATCTATAAACCGCTACAACGGCCTGCCTCTTACCAGTAACATCATCCAAAGTCTTCCATAAACCGGTAACATCATCATCACATAAAAGTATATTCGGAAACAGAAGACCGGCAAAAACAAACAAAAAGACGATATAAAATCTTTTTTTCATATTTCACCCCTATCAGCCAACCGCATAAAGGCGATCACAGACGTACAGTTTGAAGTAATAATTCACTCTAAATTATATCATGGTAAGATTAACTTGTCAGTGAAACAGAGATAATAAAATAAAGAGTTAAGGGGCATTCTCCGCTGCTGCCTAAAGCGTATAACTTGATTAATACAATCTTGTCTCAATAATCTCATCAACAACTATATCAAGCTTTGCCGCCTCACATAGATAATAATTTCTCTCCTTCTCTTCAAGGCATTCAGGTGGAAAACATCCCTTTGTGGAAATTACATCATTAACAAACATCTTTGTGAACAAGAATGCCGCCTGTCCGGTGAAGTATGACTCATGGGTAATTCCGGATTTCTCAAAGGCCTCGGTAAGACCCGGGGCATAGCAGTATAGATCAACCTTGCTGGTTTTGCCGTCCTTCTTTCCTGTTACACGTACAAGAAATACACCGTCTTCAGAAACCATTCCTTCATCAAGAACAGCCTTTATTTCATCAGCATACTTTGGAGCAGGCGGGGTTAATCTCGAAATAATATCCATGGGAACAATCTGCTGTCCTTTAACATCCAGTTTTTCTTCTGAAAGAAGGCCCATCTTATAGAGTGATTCAGCAAGCTCAAGCCCTGGTCCGCCATAACGGAAATTAACCTCTTTAACACCTTTAAGAACCTTATCTGAAAGAAGCCCCATTGTAACAGGTTCTTCATGTTCATGATCTGTCATCCTCTTAGGCTCAGACATACCCTTAAACTCGGTCATCTGGGGATTATTAAAGGGTTTAACTCGTTTAAACTCACCATCTTTGTATAAAATTGGTTTTGCCGCCATATCTCCAAATGCGGTCTGGGGCGACCACCAAAATGGAATAAACTTCTTAGACCAAATTTCGTCATAAACAAATATATCGATTCTATCGCATGAATCAAGCTTTTCAACACCGTGACGGGTAAGAACATTTGCCATACCGGGTGCCGAGCCGGTATTAATCAATGCGGTAAGCCCCCTGGCCTCAAATTCGGAGGAGCGGTTAAAACATCTTTTAACAGCATCAACAAAATCAAGGTCACTTACCGGCCCTGAAGCAAGGTCCTGATAGCAGGCACCAACCTCAAGAGCGGCATCCATTACATTCATGTTAAAATCAGGGGCAAGTCCGTTCACAATAAGATCACACCCCTTCGCAGCATCTACGATCTCACTGACATTCTTTGCATTCAGCTGAACAGCCTTTGCCTTTTTTAACTGCCCTGCAACATCCTTTGCAGCCCTCTCATCATAATCAGCACAGATTACTTCTGATACATTATCTTCTTCATGAAGACGCTTTGCGATGGTACTTCCCTGAGCACCAACACCAACAACTATCACCTTTTTCATATTTATCAAACCTCAATTAAAATTTTTGAATTTTTTCAGTAAAACTCAAAAAAAATCCCCGGGGATAAACCCGGGGGAAAATTATCTATTCATCTGTTTTTTTAAGGTTCGCAAGTTGTTCCTTTGCTCCCTTTACATACCAGAAAATCAGACAGATGGGGCCAACTATAGATATGACTCCCATAATATAACACGTTACATTCCAACCCATTATGCGGCCTCCTCTACTGTTTCTTTCCCAACAGCATTACCAATCAGATAAACAATGATTACAATCGGAACAATAATCAGTATACCGTGCTCCTGCCAGAATTCGAACCTACCAATCTTAACAAGGTATACAGCCCATTCATCACTCCATGTACCGAAGAAGTTAGACCAGATATACCATATAACAGAAAGAACAAGACCTACACCGGTTGCAAGAACACCAGCAATCTTCTTTGGCGGTTTTTTACTGAATGCGCCAAAGTATACCGGAACAAGGGCAACAGAAAGAATGATAGTTGCCTGGAATACCCAAACCTCCATTATTGCATCAAAGGTGAATGCAAGACAGATTGCAAGAGCTGCTGAAATAAGCATACCTATCTTGGTCATTCTTTCAACCTGTTCTGAGGTAGCATCGGGCTTAATAACATTCTTATAGATATCATAACCAAGAACACCACCGGAAACAAGGAAGTAGGAATCAGCAGTGGACATTGCTGCAGCAAGAACTCCGGCAAGGAATACACCGAGAAGACCTACAGGAAGATACTGACCGCAGACAGCAAAGAGGGCCTGGTTTGCTTCAACCTCGGGAATTATACCAAGACCTATAGCAGCTGCGCCGAGAATACCGAGGAAGGATACACACCAGTCAAAAGAAAGCCACATTGGAACACCTGCGGCAAAGGCCTTTTGTATTTCCTTCGGTCCTGATGACGCAAACACACGCTGAAAGAAAGCAGGCTCAGCAAGAACAGCTAATGAGGTTATGGCATAGGAGACAAGCGTCCACGGGCTTAGATAACCCGCCCCGGCAGTAAAGAAGTAACTTGCATCCTCCGCGCTTCCTGTCCATTCTATAAGTCCGGCAAAAACACCTTCATATCCGCCGATAGCCTTCCAACCGATAATCAGGGCAATACCTACAGTAATCATCATTGAAATGAACTGTATAAAGTCGGTCATTGTAACTGCCCACAAACCACCTGTCCATGTGTAAATAAGAACAAGTGCCGCACCGATCAGTGTACCAAGCCAAATCGGCATACCGGTTATAAGATTGAGGATAAAACCAATACCCATCATTTCCATAGTGTTTGTTGAATACAGAAATGCCGCTATAGAGGTAAAAACACCTGTGGTCTTTCCATATTTCTTGAAGGCGATGTCCTGCATCGTAGTTCCTTCAGGAAATATCTCTTTAAATTTCGGTGCAAGAACAGCCATAACAACATAGAGAGCTGTATAAGGCAGAGAATAAGCAAAGAATGCCGAAACACCTTCATAAAAACCGACCTCTGATGTACCAAAAAGAGTATCCAGCCCGTAAAAAGTGGATACCAGCGTTCCAACCAGAAGAGGTGCCGTAAGAGAGCGCCCCGCCATGAAGTAATCATCAAACCCCTGCTTTTTCTTTGAGAAATAAAATCCTACAAAAAGCATAAAAGCTATGTAGAGGATTACTATTACCCAATCAAAGACGTGTAATTGAACAACTGCTTCTCCCAATTTTTTGTCCTCCTAAGAATATTTTATAGATTGTTTGTTCATTCTAATAATAAACCATAACATCAGAATAACACAAGAATAATATTTTAATGATATAGAAAAAATTTGCTCAGAATGTAAATGAAGCATTTTTGATAAATTGTTATCGTATAAATTTCCAATAAACCATTATCAAAAATATTCAAGAGCATCTTCCAAAAGAAATCGCTTTTGAAAGATGCCCACTTTAATAGTTTTTAAATGATCTAACCAATAACTTCCTTGACGGCCTCTTCAAAAGCACCGAGTACAAAGTCAATATCCTCGTCTGAATGGCAGGATGAGATAAACCAGGGTTCTCTGGAATCAATATCAGGCATAACTCCCTTTTCAAAGAGTTTCTGTATGATTGCGTGATATGTGTCATGATCACCATCTGCCCAATGTTTGTACTCACGTACTACCGGTTCTTCGGTAAAAACAATTCCGGGCATTGCGTCCGGCCCCTGAATAACATAGGGAACACCGGCAGCATCAAGAACCTTCTTCCAACCGGCTCTGAGTTTCTTACCGTGCGCATCCACCTTATCCAGCTCACCCGCAGCAATGAGGTCAAGAACCTTATCGGCAGCTGCCATGGCTATTACATTACCTCCGTAAGTACCTCCATGGGGAATCTTTCCGGGGCCTACTTCACCCATAATAAACTTCTGACCGGCTATAGCAGCAGCCGGAAAACCGTTACCAAGACATTTTGCATATGTAACAAGGTCAGCCCTTATCTTGAAATATTCCTGAGCTCCGCCCTTGGCAATTCTGAAACCTGTTTTTACTTCATCAACTATCATGATGATGCCGTACTTATCACACTGCTCTCTTATAAAATCAAGCCAGCCGTCCTGGGGCATTATTGAAGCCTGGTTTCCTAAAAGGGGCTCTACAATAATACATGCAATCTCATGCCATCGTTCTTTAAGCTTCTGTTCAAGAAGTTCTTTATCGTTATATGGAAGAGAATAGACCAGATCACCTATCTGTCTTGGAATTCCCGAGCCCTGAGGAACAAGAAAGGGTGACTTTCTATAACCTACACCTGAAACAGGCGGATAGGTATTCCAGAGAGTGTAGTCCTGGAACCCGTGATAGGCTCCATCAAATTTAACGATTTTATCCCGACCGGTGAAGGCTCTGGCAATCCTGATTGCGCCAAGGGTTGCTTCAGTTCCAGTATTTGTCATACGAACAAGATCAACACCGGTAAGTTTTTTAATCTTCTCTGCCACACTGATCTCATACTCGTTGGTCATTGCAAAACAGTTACCCATTTTCATGGCCTCTGAAACATGGTCAGTAATTTCTTTCCGTGCATGCCCAAGAACAACAGGTCCAAAACCAAGCCGGTAATCAATATAACGCTTATCATCCTGATCCCATAGATAAGCGCCTTCGGCCTTCTTTACAACCAGAGTAGAGTCTGCACCCCAAAAGCGAAAATTGGAGGAAACACCTCCGGAGATTGACTTAGCAGCCCTCTCATACATAGCCCTGCTTTTTGGTCCGCTTTTCATTTTATATCCCCCTATAATGAAATAAATGTTGTATTTTGTCTATTTTTATACAATAATGTACTGACTTGATTCTGAACATATAATAACAAAGCCCTAATATGGACCGTTTTTAATAAAAAAATATGAAAAATGATAAAAAGCTTCCATACTTTTTATCATTTAACAGGAGCAGTTATGCCGTATTCAAAAGATTATCAACTACCTGAGATAAAAAAAGTACAGGCAAGACCCAGACTTTATACTTTTTTTAAAGAAAAAAAGGTTGTAATAATTGAGGCCGGGCCAGGAATGGGAAAATCCGCGGCGGCATATGACTTCATTAAAAATGAAAACCTTGACTTTATATGGTTCAGAATACAGAAACAAGACACAAACTATAAAATATTCATAAACAGGCTTACAAACACACTCTTACCTCAACAGGACAATAAGAATACTCATTTTTCTGAAATAGAACAAAAAACTCCGACACTTGCCGCAGATAATTTTTGTAATTTGATTGAAGGAAGGTTTGAACAAAATTTTTATCTCATATTGGATGATTTTGAATATATCAACAGTACTCCGGAAACCTGTACAGCAATTGAAAGCATTCTTGAAAATTTATCAAGAAAAATCAATATTATAATCTTAACAAGGGAAACTCCAAACCTTTCTCTTGCCCGCCTTCGCTCCAGAAAAGAACTTACAGAACTTAAAAATAAGGATCTAACCTTCAGAAGAGATGAAATTCAAAGTTTGACCTATAAAGTATACAATATGTCTTTTGACTCAATAGTAATTGAGCGTCTTATGGAGGTTACAGGGGGATGGATCACCGCAATCGTTTTTATTCTCGAGAAGATTTACAGCCTTGGAAGAAAGGAGGGAGAGGTTGTACTTGAAAACTTTTTAGTATCCCAATCAATACCCGAAATAGACGACTACCTTAACACCCAAATTCTTGCCAACCTTCCGGAGGCAATAGTAAAGACACTAGTAAACCTCGGGGCGGTTGATGATTTTACTCCTCATCTAATAGAAATAATAACAGAAAGAAGCGGATTAACAATACTAAAAGAGCTTCAAAAGCTGAATCTTTTTATAAAGGTTACAGATGCTGCCTCATGCCGCTATACATTTATTCCCGTAGTCAGCACATTTCTAAATAATAAATTCAAAAAATTGGACAACTCAAAGATAAAATCAAAACTGTCTGCCATAGCGGAATATTATCTTGAAGAAAAAAATACCAGTAAGGCGGTTGAATCACTCTGCAAGGCAGAAATGTATGAAGAAGCAAAGCACGAGTTAATCGATTATGCTGAAACTCTGATAAAAAACAACGAATACGAATCTATAAATCTACTGCTGTCATTCTTTCCCGAAGAACTGCATAAAACAGATCCTTATCTTGGCTATTATAATGCAGTAGTCAATAATCTGCTGCAGCCGGAAACATCCAGACGCAAGCTGCTAAAACTTCTTTACATATTCAACAGCTCCGAAGAACATGATCGTGAAGCGACCATATATACAGTACTTCTGACAAACTATTTCTTTTTCCAGACCAACGCGGAGACTGTAGGAAGTATAATAGATATGGCTGAAGAATTCCTGAAAAAAAACGGGAAAAAGATCTCCATAGAACAAAGAGAACTTCTTCAGGCGCTCATTCCGCTGGGACAATGGTGGACCGGAGCCTCAAGGGTTCAGGCATTTGAGATTGCACTCAGGGCAGAGGAAACATCCAGCAGACTGCATAATGAAGAAGCTTTTCTATGCTCGCGTCTTGTCCTGTCAAAGATATACATAGCACGCGGAGATTTTAACAGCGCAAAAAAACTTCTTAATAAGACAGAAAAGCTATTTGCTGACGGATCTTTTCATTTATACAGACAGTACCAGAGCCTCTCAAGCTTTTACCTTGGAGACACATATTTCTACTGTGGAGAACTTTCAACTGCAATATCCCAAATTCACAAATCGCTTTCTTCCTCAGGATCGGAATTTGCATTCAAGCCCTATCTGGACTTGAATCTTGTCTACTATAATCTTTATTTAAATAATGTAGAAAAGGCTGAAATCCTCTATGAAAAACTTAGAGAACGTGATACTGGAAAAAACCTATACCTCAAATATAATTATGAATTTCTTTTTGAAATGCTCATAGCCTATAGAACCGGAAATAAACACCGTGCAAGATATTACTGCAGAAGACTTCTTGAACCCGATAACAAGAGCCTGATAAAAACAGACTTTCCATTCAGTTACCTGGCACTAACAGAGGTAAGTATTTTTACCGAAGGTGAAAATATTGAAATAAAAAAGATTGAAAAGCTTTTATCTGAAATAAAAAAGGATGAATATCCCTACCCATACGCAACGGCACAAGCGCTGCTGGGATATATAAAACACAAAGCCGATCTAAAAAATGAAGCAAAAGCCCTGTTTAATGAAATGGAAAATATAGTTCAGGAACACAAATACACAAACATTGATATCTGCTCACCGAAACTTCTAAAAGAAATATCAACCATAAGTAAAAGTGTAATTTTCGAAGATTTTCCAAGACTAAAGCATGACAAAGAGTATGAAAAACTTTCAAAAACACATTACGAACTTGAAATAAACACACTTGGAACATTTAATGTCTTTGTAAAGGGTAATGAAATATCAGCAGACCTGCTAGTCGGACAGAAGCGGGTAATGGATTTATTAAAACTTCTTATCGTATATCGTAAAACCGGAATAATGAAAGAACGCGTGTATGAACTTTTCTGGCCGCGATATTCATATAAAAGCGCAAGAGATAACCTAAACACAATAATATACCGCTTAAGGAAATTGCTGAACAACAAAGACGATTTTCTTTATACCGATGTCAATTCCATCCGGTTTAAAGAGAATACAGTCATAACCGACGCCGACAGATTCATAGAGGCCATTAATCTGGGTAATGAAGCAGAAAAAAACGGAAACCATGAGGTCTCAACAAGAATGTTCCGCTCGGCGCTTGAACTTTACAAGGGCGACTTTCTTGAAAATGATCTATATTTTGATTTCATAAGGGATGAACGTGAAAGCCTTCGCTCAAAATTTCGAAACCTCCTTTTTAAGATGATCCTGCTTTCATTAAACGCCGCAGAATTCAGAGACGCCCTAGAGTGGGCAAAGGTTCTGATTGAAGCAGATCCGCTATGTGAACCGGCCTACAGAATGCTTATGATTGCAAGCGCGGCAGTAGGAAACAGAAGTGAAATACCAAGGCTTTTCGAAAAACTTAACAAAAAACTGCAGGCCTACTATAAAGTAACCGCGGATGAAAAAACTTCATTATTAAAGGACCGCTTACTAACCGGCGCGGTTCCTGATGAGTCAATGTGGCGTGATGAAACGATAATCTAAACGCTATCAGTTAATCTCATCCAGCTTTGATTTAAGAACCACGACCGTATCCTGCTTCAGCTTTAGGCGGCTCTTCAGCTGTGTTATAAAATCATTTGCTTCTTCTTCACCCCTAACCTCAGAAAAATCGCTTCTCCTGATATCTGAATCACCATCGACTCCAAAACCAACCATGGCTGTAGCACTAAATTCTTTACGCGCATCTTCGCAGCGCATTTTATCCAGAGCCTCAACAGAATCAATCCATAAATCAAGTATATTCTTAATATCCTCAACGGTAAATTCATTAACACTCTTTTTAAGCCAGGCCTCCAGACGGCCCTTCATCCATGCGATTTCATAAAGACTATAATTACTATGCATTAGTCCAAACTCTTCGCTTATTTGAGTAAGATCAGAAATTTCACCGCTTTCAATTTTAACAAAAAGCTGCTCCACGGCTTCATATGGAACTATCAAACCGGCCAAATCTACCCATTTACCGGCGCCAAGATCATCACCGGAGCAGAGAACACTTCTCAAGTCATCTATAGAACTATAATCATTTCTCTGAAGAAGATTAACAAGAACATTACCAGCAAAACGGGTTATACCAAGATCATAATACCTGATACCCTTATTTAAAGCTGCCCGGCTTATTCTTACTCCATTATGATAATATTTCTGAGTAGAGATTCCGGACTCTTCACGAAGTTTCTCTAGCTTGCGCTTTCCGCTAATCATCTTCTGAACAGTATAGGGTGTAAGAAGATAGAAGGTTATACGGTCAATTTTATCTTTCTCCGGCCGCTTATCCCTCAGAGGCCATTTTTTTGAGTCCCTTACGGTTCCTACACTTCTTATATTAACACCCGGAACAAGAACACTCTCATCATTTTCTTCTATAAGATAGCTGAACGGAAAATCCGAAGTATCCGATTTTCCGGTATGCCGTCCCATAACAAGTGTAAACGCCCCAATTCGTGCAGGAAACAATATATATGAGTTGGATGTTGTTTTAGTACCGCGCTCAAGAACTCCCTGATGCAGGGGACCAAGTTTATACATATGGTTACTTTGATTTGATCCTGAACCTGCATTCATAAAAGAATACAAACCGGCAATAAGAAGGGTCGCTTTATGGTGAGTAACAGTATATGGGCCGGCAAATATTGAACAAGCTTCGCCATGGAATCCTCCGCAATTAGCAAAAAACAGCGAATTTTCGGCCGAATACTGTTTGGAAAGAGTTGTTCCCTGACCTATAAAGCAGTGATCAATTATAACACCATCGGTAATGCTGCAGCCGGATGAAAGAATAAAATCATCGGCAATTACACCTGCACCAACAAGGGTAGGAGAATGTTCCGAACTATTAATTGTACCGTTTTTAAGCCTGACAATGCCGATTATCTCAGAATTTTCACCAATCTTCACATCAGAAATATGACCACAGTTTGATATACGTGCACAGCGGCCGATGAAACCCTTATCTGATCTGACAGAGCTGCAGTAATCTTCAATCATTGCATGAAACTTATTAAGCAAATCAACTCTATGCCGGTAGAGCGCAATAACATAGGCCTGCTGAGCAGAAAGCCTGTCATAAATCGGAACCTCACGTCCGCCGCCCTCATTAATTACCGAGGCCATTACACCATTTCCAAATGTTGTCTCACCTGTTACTTCAAGGGTATTTATTCCATCAATTATTACATCTTCTTCTATAACGTAGTTTGATATGTAATTGGAAACATTTCTGATATAGACATTATTGCCTATTTCACAATTATGCAAAGCAGAATTATAGATACCGCATCTTCGGCTTATACCGCCGGCGGCCTCAATACTCTTGTCCATACGGCCAAGTTTGACGTCACCGTAGAACGCTACATTCTTGACTCTGTCCGGGAGAAAATCTGCAACAACCTCGATTCGGCTCCAATCTTCACAAACACAGCCTCTATCAACCATTATTGCAATTTCATCTTTTTCAAGTTTTCGATAAGATTTTTTATTATTCTGCTTTGTCATAGATCTAAATAGATAACACTAAATAACCAATAAATCAAGATTATGAAAAACAACAGCTTTTTCTATAATGAGTTTATCAAATTAAATTAGTAAGTCTTAAGAGTGAATAAACCTTGAAATATTCTCAAATATATTTATCACCATATTTATTCTTAACAGTTTCATAAAGACTCTTAATATCCTGGTCCCTGTCTTTAGGGCAAACCAGGGTAGCGTTTTTAGTATGTACAACAATCATATTCTCAAGCCCTATTCCTGCAACCAGGTGTCCGGCTTCATCAGAAACGGTAAGGCAGTCATGACTGTCAATCATAACACTAGTACCAGCACCAAGGCTGTTTCCATCAGAATCTTCAGAACAAACTTCTGAGTATGCAGACCAGGAACCTATATCAAGCCAGGTAAGCGGCATTGGCAGAGCGGCAACATTGAATTCTTCATCGGATGAAGCCGGTTCCATAACAGCAAAATCGATACTGACCTTTTTCAGCCCCGGATAAACATCCTCAAGAACAGGCTCAAACTTTTCGGTTTGCCAGACTCCGGCAATATCCATCACACCTTTATAGTTTTGAGGCTCATATTTTTTAACACATCGAAGCAGGGTTTCCGCCTTCCAGACAAACATACCGCTGTTCCATAAAAACTCTTTTGGCCCTGCCGAAAAATACCGTTCCGCCGCAGGCTTATCGGGTTTTTCCTTAAACTGCTTTACCCTTAGAGACTCTCCATAAAAATTCTCACCAAGATTGAGATACCCAAAACCTGTGGCGGCATAGGTTGGAGTAATACCGAATGTTACAAGACTGTCAGGATTATTCTCCACAACCTCATAACCCTTTTCTACAATTTTAAGGAATTCATCAACCGGTTCTATTATATGATCAGCTGTAAAAACTGCTATAACAGCATCAGGATCTTTTTTGTGAAGAAGAGCAGCACTATATGCGAGGGCATTTAATGTGTCACGCCCTACCGGCTCACCTATGAAACAGGAACTTGAGAGTTCTCCAAGCCTGTCCAGGATAACAGATTTATGAGCGTTTCCTGCGCAGATATATCTTTTATCAGGTTCAACAAGTCCATCAAGACGTTCAAACGCAATCTGAAGAAGGCTTCTACCGTTTATAAAGGGAATCAATTGCTTGGGCTGACGGCCTGTACTCATGGGCCAAAGCCTTGTACCGCTTCCTCCGGCCATTATCAATGCATATCTCATATTAAAATAATATTATAATTAAGAATTAACTTCAATTATAATGATACATAAAGATATTAGTGTTATACTTTGTATACATTATTTCTCAGGAGAATTTCATGCTAAAAGGAATACCATCAATAATTTCGCCCCAGCTTCTCAAGATACTGCAGGAGATGGGACACGGAGACACCATTGTTCTGGTTGATTCAAACTATCCGGCAGCATCAAATGCCAAAAATCTCGTAAGAGCTGATGGACACAACATGCCCGGCCTTTTGGATGCAATCCTTAAGCTCCTTCCACTTGATACATATTCTGAGTATCAGGCTGGATTAATGAAGGTTGTCCCCGGGGATCCTACTGTACCGGTAATATGGGATACATTCAAAGAAATAATAGCAAAACATGAAGACTTTGAAGTTAAATACGAACTAATCGACAGATTTGAGTTTTACCAAAGATCCAGAGAGGCATACGCAATAATTGCAACCGGAGAAACAGCCCTTTATGCTGACATAATCCTCAAAAAGGGCATCATTCCTCCAGAAAACTAAAAACGCTTAGTATATGCGTGACAATAAGGCCTTTTCCCGCTCTTTAGATAATAATCCTGATGATATTCTTCAGCAGGCCAAAAAGCTGAGGCCGGCCTGAGCTGAGTTACCACATCAAGCTCTTTATTTTTAAGGATGGTGATCAATTCTTCTGAAACCTTCTTTTGATCTTCATTTTCATAGAAGATTACAGACAGATATTGTTCTCCGATATCCGGACCCTGACCATTTGCCTGGGTTGGATCGTGAATTTCAAAAAACAGTTTTGCAAGCTCTTCAAAGGATACCTTTTCAGGATCATACAAAACCTCCAGAGCCTCAATATGCCCTGTGTTCTTATAGCAAACCTCTTTATAGTCAGGAAATGCTGTTCTGCCGCCCGTATAACCGACAGTAGTCCCGATGACGCCTTCCTGATTATTAAAAAGATACTCCACTCCCCAGAAACATCCTCCGGCAAAAACAGCCCTTCCTGTTTCACCCTTGGCAGGAACAAAACGCATTGAAAGAGAGTTTACACAATGACGGACATTCTTTTTTGTCATTCTCTCACCATTGAAGACATGACCAAGATGTCCCCCGCATGATTCACAGAGAATCTCTGTCCTCCGCCCGTCAGCGTCAGTCTGGCGGTTAACAGCCCCTTCAATTTCATCATCAAAGCTTGGCCAGCCACAGCCTGAATCAAATTTATCCTCAGAGCGGTAAAGCGGTTCACCGCACCTTCGGCAAACATATGTTCCGGCCTCTTTATAATCCCAGTATTCACCGGTAAAGGCACGCTCTGTTGCTTTATTTTCCAGGACCTGAAAAGCATTGGTATCAAGCCTGCTGTTCAGCCTGCCAAGCTCATCTGTATTATTAACCTTATCCACTTCACCAACCTCCTTAGCGCCTTTTGCAAAAACTGAAAATGAAATCAGCATGGCAAAAATCAAAAAACAACCAAGACCTCTTATAATTCTAATATTCATATTACTAAATTACTAAAGTATCTTAATATCGGCAAGAATTAGTATAATATTTGTATATATAGCATGATAAAAGACATTTAATTTACATTAATGATTGAGATTTAAAAACCTTCTTAGTTTTGTAATCTATCTGTAGACATAAAATAAAAACCGGAAACAGCCGACAGACTAATTCCGGTTTTTTTGCTGCAGAGAGGACTTGAACCTCCACGGGAGCAATTCCCACTAGCCCCTCAAGCTAGCGTGTCTACCAATTCCACCACTGCAGCATGGTAAATACTTATGCTTGGGTAATTTAGTTTATTTTCCTATTTTAGTCAACAGGTTTTACAGCTTAATTTAGGGAAGAAATAAGCCTTGCCAATAGCAATCTTACCTGCGGCGTCTTCGTTTCTTTTTTCCTGACAGAAAAATAATCCCCAGTATAACCGCAACTCCGCCGGCAGCAATATAAATTACAGCCTGCTTTTCACCTTCAGTAGTTCCCGCCAGGAATTTACCGACCTTGTTTGCAACCGAGTTTTGAAGATTTATATAATTATACACACCATAAAAAGCTGCTGCCAAACCTACAGCAAGAAGAACAATTCCAATAAACAAACTAATTTGATTTCTGGCCATTTTCACCCCTGTTAATAATATAGTTCTTTCAAAAGCAGATAACATCTAAAAGAACCTTAATAGATAGAAACCCCGGACAGCAAAGAGGACTATCCGGGAAACATAATATCACATACTACGCCAGAATTTATAATTCTCTTTTTCGATTTCGTCCAAAGAAGGCATAGGAAAGAACAACTCGTTATCCGGCGAAGCAAACATAAAACCGTGCCTGATCTGCCTGTAGGATTTTCGATTGAATGAAACATCCAGACTTAATCCCTTAACGTGCTTATCTTTCAATTCATTCAGTTCAAATATTGCGTCCCTGAGTTTGGAAGGATGAAGACTTGGAAGAGGCGGAGGAAGCAGAGGATTGTCTTCAAAATCAGCAAGAAAATCATCAATTGTAAGATCAAACTGAGTATACAAAATTTTTGGAGAACCCTTTGGATTTGCCGGATTAGTAATCCATTTGCCGTATTGGCTAAAATCATAGCTTGTAAGAACAAGCATTCTTGCAGGCGCAACCTCGGCAAAAATTCTTAGAAAATCCGGTTTATGCGTAACATCGTATTCAGCAGAATCAAGACCATAACATGATCCATCCGGATTGGCCATGTATAATTTCTTTATGCAATCTAAATCCATATGCTCAAGAACCCGGTAGGTTGAAATAAATTTCGTTGCCTTTGGTGTGCCATCTTCATGAGGAACTAATTCTTTAAGACCTTTTTCTATATCAAAATAAGGTTCTCTGAAATTAATATCGATCTCCGCAAAAAGAACCTTGCCGCCGTAATATCTGGTTGAACCTGAACTGTAATGCCCGGCAAATTTTTCCGGTTCGAACTGAGAAACAACAAGAGCTTCATTCGGATAACAGATCATGTAAAGATAGTTTTGATATTTATTTTCTGACATAATTTACCCCCAGAATGATTTTAACATAGGAGCGATAACAAGTGAAACCATCGACATGAGTTTTATAAGAATATTTATCGAAGGACCTGCTGTATCTTTAAAAGGATCGCCTACAGTATCTCCGACAACCGCAGCCTTATGGGCCTCTGACCCCTTTCCGCCGCTTCCGCCGGCTTCGATCATCTTTTTGGCGTTATCCCAGGCGCCGCCGGCATTAGACATAAAAATAGCAAGAACAACTCCGGATGCAGTAACACCAGTCAAAAGACCAATGAGCATTGCCGGACCGCCTGTAAAACCTACAATTACAGGGGTAACTACAGCAACTATACCAGGTAATAACATCTCTTTAAGAGCAGCCTGAGTACTTATATCTACACAGCGTTTGTAGTCAGGGGTATCATCATCCGTAAGGATACCGGGCTTCTCCCTGAATTGACTCCTAACTTCTTCAATCATCTTGTATGCAGCCCTTCCTACAGCCGACATTGCCATAGAAGAAAACAGATAAGGTATCACCGCGCCGAGAAGAAGTCCGACAAGAACAGGAACATTGGTTAAGTCTACTATTCCTACACCTGACTGCTCATTAAACGATGTAAATAGAATTATTGCGGTAAGAGCGGCAGAACCAATTGCAAACCCCTTTCCGATGGCAGCAGTTGTATTACCTACAGCATCAAGACTGTCAGTAATCTCACGAACCTCAGGCGGGAATTCAGACATCTCGGCAAGCCCGCCGGCATTATCAGCAATAGGACCGTAAGCATCTACTGAAAGCTGAATACCGAGTGTAATCAGCATTCCAACTGCAGCTATTCCTATACCATAGAGCCCCGCAAAAGCAAAACTTGCCCATATGGCTGCACCGATTATGATGATTGACGGGAACGCACTGATCATTCCAACACCCATTCCTGTAATCAATGTTGTAGCAGCTCCGGTTTCACAGGACTTCATTATAGAGGTAACAGGTCTGGTATCGGTTCCGGTAAAATATTCAGTTGTAAGACCTATGATTACCCCCGAAACAAGACCAATAACGCTTGCTCCAAAGACATGATAAGCACCTGAATTGCCATTGAAATGAGCATCTCCCAAAAACCAGCGCATTATTATAAGCGCAAATACTGCTGCAATTACTGCCGCACCGAAAGTACCTGCGTTAAGAGCTTTCTGAGGGCTGCTGCCCGGTTTGGTTCTGACAAAAAGGGTTCCTATCAAGGAGGCAATAACACCTGCTGTTACCAGTAGAAGCGGCAGAAGCATCAGCCTGATTTTCAAATCATCTGTTGCTGTAACAGTAAGCCCAAGAATCATTGCTCCGGCAATAGAACCTACAAATGATTCAAACAGGTCTGCACCCATTCCTGCTACATCACCAACATTATCCCCTACATTATCCGCAATTGTCGCAGGGTTTCTGGGATCATCTTCAGGGATACCCGCTTCAACCTTACCGACTAGATCAGCACCTACATCGGCAGCCTTGGTAAAGATTCCTCCGCCAACACGCGAAAAAAGTGCAATAGAAGAGGCACCAAGAGAAAACCCGGTAACAATGGGAAGGATAGTATCTGAGAGGGAACCTACCCCGCTTCCAAAAAGCTTTGTTGTAACAGCAAGGACTATAAAAAGGCCCAACATTGCAAGACCGACAACACTCATTCCCATTACACTTCCGCCTGAAAAAGCAACCTTCAAAGCAGCATTCAAACCCTTATCAGAAGCAGCTTGAGTAGTGCGTGAATTTGCCGCGGTAGCAACCTTCATACCTATAAATCCAGCCAGGGCAGAGCTGACTGCACCAAGTATAAACGAGACAGACTGGAGCTTAATAGCGCCTTTATTTCCTATAGCAAGAAACAAAGCAATTAGAACAACAAATGGCAGAAGAACCTTGTATTCACGGCTTAAAAATGCCATTGCACCTTCTGATACATATCCGCCTATAGTTTTCAGCCTTTCATTTTTGACATCCTGTCTAAAAATCCAGCCGGTTCTTATAAGTGCATATACCAGAGCAACAAGACTGCCTGCAAGCACAGCGATTAAAACAAATTTAACCTCCATAAAACCTCCTTTTGCTTTAGATCTGGATATTAACTGAATATGGTCATATGTTCAAGCATATGCACAAAAAATCATATTGACTGATAGAATTTATGTGAGTAAAATGCTGACATGATAAAGGTTATATATTCTTTTATATCAAAAATTACAAACCTAAGAACAATCATAATATTTTGTGTTTTATTTATTGCTGTACAAATAGGTTTTAATATGAATATGCCTTCCTTTATTGAAAAAACAGGGGGAACACTTCTCGATAGTTCCATATGGTACAATTCAGAATTAGCTTATGAAAGGCTAAACAGCTTCTCTCTGGCAGCAAAAGAATACTTCAACATACGTCTGATTGACTTCTTCTACCCGGCCATATACTCAACAGGCTTAGCAATGCTTTCATACTTGGTTTATAGAAAAAAATATTCTGATGCTGAAAACTATCACTGGATCCTGGTAGTACCATTTTTTGCCGGGATCGTTGATTATATTGAAAATATTATGCTTGTGATCTTATATAAATCACTGCCTGCTGAGTTTCCGGCAGCCGCATCAGTACTAAACATAATAACCCTGATTAAGTTTGCCTCTATATCCCTAAGCATCCTGCTTATAATAACGGGATTCTTCTCTCTCCTGAAAGGAGGAGATAGTATGCTTTTAATGGGAAACAAATTCAGGGGACAAAAGAAGGAAGAGCCATGATAGATTTTACCCTTTCAAAAAAACAGATTGAAATCAAAAACAAGTTCAGGAAATTTTCTGAAGAACAGATAATTCCTGCAAGGATGAAATACGATCACGAAAACGCATTTCCGCATGAAATTATGTCAAAAGCGTGGGATGAAGGGATTTTTAACGGCCCTCTGCCAAAAGAACTTGGCGGCAATGGATTCAGCTGGGCCGAATCAGCTGTGGCATCAGAAGAGCTTGGTGCCGGCTGTGTAGGCATGGGCATAACAATAGATACACATGCACTCGCGTTTTTACCCATTCTGATTTCAGGAAGTGAGAACCAGAAAAAAGATCTTTTCAATAAAATCATTGATGAGCGGTTGATAGGAGCATTTTGTCTGACTGAGGCTGATGCCGGTTCTGATATAGGAAGTATAAACACCACTGCAGTAAAAAAAGGTTCATCCTACATAATAAACGGTCAGAAGAGATTTATTACCAATGGAGAAATAGCCGGTTTTCATACAATCTTTGCCAAAACAGATAAAGAACAAGGAGCCCGCGGAATAAGCGTTTTCTTTGTACCGGCAAAAACACCAGGTATAGAAATTATAAGCAGAATGGATAAAATGGGACAGCGGGCTGCTGTTCAGAATGAAATTCTATATAAAAATGTAGAAATACCGGAAGAATACCTCATAGGCAATGAGGGCGGCGGCTTTAAAACAGCTATGCTTACATTCAACCGTACCAGAATTTCTATTGCAGCACTTGCACTGGGAAATGCCAGAGCGGCATGGGAGTATGCCTCATCCTGGGCCGACAAAAGAATACAGTTTGGAAAGCCGGTAACCGCGAATCAGGGCGTATCATTCAAATTGGCAGAAATGCTTACAGAGATTCACGCCTCAAGGGGGCTTGTCCGTGATGCCGCCTGCGGAATAGACGCTAACTCAAAAAATCAGGCAGCACTTTCAGCAATGGCCAAATACTATGCTACAGACAAGGCCATGAAAATAACCGAAGATGCTATCCAGATTATGGGCGGTGAAGGCTACTCAAAAGAACATCCTGTTGAAAAAATGATGCGGGATGCCAAGCTTTGTCAGATTTACGAAGGAACCAACGAAATACAGAAGATTGTAATCTCAAAAAACATCCTTAACGCTTAAAAGGTCTTGTTTAGACCAATATTTTATTTAAAAGGCCCGTTAGGCCTTTTAAATAAAAAAAAAGCCTGGCAACGACCTACTCTCCCGCTAACGCAGTACGGCGAAGAGGTGCTTAACTTCCGTGTTCGGAATGGGAACGGGTGGGTCCACCTCTCTATGATCACCAGACTAATTATTCAAATTAGTTAACAGGGACTTTTAAGAAAACTTCCTCAAGCCGATTGGCGAGCTTTAAGCTTCTTATTTTTTAGAGCCGAAGATTTAACTTCGGTAACATTCTTTGATTTAAGTCATGGATGATTAGTTCACTGAACTAAACTCCAAAACCAATCGCAGACTGATTAAGGATAAAGGGGAAATATGGTCAAGCCTCACGGATAATTAGTACCGGTCAGCTGAATACATTACTGCACTTACACTTCCGGCCTATCAAACAGATCTTCTCTCTGGTTCCTTTAGTCACCTCAAGGGTGAAGGGATGTCTCATCTTGAGGAGGGCTTCCCACTTAGATGCTTTCAGCGGTTATCCCATCCGAACGTAGCTACCCAGCACTTACCGTTGGCACGATAACTGGTACACTAGAGGTTCGTCCACATCGGTCCTCTCGTACTAAATGCAGACCCTCTCAAACATCCAACGCCTGTGGCAGATAGGGACCGAACTGTCTCGCGACGTTCTGAACCCAGCTCACGTACCGCTTTAATTGGCGAACAGCCAAACCCTTGGGACCTGCTCCAGCCCCAGGATGCGATGAGCCGACATCGAGGTGCCAAACTTTGCCGTCGATAT
>PDWJ01001198.1_pt1 | contig 38529 bp, 39 predicted proteins | sample 1430881 | NCBI WGS metagenome assembly PDWJ01 (sample SAMN01162460, study PRJNA174530) | Oral metagenome, whole genome shotgun sequencing project. | biome: Marine environment; feature: Marine mammal; material: Swab sample of the gingival sulcus; isolation source: swab sample of gingival sulcus...
TTATATGCCGTCGCGCAATTCACTAAAGCAGCTCAAACTGATTCAAGAATTTTGCCGCAGTTTTGGCATGCTGGAAATTTCGGGTGAAGATGTTAACTCACCACGCCAGTCGTTTATTTGTGAGCATCTCAAGTCGGCCGAATTTAAGCATCTCGCAGATTCGACTTGGCATTTAATTGAACACGAAAGGAAATAATATGTTAAAAAATATTCCTAAAATTATTAGTCCGGAATTACTGAAGATATTGGCTGAAATGGGCCATGCCGACGAAATTGTTATCGCCGATGGCAATTTTCCCGGTGCTGCCATCGCTCAGCGCTTGGTGCGCGCCGATGGGCACGGCGTACCCGAACTATTGACGGCTATTTTAGAACTGTTTCCGCTTGATCCCTATAATGCCGAACAGGCCTATTTAATGGAAGTGGTGCCGGGTGATGATTATCAGCCGGTTATTTGGCAAGAGTACCAAGAGATTTTAGAGCGTTGTGCCGACGAAGAAGTGACAATTGGTCACATTGAGCGCTTTGCCTTTTACGAGCGCGCTAAAAAAGCCTATGCCGTCATTCAAACCGGCGAGGCGGCACTCTATGCCAATATTATTCTTAAAAAAGGGGTAGTGTAGTTTTTCCGGTGTCAGGCAGTGTCGCGCTACGCTAAAGCATTGCTCACATGTGCCAGACACCATTCGCTATATTTTTTGGAAATATATTAAATACTTATATACTTCTCTTACAGTTAGTGTTAGTATTGTAATAAGCTGCTGACAGTAATGTGAGGAGGATTGAGATGAATACAAAATACGCTGGATTATTTTTTTGGTTGTTATCTACAATTTTGTTTTGTACACATTATATAAGTTCGGCAATAATGTCAAAGAATAGTGAAATTTTATTGCGATATTTATTGTATCAAAATAATACTGGAATTTATTATTTAATTGTCATTTTTGCGGTGATTGGTGTGGTATTATTTTTTCCAGATTTTTTTAATTATAAATATAAAAACAAAAAATAAAAGATAAATATGAAGAACCATTTAGTCAGACTACTAACATGCCAATAAATTAGCAAGCCGACTGAATAGTTGCACAAACTTTAATTTAGAAATGGAGACTTACAATGACACAATCAGCTATTCCAAAGGGTTATAAAGCATCACTCAGTTTGCTGGAAACCGAACTGGCGATTAAACAAATTAAAGATTTTTTTCAGAGTAAACTGGCTGAACGCCTTAATTTAATTCGCGCCTCGGCGCCACTTTTTGTGCGCGTTGAGTCAGGTCTTAATGATAATTTAAATGGCATTGAACAACCAGTCGGTTTTCAGCATGAAAACAGTCGCTTGGAAATCGTTCAATCGCTTGCCAAGTGGAAGCGCATGGCGCTGGCACGCTACGGTATTCCGGTTGGTCAGGGGATCTATACTGACATGAATGCCATTCGCAAAGATGAAGATTTGGATAATCTACATTCGATGTACGTCGACCAGTGGGACTGGGAAAAGGTTATCACAGAGGATATGCGCAATGAACTGACATTAAAATCTGTCGTCAATATCATTTATTCGGTATTTAAAGATACGGCCGATTACGTGTCCGGTTTATATCCACAATTAAGTTTTAATTTGCCGCATGACATCACGTTTATCACGACGCAGGAATTGGCTGATAAATACCCAAAATTAACGCCAAAACAGCGTGAAGATGAAATAACAAGAGATCACGGTGCCGTCTTTTTAATTGGCATTGGCCATGCTTTAGCCAATGGAGAGCCGCACGACGGCCGTGCACCTGACTATGACGATTGGAATTTAAACGGCGATATTTTATTTTGGAACGATATTTTAAAACGCGCTTTTGAATTGTCGTCGATGGGTATTCGGGTAGATGCTGAAAGCTTGGTTGAGCAGCTCAAGATTCGCGACGCTGAAGCGCGTTTAAAACTGGACTATCACAAGGCGCTTGTTGCCGGTGAGTTGCCATATACAATTGGCGGCGGCATTGGCCAATCACGCATCTGTATGTATTATTTACAAAAGGCGCACATCGGCGAAGTGCAAGCCAGTGTTTGGGATAAGCATACGCTAGATGTTTGCAGTGCTGCCGGGGTTCAGTTACTTTAACGGTTTGTCGTGGCAAAAAGATATTTTTCAGTGACGATTTTGTGATTTTATGATATGATAGTAAAAAAGATATCAAGTTTGCTATTGCCTAGGGTGTGCGTTGTCTAAAAATAGAACCACTGGTATAGCATTGGGACCATCGTGTTCTGCTGTTTAAGTCGAGCCCGTTTAGCGGGATGGCTGATGCAGTGGACAGATCACCCACCTGGAAGAGGTGTGGTGTCTATTTAAGGATGACGGCATTCTGGGTATTCGTTAAATACAATGCGCTGTTTTGTTTGATAAACAGCGCATTTTTGTGATGAGTCGAGAAATCTCAGGATTAAAAGCGAGATCTCTCCATTCTGCGCTTCACACAGTCGATATGATATGGGATAAAAAATAGGGTTTCTTTTGTGTTTCTATTGAAATGTAATAACAAATATGTTATCATATTTTCAGGAGATAATTAAATGTATGAAATAATTTTTTATAAAACTAAAGATGGCCGTTCAGATATGGAGAATTATCTTAATCTTCTCAGTGAAAAGGCAAAGCGTAGTAAAACAGATAGAATTAATCAGACTAAAATCTTTTCGTACTTGATGGCACTTGCGGAACATGGTACGCGCGTTGGTAAGCCAATTGTTAAGCATATTGAGGGGAGCATATGGGAATTAAGACCTCTTAAAAACAGAATATTTTTCTTCTATTGGAAAGAGAATAAATTTGTTTTATTACATCACTTTATAAAAAAATCTAGAAAAACCCCGATTAAAGAAATTGAAAAGGCAAGGCGAAACTTAAAAGACTTTATTGAAAGGAGTGGTTTGTAGTGAGTATTAAAATTAACGGTGAAACATATACAACGTTAAGTGATTACATGAATGATGAATCGAAAATAGATAAAGCACAAAGAGCGCAGATTGAATTTGAAGTTGCTTTGATTGGCAAGTTGATTGAAGCGCGCGAAAAATTAGGTGTTTCACAAAGACAATTGGCAGAAATGAGTGGTTTAAAACAGCCGGCAATCGCTAGAGTAGAGAGCTTAAAATCGACACCACAGATAGATACGTTATTTAAAATTTTAAGCCCATTAGGCTATAAGCTAGATATTGTGCCAATCAAACAGCAATGAATAGAAAATGCGTTGGCACAGCCAACGCATTGGTAGTATTTTGTCGGGATAAAATTTAATAACTAGATTTGTTTGCCGCAATTGGCGCAGAATTTTGCCGCCACGTCGTTTTCAGCTTGACAGGCTTGACAAGTCTTTTTTTGTGCTTGGTTGGTGCCGCAATGCGGACAGAATTTTGAGGTTTCGGCAATTGGTTCACCGCATTTAATGCAAGGCGTTGTTGCTGGTCCACTTGGCTTACCGCAGTGTGGGCAGAATTTGGCGCTTTGTTGCATGGCTTGTCCGCAGTGCGCGCAGTTGACGTTAGCGGCTTGTTGTGTTTGTTGATTTTGGCTAAAAGCGCCTGCCATTGCACCGGCCATTTGTGCGCCGGCGCCAATGCCGGCGCCGATACCGGCCATGCCCCCCGGGTTATTGGCAGCGTCTTTGATTGCTTCGGCAGTTTGATATTGAGTATATTTGTTTAAGTCGCCAATTACCCCCATTTGGGTGCGCTTGTCCATAGCGGCTTCGACTTCGGGCGGCAGAGACAGGTTTTCAATTGTAAAATTAGTAATTGATAAACCGTATTCATTAAATTGTGCACTGACTTTTTCGCGACACTTTTCTGATAGTTCGTCGTAGTTCATCGCCAGATCGAGTGCCGGAATGCCCGACTCGGCAATTAAGTCGGTCAGAGCTGATAAAATCTGTTTTTTGAGTTGTGGTGAAATCGCATCAGTATCAGTGGATTTTCCTGTGCCAAACACTTCGCGCATAAAAGCGACTGGATCGGTGACGCGATAAGCGTAAGTGCCAAAGCCACGCAATCTAATGACACCAAATTCTTTGTCACGCATCATAATTGGGTTGGTAGTTCCCCAGCGCTGGTCGAGAAATTGTCTTGTATTAACGAAGTAAATTTCAGCCTTAAATGGTGAATTAAAGCCATATTTCCAAGATTTTAGTTTTGTTAATATTGGCATATTTTCGGTCGTTAATTGATAGCGTCCCGGTTCAAAGACATCGGCAATTTGACCCTCATTGACAAAAATTGCTAATTGGCTCTCTCTGACTGTTAGTTGTGCGCCCATCTTAATTTCATTTTTGTGGACGGGAAATTGATAAACTAGGCGGTCCGATTTTTCTTCTTGCCATTCAATTACTTCGATAAATTGGTGAAATAAGCCCATTTAAACCTCCTCTATTTACTATAAAAACACTCTATCCTATTATATTGCCCAAAAATAGTGTATAATATCAAAAACTTGTTTATGTGAGGAATAAATTTTGAAGATTATACTATCGCCCAGTAAATTGCAAAGTAAAGGCGTAATTTTTGATAGACGGCGGCAGCCTTTGTCAGAGCAGCGGGCAACTTTTTTGAAGAATCAATTAAAGGCGATGCCCTATGCCGAGATTAAATCGTTTTTTGGCTTAAAAGAGCCGATGGCAAAGTCGGTTTACGAGCAAATTCACAGTGTTGATGTCTTTGTCAGTGATGTCTTTAGCATGTACAGTGGCATTGTCTTTAAGGAAATTAATGTTGCCAGTTACGACCGCCATCAATTAGATTATCTAGTGGCACATGGCGTTGTTTTATCGGCTTTATACGGCGTTTTGGAAGCCGATATGGCAGTGCAGAATTATCGCCTGGATATGACCAAAAAAATTGCCGGCCTTAATTTGTATGATTATTGGCAGGACTTAGTTGACGACTATTTTGGCAATGTTGCAACTGTCGTCAATTTGGCATCGCGTGAATTTAGTCGTATGCTCAAACACTATCGTGGACGTATGCTCAATATTCACTTTGTTGAAGAGCAGAGCACTGGCAAGTTAAAAGTTGTCACTGTCAGGGCCAAACAAGCCCGCGGCTTGATGTTTGATTACATGGTCAGTAATTGTATTGAAAGAATTGACGATATTAAATATTTTAGAGAGGCCGGTTATTGTTATGCCGAAAAACTATCTAAAGAGAATGATTGGTACTTTGTTAAGCATTTCGATGATTAAGCGCTCAATTTTGTCAGAAAAGTGTTCGATTAATACCCATATTGGGTAGGTATAAACTAGTTTTTAGAGCAAGGAGTTTTGTAGTGATCAATCTGAATCAAGTAATGGAAAATGTATTATCATGGGTCAGACCGGTTGGAGAAATGCAACTTGAGGGCTTACGTAGAGGCGATCTCAATACGATGACAAAGTCGCATCGCGTCGATTTTGTTACCGCTTATGATATAAAATCAGAAGAGATACTGGTATCTTATATTAGAGAGCGCTATCCGACGCACTCAATACTTGGCGAAGAAGGCTGTTCTATCGCCGGGTGTGATGATTACACTTGGGTAATCGATCCGATCGACGGTACGACAAATTATTCGCACGGCTTTCCTTTTTTTTGCATTTCAATCGCCCTTAAATATCAAGGTGAAAGGGACAGGGGGCCCAATTAAATGGCCGACCAATTCATGTGTCAGCTAGCGAGAGCTTGCTATATAGTATTATTTCAACGGGTTTTCCCTATACGCGTGAATCAAAGAACGTCAACATCGAATATTTTTTACGCGTAATCAATAGAGTTTCTGGCATCAGGCGTTGTGGCAGTGCCGCACTCGATATTTGCATGGTAGCAGCTGGTATGCTTGACGCTTATTGGGAATTTAATTTAAACGATTGGGATATTGCTGCCGGCGATATCATCGTACGTGAAGCGGGTGGTAGCTTTGAACAAATTATCGTCGGCGACGATGCCATGACATTGGCAACTAATGGGCATATTTACGGCGAATTGGTCTGTTGCTTATTTGATCGTTGCGGTGATTAGTTTTTCATAATGCTTTTAGTCTAAATTGGTTTATTGTGTTGAAGTCAGAATAAAACGATAAGGAGTTTGCGATGAAAAGGGGAGCTATTGTATTATTGGTTATGCTGCTGATGTTATTAGCAGTTTCTTGTAACGAAAACAGTCAGATCGAAACGACAACTGAAGCAGCTAGCTCTACGGTGACAACAGAGACTACAACCGTTGTTACTTCAAGCGAAAAAGCGCTTAATTTTGAGCAGAACTTAATCGATTTTTTTCAGCCAAAAGTCAATACAGTTTACGCGTTTGAAGGCTCCGATATCTCAGCTAAGGTCGTCGTCGCTGATCGAAATGAAATGGATGATGTCACCGTATATCAGTGCGAGGGCGAATACTACGACGACGCCGGGCAACTGATCGACTACTTCAACGCCGCCTATCAATTAAGCGAGGGGCAATTGGCACAAATCTATTACTATGACACGTTCGACCAAACGCCGGCCTATCAAACGGTTTGGTTAAAGTCGCCGGTCAAAATAGGCGATAGCTGGCCGACTACCTATTACGACCGCCGAGCCGGCTTTGTCGATGCCACTGTAACGGTTGAATTAACTGGCGATGACGTCGTAGCGGTGCGACTGGATGTCGTCGATCCGGCAGCTGATAATACGGTCGATTCACTTAAACGAAGTTTTATCGCCGGTAGCTCGCTGTTGGGCGACGCGCTCTATTGGCACGATGAACTGTTAACTATAGATAAAAGTTACGTCTATCAAAGTGCAGATAGCACTGAAATGCTAAAGCGCTTTTACAGTGAACTGAGCTATATTAAGTACTTATTTGAAGAAGATCCGGTTGTCGAGGACTACTATTTGGGCAGCTATAAACAGGCCGTGCGCAAGGCGCAAGGCAATGCCGAGGTAGCCGATTTAATGACCGAGTATATTGTCGCGCAACTGAATGATCCAACTGAACCGCATGGTTTTGGCAAGATATGCGATGCTTTCAACTACGCCTTAACGCACGTCGATAAACAATTTCCAATTGTCGAGCAGTTTGCTCGTACAATGGTGCAAAGCCGCTATTACTTGATGGGTGAATATTCGCAAAACTATATTTACGACTATGCGTCTAGCTTAGAATCACTATTTTTTAGCGCGATACGAGAAGCGGGGGGTAATCGTTATAGCTACGTTGAGGCGGTCGATGAACAACCCAAAGGAACTGACTTTGCGGGCGCTAAATATTACGCAAAGGCATTTCGCGACGATGCCGTTTTTATCACGAGTCAGTACGACGGACAAGTCTATTATTATCCATCGGTTTATCAGCAAGCACACGACCACTTTTTGTCAGAAATTGACGGCGATGAACAGGTGATCACTTTTTTAAAGTTGGTTGACTTGCCTAATATTAAAAGCGCTTTGTTTTATGCCAGTGCGCCGGTCGAGGTCGACGACGATCAATGGTATTATACCGACATGGCTAAATTAGCTGCTTATTATACCGATTTATTGACCGAGGCCAATCGACTATACGATGCACTTGACCAAGATTATCAGTCGATTGCCGATATTTATATGGATGAAATGCTCTATCGCGTGTTCACGCATATTGACGAACCAAATAAATACTGCGGCAATGTCGGTTTAACGGCTGATACGGGCTATGTTACGACGGGTGAAATGGGGTTTTCCAGTTATACTGAAATGGTCGATATGACCTTTTACAACGGTTTAAGGGATTACTTAGAGGGGGCGGGTAGCGATGGCTATTACGCCGCTAAATTGGGCGAACTGTTAGGTAATTTAGAGCGCCATCACTATTACTACAATAGCGAACTCGATGCCCTTATCTACGATTTGCACGACGATTATTTGGCAGACGACTATTACTTGCCCGATTCGACTTATCAGGTAATGGCAGATTTAGATAATTACTATCAAGACTTGGCAGTTATGCACGATGCTGAGCTTCCGGCCGATGCAGTCGTCGTTAGTAATGTTACCGAATTGGTTGATGCCATTAAACCCGGTGCGACTATTATATTAGAACCAAAGACTTACTTTTTTAGTCGTGATATCAGCTACGAACAACAGTATGGCAAATTGTTCAATGGCAAATTAGCGATTTTTGATGCCAATGATTTGACGATTAAGGTCAACGGTGGTTTGGCCCAATTTGTCTCTGACCAAATTGGCGACGTCATGTATATTTACAATGTCGAAAATTTAAAAATTGAGGGCGTTCGAGTCGGCCACTTGGTTGAACAGGGCTGCTCGGGGTCAGCTGCTTTTATCAGCCATGCTACAGATGTCACATTTAAAAACTGCATTTTATTCGGTTGTGGTTTTAATGGCATAGAGGTTGAAGATAGTTCGTATATTGACGTTAATAATAGCGTGATAAGCGGTTGTTCGGCCTATGGTGGTAAATTTCTCAATTGTCAAAATGTGTCGTTTGATCACGTATTCTTCAGGGAAAACGGTCTGGCAATGCTGAACTTTGAAAACTCGACTGACGTTGCGGTGGCCGGCTGCCTTAGCGAAGGCAACGCCAGCGGTGGCGAAGTATTAATTGAAGCCGTCAACTCAACAGTTAATTTAGATGCAAACCAATTTAGCGAAGATAAGCCGGTTTATATAACAGATTGACAAGTGAGCTGCTTGATGTTATCTTGTGTATCAAAAAAACTAATGCACAATATCTAGTTATATAGTACAATAGTATTAGCTAGTGTAGGAGGGTGACATGAAATGTCCATTTTGTGCAAAAGATAGTTCTAAAGTAATCGATTCGCGACCGACCGAAGACGGTTTTGCCATTCGCCGTCGCCGCGAATGTACCAGTTGCAATAACCGCTTTACGACTTACGAAAAAGTTGAAGAGGTACCTTTGGTTGTCGTCAAAAAAGATGGTACACGCGAGGCCTTTAATCGCAATAAAATTTTAAATGGCATTATTAGAGCTTGTGAAAAGCGTCCTGTTTCGGTTGAAAAAATGGAAAAAATCGTCGACGATATAGAGGCCAAACTGAATAATTCTCTGGTTAAAGAAATAGAAACGGCTTTGATTGGTCAACATATTATGGAAGCACTCAAAAACATTGACGAGGTGGCCTATGTCCGTTTTGCTTCAGTCTATCGTCAGTTTAAGGATACACAGTCATTTTTAGAAGAAATATCAAAAATTATGGAAGAGAAAAAATCGTAGGCGTGGTTTTGAGTGGAGTTAGCAATGAAAGCGCGGATTAAATACGTCGAATTGGGTAGCGTCGCTGAAGAGTTGGGCATTCGCTCAGGTGACGTCTTAACGGCGATTAATCACAAGCCTGTGCTCGATATTATGGATTATCTGTATTATCGCGATGACGACCAACTGACCCTAACGATTGAAACCAGCGACGGTGAAATATGGGATTGTGAAGTCGAAAAATCTTATAATGAAACGCTTGGTTTAGTATTTGAAAACCCAATTATTGATCGCGCAATGCACTGTTCCAATAAATGCATTTTTTGCTTTATCGATCAAATGCCCAAGGGGATGCGTCAGTCGCTTTATTTTAAGGATGATGATTCGCGTTTGTCCTTTATGATGGGCAATTTTATCACTTTGACCAATGTGAGCGATGCTGTCTTTCAGCGTATGATTGATTATCGCATTTCACCTATCAACATTTCGATTCATACGGTTGACTCAGCCATGCGCATCAAAATGTTAGGCAATCACTCGGCTGGTGATATCAAGCAGCGTCTCGTTGCACTCAATCAAGCCGGCATTGAAATGAACGGTCAGGTCGTGCTCTGCCCGGGCTATAACGACGGTGCTTATTTAGACGAAACGATTCACTTTTTAAGCGGGCTCTATCCCAATATGGCTTCAATGGCGGTCGTGCCATTGGGTTTAACTAAGTATCGCGAGGGCTTGCCCGACTTGGCGCCGGTTGATCGTGCTAAAGCACAGCAAATAATTGCTCAGATTGACGGTTGGCAAAAAAAATTATTAGCAAGTATTGGTAGTCGTTTTGTTTTTGCCGCTGACGAATTTTATTTAAAAGCCAATTTAGCAATTCCGGCAGAGAGCTATTATGAGGGCTATGTTCAGATTGAAAATGGCGTTGGATTGGTTAGAAAATTTGAGGACCAGGTTTATCAGTCGCTCAGAGATTTGCCAACATTACAGGTTAAACCGGGCAATGTTGTCGTTACCTCGGTTGGCGCAAGCGATATGATGCGGCGAATCCGACGCTATCTTTTCGAGAAATACAATATTGATGCCTTTGACATCATCGTCGTTGAAAATCGTTTTTTTGGGGCCTCAATTACGGTTAGTGGGCTGTTAACTGCCGCTGATATATTAGAGGCAACAGCTGATTTAGACGAAGATGCACGTGTGCTGCTGCCGAAAAACACATTGAATACCGATGGCGTCTTTTTGGACAATTTGTCGTCTGAGGCCTTTCGCCGCGCGGTAGAAAATGAAGTCGTATTTGTACCGACCGATGGTCGCAAATTCGTCAAAATATTGATGGGAGAAACAAGATGAGAAAGCCAATAGTTGCCATTGTCGGCAGACCAAATGTCGGCAAGTCGACATTTTTTAATCGCATTGCCGGGCGCCGTATTTCGATTGTTGAAGATACACCGGGCGTGACGCGTGACAGAATTTACAGTGATGTCGAATGGCTTAATTATAATTTTACGCTTGTCGATACCGGTGGCATTGAGCCAGATTCAAATGATGTTATCTTAAAGCAAATGCGCGAGCAAGCACTATTGGCAATTTCGTCGGCTGATGTGATATTGTTTATGGTAGACGGTCGTGCTGCGATGACGACGGCCGATCAAGAGATCGCTCAGATGCTGCGTTTATCCAAGCATCCAGTCATTCTGGTCGCCAACAAAATTGATAGCAATAAACTACCGGATAACTATTATGATTACTACAGTTTGGGTTTGGGTGAGCCCGTCGCAATTTCGGCTGCTAATGGTTACAATTTGGGTGATTTATTAGACCAAATTGTCGAATACTTCGCTGACGATTATCAGAGCGAGGTCGAGGAAGAAGCGATAAAGGTGGCAATTATCGGCAAGCCCAATGCCGGTAAGTCATCGTTGGTTAATAATTTGCTTGGTGAGCAGCGCGTCATTGTCAGCGAAATTGCCGGTACCACGCGCGAAGCAATTGATAGCCCTTTTGAATTTAATGGCAATAAGTACGTTTTAATTGACACGGCCGGTATTAGAAGAAAGTCGCGCGTTAATCACGACGTTGAAAAATACAGCGTATTGCGTGCGCTGACGGCAATTGAAAGGTCAGACGTTTGTATTTTAATGATTGATGGTGTCGAAGGTGTTACCGAACAAGATAAAAAAGTAGCGGGTTATGCCCATGAGGCGGGTAAGGCGACGATTATTTTGGTCAATAAATGGGATTTGATTGACAAAGACCACAAAACCTATGACCGCTTTACGCAAGTTGTGCGCAATGCACTTAGCTTTATGACCTATGCACCAATTGAATTTGTTTCAGTTAAGACGGGCAAGCGCTTAGAGCGAGTAATTAAAATGATTAATTATGTCAACAATCAGGCAGCGCTGCGCGTGCCAACGGGCACATTAAACGATGTCTTGTCAGAGGCGATTTTAACACATCAACCGCCGGCCGATAAGGGCAAGCGATTAAAAATATACTACATGACGCAAGTAGCAGTCAAGCCACCGCGGTTTGTATTATTTATTAATGATGAGGAATTGGCGCATTTTTCTTATATGCGTTTTATTGAAAACAATCTTAGAAAGAACTTCAACTTTGACGGTACGCCGATCGTTATCGAAACGCGTGCCAAAAAGGCGATGAAATGAAGAATATAACGATTTTAGGAGCTGGCAGTTGGGCAACCGGCTTGGCGCGCGTTCTGTTAGACAATGGACATCGCGTGACGCTTTGGGGCAGAAACGTCGCTCAAATAGAGCATTTTAAAAAGACCAATTGCAATATTAAGTTTATGCCAGATCAAACACTGACTGGCGATATTCACTATAGTTTGGATTTAGAAAGAGCATTACACGAGGTCGATTATATCGTCAATGCTGTGCCAACGCAACAGGTACGCGCAGTTTTTGACAGCCGTTTGGTCGTACCGAATCACGCTGTAATTGTCAATGCTGCAAAGGGGTTAGAAATCGGTAGCAATAAGCGAATTAGCGAGATTGTTGCTGAGTATTATCCAAATAATCGCTATACTGTTTTATCGGGGCCATCACATGCTGAAGAAGTGGTTCGGCGTATGCCTACTACTTTAGTGGTAGCAGCAGATGATGCAGCGGTTGCTCAGGACGTACAGTCACTTTTTATGGGACCTTATTTACGCGTTTATGCGCAATCCGATGTCAAAGGTGTTGAGTTGGCGGGTGCCTTAAAAAATGTCATTGCAATTGCCGCCGGCATCAGCGATGGTCTCGGTTTTGGTGATAATACGTTAGCGGCTTTGATGACGCGTGGCATTGCCGAGATTAAACGCTTGGGTCGTGCGATGGGCGCCGAGCGACAGACGTTTGATGGCTTAGCTGGAATTGGCGATTTAATTGTTACCTGTATGAGCAATCACTCACGCAATAGACGCTGCGGCCAATTGCTGGGTAGGGGTTATCAGCTATCTGTCGCACTTGCTGAAATTGGCATGGCGGTTGAGGGTGTTTCGACGATAAAGGCGGCAAACGCCTTAAGACAGTTAAACGATGTTGAAATGCCAATTGTTGAGCAGCTTTACAGTATCCTTTACGAAGATGCCGACCCGCGGCGCGCCGTAACGCTTTTAATGGCGCGTGAAAAGAAAAGCGAACAAGAGTTTTAGTTACCAATAATTTGATGTGAGGCATATCTTGAGCAAGAAAAATAAAAGAGTACGTTGGAACTTTCAACTATTTTTACGCAATATTATCATTGTCGTTGTATTGGTTTTTTTGGCCTACAGCGTCTATAGCAATGTGACGCGTAGAGAAACAGCACTTTATCAAGTCAGCTACGAAAATGTTGCGTTAGAAACCGAACATCGCGCGCTTATCATGCGGGGTGAGACGATCGTCAACACTTATAATGCCGGTTCGTTTACGCCTGTAATTGCCGATGGTGAGCGCGTCAAGAAAGGTCAGTTGATTGGCCAATTACAAATTGAGGCCGCTACTGAAGAAGATACTGTCGACAGTGACACGCAAATGCCAATCATTGATGAGGCGGCATTGCAGAGTGATATTAATTTGTTGTATGATAAGTTAGTTGAAGCGCTTAGAAACGACAATCACATTTTGGCAAAGTCGTTAAAAAGTGACCTCGATATGAAACTGGACAGATTAAAAAAGCTGATAGATGCCAATAGCGACAGTGCATATTTAGATAGTATCCAACAGGTTAATACGATTGGCCAGGCCGATGCCGCTGTGGGTCAGATTATCGAAATCCCTGCTAATATGGCGGGAATTGTCAGCTATTATTTTGATGGTTATGAGCAACTGGTCAACTACCAAAATCGCTATAAAATTGATTATGAAACACTGTTTGACGAGGCGATTATACCTACAACACATAGTACGACCAACATTGCCGCCGGTAGCGATATCTTTAAAATTGTCAACAATATCGTTTGGTATATCGCCTGTGAAGTCGACATGAAAGATATGGCTGATTTTAGAATAAATGCCGAAGTACAAGTCACCATCAAGGGCAACAAAATTAGGGCGACGGTAAATGACGTCTTTCAGGCGGGCGATCGAGGCATTATGATTTTGGAAATGCAGCAGTATCTCGATGGTATTCATACGCAACGCAGCGTCGAAGTTGACTTGATACGCGAACAGGTACGCGGCATTAAAGTACCCAATAGTGCGCTGTTGACGCGCTCCGGCGAGCAAGGTGTCTTTACTGTTGATATAAATGGTGCGCTGACCTACACGCCGATTAAGGTGATAGCCAGTGATACCGATTTTGTAGTAGTGCAAGAGGGTAGTTTTCAGATAGAGGGTCCCGATGGCCAATTAATTAGACGTTACAGCTTGAATCATGGTGATAAGATCGTCGTCGATGCGACGAAATACAAAGAGGGTGATATTGTTGACTAATTACCAGTATTTAAAAGAAAATATGGCAACAGTACAAACGCGGATTGCGCGCGCCTGTCAGCGAGCAGGCCGATCGGTTGAAGAGATTACACTGGTTGCGGTGACCAAGACGGTTGACTGCGACATCATCAATCGATCAATTGAGCTGGGTGTAGCCGATATCGGTGAGAATAGGCCGCAGGAAATTGTGCGCAAGCACGATCTAATCGATCGGGCAGTCAACTGGCATATGATTGGTCATTTACAATCTAACAAGGTGAAATCGATCATCGATAGGGTGAAGTTGATTCATTCAGTCGATCGAAAAAGTGTCGTTGATGAAATCGAAAAGCGCGCTGCGATGAGTGATAAGGTGGTCGACATCTTAGTACAGGTCAACATCGGTGCCGAGAGCCAAAAGAGCGGTGTTACCATCGCCGGTGTAAAGGAGTTGCTCAATTACATTGAGAATTGTCAGCACATTCGGGTATTAGGTCTGATGTGTATTGCGCCTTATCTGGCTGATCCGGAGCAAGTTAGACCCTATTTTAGGCAGATGAAAGAAATTTTTGACGAAGTTAAGACAATGCCTTTACAAAGAGGCAAAATTGAGATACTATCAATGGGAATGACAGATGATTTTGAGGTCGCAATCGAAGAAGGCGCCACAATGATAAGAGTAGGCACCGGTCTGTATGGTGCAAGATATTATTAAGGAGGACATAATGTCAAAGTCGTTAATGGATAAGATTAAATTCTTTTGGGGATTTGAATCGGCCGATGAAGAATTAATTGAAGAAGAGTTTGCCAACGAGTCAACTCAGTTTGAAGATGATAGACGCCCTTATTTAGCGAAAGAAAAAACGCGTTCTAATTCGAACAAACGCAAGAATAGGGTCGTTAACATTCACAATAATGCCGCTTTTAAAATTGATGTTTACGAGCCGCGTAATTTTGAGGAAGCAGCCGAAATAGTTGAATGTTTGCGCAGCAGAAGGCCGGTCATTGTCAATTTAGAAGATGTCGATGCCGAGTTGGCTAGAAAAGTGTTTGACTTTTTAAGTGGTGCGCTTTGTGCAATTGATGGCAAAGCAGAAAAGATTTCGAAGGCGATCTTTTTGATGGCGCCTAATAACGTACAGATTGCAAATTTTAAAAGTGCCATAAATACGTCTAGACAGATTGACAGTACGACGGGCTTTAGTTTAACTGATTAGGAGCCCACATGTATTTGCTTGCCAGTCTGTTTTATACGTTTTACAGAGCGTTGACATTGTTGTTGTTAGCGCGTGCTGTCATGTCTTGGGTGGTTAGAGATTTAAGTCATCCGGCAGCTCGCTTTGTCTATCAAGTGACAGAGCCGATTCTGCTGCCGATGCGCAACTTGTTTTACCGCATGGGACTGATGAATATGGGTATAGACCTTTCTTTCTTAGCGACTTTCTTGTTGATTAACTACGTTGGCAGATCAATTTATTATTTGTTATTATCACTTGCATAACGTAAAATGAAACCGAGTATTGTAGCAAAAGAAATCTATTTTTTTATTGACTTGCCCTAAATCGTATCATATAATATCTCTAGTGCTAAGAAGCGGACAGTTATTGTTATTTTGTCAACAGAGAGGCGGCGTGAGCTGAGAGTCGCCGGCAAATGCAATATGTATCACCGCAGAGCAATTGTTCTGAAATCAGTAAGAACAGTCGGTCGACGCCGTTAAGTCATCGAGTGACTATTGATTAATTAGTACCGTGGCGCGGTTAACTGTTTCAGTAGTAAGCAGGGTGGTACCGCGAAGATTTCGTCCCTAAGCAGAGGCTTAGGTTTTTTTATTTAAGGGAGGTAATAATGAGTTATCAGCCATTAAAGCAGGGCAAGGTGTGCGATTGCGAACATCATGTCAGCGAGTACTGGAAACAATTAGATCTGCTTAAAAAATGTGTTGAGCAGCGTGAAGGACAGCCCAGTTTCGTCTTTTACGAGGGTCCACCGACCGCCAATGGCCGACCGGGCGTACACCACGTCATTGCGCGTGCCTTAAAGGATGGCATTTGTCGTTATAAGACGATGCGCGGTTATCAGGTCAAGCGCAAAGCAGGCTGGGACACACATGGTCTGCCGGTTGAAATAGAAGTTGAAAAAAGACTTGGCTTAGAAGATAAGCAGCAAATTGAAAACTACGGCATTGCACAGTTTAACCAAAAATGTCGTGACTCGGTGTTTGAATACGAGGGTGCTTGGCGTACCATGTCCGAAAAAATGGCCTATTTAATCGATATGGACAATCCCTATATTACCTTAGCTAACGATTATATTGAGTCAGTTTGGTGGATTCTTGATAAATTTAATAAAGAGGGCTATATTTATGAAGGTCATAAAATATTGCCCTATTGCCCGCGTTGCGGTACCGGCCTAGCTTCGCATGAAGTGGCACAGGGTTATCAGGAAATCAAGAGCAATACCGTTATTGTCAAATTTAAGGTAACGGGTAAAGACGAATACTTTTTGGTTTGGACGACGACACCTTGGACGCTGGCGGCCAATGTCGCCTTGACGGTCAATCCGCAAGAGACCTATATTAAGGTCAGTTATCAGGGTACGGTTTATTATGTAGCAGAAACCTTAGCGCCACAAGTGCTAGAGGGTGACTACGAGGTGCTGGAAAGCCTAAAAGGTGCCCAATTAGAGCATATGCGCTATGACCAACTGATGCCTTTTGTCGAACCCGATAAAGACTGTTTTTATGTCACGCTGGCCGACTATGTTACGACTGAGGACGGTACCGGTATCGTTCACTCGGCGCCGGCTTTTGGTGAAGATGACTACAATATGGGTATGCGCTATGGCTTACCGGTGTTGCAACCGGTCGATGAAGAGGGCAACTATACGGCCACACCTTGGCAAGGTATGTTCGTCATCGACGCCGATGTCGAAATTATCAAGTGGTTAGCTGCTGAGGACAAGCTGTTTAAAAAACAAAAAATGGCACATAATTACCCGCACTGCTGGCGCTGTAAGACGCCGTTGCTTTATTATGCCAAACCGAGTTGGTATATCGAAATGACGAAGCTAAAAGACAATTTGGTCGCCAATAATAACGCAGTAAATTGGTTTCCCGATTACGTCGGCGAAAAGCGCTTTGGCAACTGGCTGGAAAATGTCAATGATTGGGCGATATCACGCAGTCGCTATTGGGGAACACCATTTCCAATTTGGCGTTGTGAATGCGGCAATACAAGCTCAATTGGTTCACGCCGTGAATTGGTTGAAAAGGCAATAGAAGACATCGATGAAAGCATAGATTTACACCGTCCGATGGTCGATGATGTTCACATTAAGTGTGATAGCTGTGGCAAGCCGATGACGCGCGTCAGCGATGTTATCGACTGTTGGTTTGACAGTGGTGCGATGCCCTTTGCCCAACATCATTATCCGTTTGAAAATAAAGAAAACTTTGACGAGTTGTTCCCGGCCGATTATATTTGCGAGGGCATTGACCAAACACGTGGTTGGTTTTATTCATTGATTGCAATATCGACCTTTGTAATGGGTCAGGCACCTTACAAGAATGTGTTGGTCAACGATCTTATCCTCGACAAGTACGGCAAGAAGATGTCAAAGTCAAAAGGCAACACGGTCGACGCCTTTAAACTGCTCGATGAATACGGTGCCGATGCGACGCGTTGGTATATGCACTATGTTTCACCGGCTTGGCAACCGACTAAGTTTGACGAGGATGGACTGAGAGAAGTCAATTCCAAGTTCTTTGGCACTTTGAAAAACAGTTATACCTTCTTTACACTCTATGCCAATACAGATCGTCTTGACGTCAGTAGCTTCGATGTTCCGGTCGCTCAGCGCCCCGAAATTGATCGTTGGCTATTGTCGAAGCTAAATGGTCTAATCGATTATGTGATTAACGAATTAGAGCGTTATGACATGACTAAGGCAACGCGTGCTATACAGGAATTTGTCATCGAAGATTTGTCAAATTGGTATATTAGGCGCAATCGCCGTCGCTTTTGGCAAGCTGAATTAAATGACGACAAAAAAGCGGTTTACTTGACAACTTTTGAAACGTTAGAAACAGTAGCGCGTCTCATTGCGCCATTTGCACCATTTATTTCAGAAGAAATATACCGCAATTTAACCGGTGCTGAGTCGGTTCACTTGGCGAGCTATCCGGAGGTCAACCAGGCGTTGATCGACCAAAATACTGAGGCGCGGATGGATTTAGTGCGCGATTTAGTCGGCTTGGGTAGGGCAGCGCGCGAAACGGTTAAAATAAAAGTGCGTCAACCAATTGCCAAAGTGTTGGTCGATGGCAGTTATCAGCCAATCATCGGCGATTTAGTCGATTTAATCAAAGAAGAATTAAACGTTAAAGAAGTGGTTTTCGAAGAAGATTTGGCAAAATATATGAATTTTACGTTGAAACCTAATTTCAGAGCACTCGGCCCGGTTTTGGGCAAAAAAATGGGCGCATTTAGCAAAGCTTTGGCAGGGTGTAACGCTGCCGTGGCAGTACCACAATTGCAAGCCGGACAGCCATTAGAGGTGGATTTGGGCACTGAAAAGTTTAGCGTCACGCTCGATCAAGTCGACATCAGAATTGCTGCAAAAGAGGGCTTTACAGTCGAAATGGCCGATAATAAGTTTGTTATCTTAGATACGGTGTTAGACGCTGCGTTATTAGCCGAAGGTTACGCCCGAGAATTTGTTTCACGCGTTCAACAAATGCGCAAGGCACACGATTTTCAGGTTGATGATCGCATTATCATCGAGTATCATGCGACGTCTGAACTTGAAGCGGCAATTGCACAACGCGAGGCCTATATTAAGGGTGAAACGTTGGCCAATGCCATAACGATTAGTCAAGTGGGCGATTTTTCAGAATTTGAATTAAATGGCCATGCAGCTCATATTCGAGTTATTCGTAAATAAAAGGTGGGGTTTCATATGCCGATATTAAGCAAGAACCCAGCAATGACTGAAAAATACGATTTATTTATGCAAAATGCATTACTTCCCAGTATTTTACAGTCGAGAAACTGGGCGCTAGTAAAAGATAACTGGCAAAGTGAACAGGTTTATGTAGAAGAGGGCGGTGAAATCGTTGCCGCCTCTTCGCTGCTAATTCGTAAGATGATTGGCAAGAACTTTGTCTATGCGCCACGCGGCTTTGTGGTTGCACCATTTAACGAAAAGGCAACGTCGATTGACACCGAACATTTTAGCGGTGAAAGGCGACGCAATTTGGAAAAGTTGCTCAATGAAATTGACGCATACGCCAAGTCGGTTGGCGCTTTTGTCTTAGCGCTCGATCCGGAAATAGCAAGACAAAACCAGATTGATGATTTGTTTCGTAAGATGGGCTTTAAGATTAAAGCTGAACAAACTGATTTGATTCAACCGAAGTATTTGGCATGGCTTGACATCGATCGTACAGAAGAAGAAATGCTGGCATCGTTTAGTTCTAAGACGCGCTATAATATTAGGCTGGCGCAGCGCAAGGGCGTCTATGTTGAACATGGTGGTACAGAGGGTATTGCCAAGTTTTTTGAACTACATCAAATTATGGCAAAGCGCAACAACATCGCCATTCGCGGTGAATCATATTATCACAAATTAATGAACACTTATCAAGATTCAAAGGTTTTTACGGCCTACCATGAAGGTGAAGCGCTCGCCTCGGCGATTTTGGTCAATTATCATGGAACGGCTTGGTATGCTTATGGTGCCAGTTCAAACAGCAAGCGCAATTATATGCCCAATCAATTGATGCAGTGGGAAATGATAAAGTGGGCGAAAGAGCACGGTGCAATTCGCTATGATTTTAGCGGCTTCTTCCACATTGATGTGACGGATGGCCTTTATCGTTTTAAGTCCGGCTTTACCGGTAAAGATAATATTATTGAACTGGTTGGCAAGTACGAAAAGGTCTATAATAAGTTTACTTATTCGCTGTTTAACAAATTGTTGCCACAGGCAAAGAAAGTGCTTAAGTTTATCAATAAGCGGTAACAAACAAAGCCCCCTTTCTTATGAGAGGGAGCTTTTGTCTTTTGTATGTAAGTAGTTTTATTCTTTTACTAAGGCATTCTCTAACATATTGTCAAAGATTGTCGTGCAAAAGCCATCGCGACATAGTTCATCATAACAGGTGACGAGAATTTTGCCGTCGCGCACGGCGACAGCTGCCGGAAACTTTTCAACGCCGAAGCGATTGGCCAAGCCCTTTGACTTGTAGACGTCAATTCGCGTGACATCAACTTCGCCCTGACGTTCTTTTTCGTACATTTCAATCGTCGACAAAAAGTTGCGCGATGGTGCATCAATGGCATTGTACAAGTAAATAAGTCCCGGCTTTTTATGCGTGTTTTCGATAATTTGCTCATATGCTTCTGATTCAGCAATGTATTTTTCAGCGGCAAAACCGGCAATGGCACCGTCGCCAACGGCGGTAGCTACTTGTTTCAACCACTTATCGCGCACGTCACCACAGGCAAAAACGCCCGGTATTGACGTTTCCATTTTTTCGTTCGTAATAACATAGCGCTGTGGTGTCAATGCTACTTTTTGTTCAAACAGTTCGGTGTTCGGCAAGTAACCGATAAATTCAAAACAGTTATCACAGGTAATCGGAATCAATTCTTGGGTTTTTAAGTTGCGCAATACGACGCGTTCGAGATGGTCTTCACCTTCAAAGCTGTGTACGACGGTGTTCCAAACAAATTCCATCTTAGGGTTTTGCAACGCCTGATTTTTGGCAATTTCATTACAATCCATTTTGCCTTCATCGTGCATAACTGAAACGGTTACCTTGCTGGCGAATTTAGTTAAAAACATGCCTTCTTCAATGGCGGCATCACCACTGCCGATTACGACGACGTGTTTATCGGTATTGGCGGCGGCATCACAAGTTGCACAGAATGAAATACCTTTATCAAATAGATATTTATCTTCATTTAGTGCGCCGGTGGTACGAGGACGACCACCTGTGGCAATAATCACCGTTTTAGCAATATATTTATTTCTAAATGTTTCAACGACTTTTTCGCTACCTGATAGATCGACGTGTTTAACATCCGTCAACTTAAATTTGACGCCCATGTTTTTAGCTTGTTCTTTCATTAAATTGGTGATATCTTCACCTTTTGGTTCGCCTGGAAAACCGGGATAATTGGCGATTTCGTTGGTATAGGTAGCCAAACCGCCAACTAGCGCTTTTTCGATTAAGATGGTTTTTAGTCTGGCACGGCCGGCATAAATACCGGCGGTTAAACCGGATGCACCACCGCCGATAATAACGACGTCGTAGTTTTCAACTTTCTTTTCTCTTGCCATACTCTTGCTCCTTTATTAAAAAGGGGGAGTGCTATCCCCCTTTGGCTGTTTAATGTTGATGCTTGGTTAGCCTACTACATAAAATATTTAACTAACAGCTTGCTACCGACCATGGCGCCAAAGAACATGGCAAGACCGAATACCCAACCTGATAGTGACAGCGATGCGATACCGCTGTAGAGTGCGCCAATATTACAACCAAAACCAATCCTCGCCCCGTAGCCCATTAACAGACCACCAGCTGTTGCGGCAATGATTTGTTTGCGTGACTTGATGATTTTCAACTTGAATTGTGAAGCCATCAGCGTCGCAAACAGTGCACCAAAAATGATGCCAAGGTTGCGCCACGAGCCGGGATGATTTAGGATGCCACCCTTTAATGTGGTCTGGGCAGCACTGCTTGAAAAGTAGTACCACTTGTCAACGTTGCCGCCAAAGGCTTGATAAATCCATGCGCCCCAATTGGCAAATACGCCAGACACGCCCCACGGGTTACCGGTAACTGCCAAGGTGATAATCTGAAACAGTGATAATAGCATTGCTCCCGCTACATAGGTGAGGGGGTTTTTAAACCAGTCCTTATAAATTGGCTCATCTTTCAAAGTGTTGAAAAACTTTTTAAACATATTATTTCGCTTTCTCTATAATAACTTCCCATTCGCCGTCATCGACTTCTTCAACTTCGACATTATGGCCATCGCCACGTGCCCATTCCGGTGTGTTCTTCATAGCACAGCTATGATCGATTTGTAAGATCAAAATATCGCCAATTTCCAAATCTTTAATGGCGTTTTGCGCCTTAATTAAGGGTACCGGGCAAGCTTCTCCTAAACAATCTAAAACGACTTCTTTCATGATTTCCCTCCTAGTGAATTTGTGATTTTTTCTGCTCGTATTTAATCGCTGCTATGTAAAGCAAGGCGATGACGATAAGCTGAATGATAACTGCGCCCATCCAACCAAAGACATCGGGTAAAAAAATGGCCTTACCCTTTGAAATAAAGTTGTACTTCCAAAATTCAAAGTCATGTGCACCCCATAGTGAACCAATGATGAAGAATACTAATGACAGCATGTTCATCGTAAAGCCCTCGCCGTTGCGCATCAGCGTTCCGGAAGCACAGCCACCGGCAATAACCATGCCGATGCCAAAAATAAATGCGCCAAAGACCGTCGCTAAACTAATCGGTACGACATAACTCATACCGGGAATTGGTAAGCCCTTGACAAAATAGCCGTACTTAATGGCGGCAAAACCGACCGTTGTGACGGCAAATGCAATTAGCACCGCACGCGATAGCGAGGTGCCACCCGTCAAATAGGGATCGCGCATCGATGCCGTAAAACAAAAGCGCGCGCGTTGCAGGATAAAGCCGAAGGCGATACCCGTTATCCAGTAAAAGCCCGTCATCACAGAATTACTGGCCAATGCGATGGCGACAGCAATGATGACAGCCCCTAAAACAAAGCCGAATGGAATTTGATTGGGCTTGGGCTTACGTCGTCGCGCCCGCGAACTTGAGCGACGAATTGAACTCGTAGTCGTCGTCGAACTCGTACTCGTGGTTTCTGACATATTTCACCTCTTGTTCATTGACACACATTTAACAATTTCCGTCTATATTTTATCATTTTAGCTGGCAATTTGTGTAATCGTTTTGTCAATTCAATATAAGAAAAACTTATAACAATAGTGAAAATGTGGTATAGTATAATAAACGCTGACCAATGTGGTTGCAGTCTGTTGAGGTGATGATATGAACATAGGATCATTGAAGTTATTCAAACAAGTCGTTGAAGCAAAGAGTATTTCTAAGGTAGCGCAACGCACGCACTTTTCGCAATCAGCGCTTAGTCAGATGATTAATCGCATTGAAGATCGCCTTGATAAGAAATTATTGATTCGTTCTAATAGTGGTGTAAGACCAACTGAAATGGGTGAGATTGTTTTAAAGTATAGCGAAAATATTATGCGCAACTACGATCGAATGATAGAAGACTTAGATCAATTAGAGCGCAAGCTCGATACGGTGCGCATCAATGCGACGTGGAGTTTGGTCAACTACTCGATTCCCTGTATTTTGTATCGGGTAAAAAAACTCTATCCCAATCATCGCTACGAATTGATGTCTTCTAGCAATGAAAAGACGCTGCGCGACGTGCTGAATGATATCTGTGACATTGGTTTTGTCAGTGAACCGGTTGAAGATAAAAACCTATTAGTGCATAAAATCGGTTACGAAAAATTGGTATTATGCGCCTCACAGCAGAGCGCCGTTAAGGATAAGATAACGCTTGAAGAATTAAAAAAGCACGAATTTGTCACGCTAAAGGATATTGACAGTGTTAATTCCTGCTTAAATTGTGAATTGATTGATGCCGGCATTTCATTTGACGACATGAACATTATCTTTGCTGTCGATTCAATTTCGGCTGTAAAGTCTTCAATTGAAAACAACTATGGCATTTCGTTTTTACCTTATACTGCTGTCAAACGTGAAATACACGAAAAACGCTATCGCGTTATTGAAGTGGAAGGGCTCAATATGGAGTATAACATTTACTTGTTGAGTAAGCCGCTAAGCGGTCTAAGCAATTCGGTGCGAGAGACAATTGAATCGTTTATGGATATCGGTAAAGACGGTTTTTGCTAAATTTTTTCGATTTCAATTTTCCAGGTGCCAACTGAAACTTCGCTGATTTGGCAACGCCCGCCGGCATTTAGAATGTAGCTTTCAATTGATTCGGTGGCGCAGATGTAATCGGTTAAAACGATTAAGCGTTCGCCGGATTGCAGCGCTTCAAAGTGTTTTCTGGTCTTAAAATTTGGAATTGGGCACAATTCGCCGATGCAGTCGAGTACTTGCATAGTTCCTCCGAGGTTGATATGTTTCACTATCCAATGATAAATAAATCTGATATAACGGCAGTCGAAGCGGTACTGCGTAGTGGTGCGCTTGCCGCCGGTGGTACTTATACCCAAAAAAACGCGCGCTTAATTGCTCAATTTTGTGGAGTGCCTTTTGTTGCAATGACACATTCCTGTACGCAGGCTTTGCAGATAGCAGTACGGCTTTCCGGTATAACAGAGGGCGACGAGGTGATTGTGCCGACTTATAGTTTTCCAAGTGCCGGAAATGCCGTATTATTGGCGGGAGGTGTTCCGGTTTTTTGCAATGTTAGTCGTCAATCACTATCACTTCGCTTAAAAGACTTAAAACCGGCAATTAGCGCGCGCACCAAGGCGGTTATCGTCGTTCATTATGCCGGCATTTGTGAAGACATTGATGAAATTGTCAACTATTGCCGCGCCAAAGGCATTGTCGTCATTGAGGATGCTGCACAGGCTTATGGTGCACGTTACAAAGGTAAAGCATTAGGCAGCTATGGTGATTTTGGCTGTTTTAGTTTTCATCAGACAAAAAATGAAACCGCGGGTGAGGGCGGTGCATTGCTGCTTAATCAAAGTGTCGTTCACCTTAAACAGCGCGTCGAGTTTTGGATTGATAAAGGCACAAATCGCGCGGCTTTTTTGAGAGGCGAACAGGCCTATTATGCTTGGCAATCGCTCGGCACGAGCGGTGGCGCTTCGGAATTGGCGATGGCGCTCTTATATAGTCAAATGCAGCGTCGCCAGTCGATGCTGGCGCGCCGAGCGGTACAAGCTGAGGCCTATCGACAGTTTTTTGAACGGTTAGGTGATATGTCATTAAGCTGGTTTCAGGGGTTTGATAAAGCAATTGGTGAAAATAATTACCATTTATTTTATATTGTCTTTCAAACAGTGCAGCAAGCAGATAAGTTTATCGCTTACATGGCGAATAGAGAAATAACAGTGGCGCGTCACTTTGTGCCGCTGCACTTGTCACCATTTGGTCGTCAGATTGGTCGCTGTTGTGTTAACGACAGCTACTTTGAGACAATTTTTGGCCGTTTAGTCCGACTGCCATTACACGCTGCACTATCCGAGCAGCAGTTTGCTAGTATCATGGCGGCCTTAGCAGACTATTGGAGTAAAATGTGATTTCAGTTGTAATTCCAGTCTATAATTGTAGTGCAGCGCTGCTACCCTATATCGATCAATTGGCCGGTGTATTGCGCTCTCGTGGTGAAACTTTTCAGTGTATTCTGGTAGATGATGGCAGCGCCGCGCAGACGAGAGAGATACTCCTGCAGTTAGCAGTTAAGCCATTTGTTAAAGTCATAAGGTGTCATAAAAATAGCGGTCAACAAATGGCGACAGCGCTCGGATTAAAAGCGGCGTGCGGCGATACCATCATTACTCTAGATGATGATTGCAAGCACGATCTAGCAATTATTCCCAATTTATTGGATGCAGTGTTAGATGGTTATGACATCGCTTTTGGTATCGAGTTGGAAAAGAAGCAAGCATCATCACGCGCTTTTTTTTCGTTGCCGGTTAGCCGTTTAATCAACCGTCGTTTTTCGATGAATACTGCTTATTATGTATCGAGTTTTCGCTGTTTTAAGCGGCAGTTATTAGCTGCTGCCAACTTTAGCGGAGATTTTTTCTACACTTCTTGCGAATTGTTAAAGAGTGCGACATCGGTTGCAAATGTATTTTATGAGCCTTTGAATAGGCAACCTAGTCGCTATAAGCTGCGCGATAAGGTAAGACTATTTTTCAATATAGTGAGAACCTATGGATGGTAGAATGAGAATTATGATATTGGGCAGTGGCCCCAATCAACTGCTTGCGATTAGGCGCATGCAAACACAAGGTCACTTTGTCATTGCCTGTGACTATAATATCGATTCTGTCGGTAAGCAGATAGCTGACGCTCGGGCATTAGCCGATGTCTTTTCAGAGCAGCAAGTGCGGCGGGCGGCCTTAGAGCAAGCGGCTGACGCACTGGTGGTCATTGCCACTGATCAACCTGTCTTAACAGCGGCAAGCGTTTCTCAACAGCTTGGCCTAGCGTATCATTTAACGCCGACAGAAGCACGTTTATTTACTGATAAACTGGCGATGAAAGCACTGTTTCGAACAGCTAATCTGGCACAGACCGATTACTGCGAGGTTGAATGTTGTGCCGATCTAAAAGAATGTACTTCGCTACTGCCGGCGGTTGTCAAGCCAGCTGATTCTCAAGGGCAACGTGGTGTAGCGCTAGTTGATGATATTGAACAATTAGCTAAGACAATTCAATTGGCCCGCAGCGAGTCGCGTACCGATAGGGTGCTCATTGAACGCTATTATCCCAATCGTGAGGTAACAATCAGCGGTTGGGTGGTTGATGGTATCTGTCATATTTTGACGTTAACGGATCGAGTTACTTTTGATGAAACGGATAAATTGGGCATTTGTTTATCACATGAACATCCGTCGATTCACGTCGTGCGCTATGGCAAAGAAATAGCCGATCTCACCGCTACTATAACGGCGTTAACGGGCATCAAAAATGGGCCTATTTATTATCAGTTTTTAGTCGGCGACGACGGCGTAATGGTCAATGAAATTGCCAGCCGAATTGGCGGTGCACACGAAGATGTCTTTATCAAACAATTGACCGGTTTTGATATTTTAGACGCTCAGATTGCATTGACGACTGGTCAACCGATCGATTTTTCAGTGTTGCAAGATTATGATTTTCTGACGAATCATAAGCCTTTGACAGTTCAACTCTTTTTCGCTAGAACTGGTAGAATCGCTCATATTATCGAACCTAAAAAACACAGTTGGTTATTAAAATTTGGTTTGCATTACGATATTGGGGATATTATTCCAAAGGTAGAAAGCGCTGCTGCACGCTGTGGTTATGCTGTTATTTTTGCCACCACCGAAGATCAGCTCGTTGCGCGTATCGCACAATTTTACAAAGAACTTAAAATATTGGACGATGCTGGAGATTCTTTAGTCATTGAGGGAAAGCGAGGATATAGATGAAAAAAATAATTGCCTTGGTACTGATTCTGACAATGATATTTTTGGTCACTAGCGGCTGTCGGTCGCGCCAAGAAAAACCAATTCGCATCGCGCTACAATACGGTTTGGCTTATGCACCGCTAATCATTGCAAAGGAAAAGCAGTTGATTGAGCAGCAGTTGGATAATAAAGAAGTCGAGTGGTTGCAATTAGCCAATTCCGCCGCCATTCGCGAGGCGATGTCAGCCGGTGAACTGGATATCGGCTATATGGGAATCCCGCCATTTTTAATCGCCTATGACAAAGGGGTTGATTGGCGTATTTTTTGTGGGCTATGTCAATCGCCACTGGCGTTGATGAGCAATGATCAGACCATTGCCAGCTTGGCCGATTTTGGTGCAGATCAGTACATTGCAACGCCGCAACCCGGTAGTATTCAACATATTCTATTGATGATGGCAGCCGAAAAAGCACTGTCTGATGCGCGTTATTTTGATGATCAAATGGTCGCCTTAAAGCATCCTGACGCGATGGCATTGTTGTTGTCATCTGATCAAATCACAGCTCATTTTGCCTCGCCGCCCTATCTGTTTACGGAGCGTGCTGCAGGTATGAAGTCAGTATTGGACAGTCATACGGCATTTGGCGGCGACTTTTCTTTTATCGTAGGCGTCACCTATCAAAATGGTTTGGCTGATGACGAAGATTTGGCTGCCATCAAGCGGGCAATTGAAGAAGCTAATCGCTTTATCGCTCAAAACAAAGCTGAAACAGTTGCAATACTGACGCATTATTTTGAAATTGACGAAGCCTTATTGACCGATTATCTATACGAAACTGAAATGATCTATAGTACCGATATCAATGGTATGCAGACTTTTATTGATTTTATGCGGCGAGTAGGCTATTTAGAGGGTGATTATTCGGCTGCTGAGGTTTTGCGGTGAAACGCGTTGATATTGCGGTTATGGCGCTAATTGCCGCTCTTTTGCTAGCTTTGGAAATCGCAATCCGCAGCCACTTGTTATCAGCGCAATTGTTGCCGGCGCCTTCACAGGTCGTCGCTAAAATAATAGACATTATACAAAATGGCGAAATTGTCGCCCAGATCTATTATTCGCTTAAGACGCTGCTCATCGCTTTGTTTGTGACGGTCTTTGTCGTCATCGCGATGGCGCTATTGGCAAGCCGCTACGTACTGTTTCATCGTCTATTTGACTTGTTGGCCAGTGTTTTGAATCCAATTCCCAGTGTGGCGGTTTTGCCTCTCTTTTTATTGTGGTTCGGCATCGGTCAAACAACGCTTATTGCGACATTGCTCCACAGTACCGTTTGGTCGTTTTATGCCATATTGCTAAATGGTTTAGAAACGATGCCCAAAATATATCAGACAGTTGCCGATGCGCTAAAAATGAATGGCTTAAGGCGTTTTATCCACTTGACTGCGCCTGCTTGTTTGGCTGCATTTTTGACGGGCTTAAAAACGGCTTGGGCACGTGCTTGGCGCGCCTTAATTGGTGTTGAAATGATATTTGGCACGATTGCCGCATCGAGCGGCTTGGGTTGGTTTATTTTTAAAAGTCGTGCCTTTGCTGATGCGCCGGCCATCGTTGCAGGGTTGGTTTTTATCGCGGCATTTGGCTATCTGTTTGAATATGTACTATTTGGTATTGTCGAACGACATACCATCAAAAAGTGGGGGATAAAGTAGTGTGCTTACTGCGCTGTGAGAACTTGACTTTTGGTTATGATAAAACCTTAATTGAAGACTTGACACTGGCCGTTGAAGCCGGTCAAACTTGGTTGATAGAAGGGCCGTCTGGCGTTGGTAAAACGACATTATTACGTCTGTTGGCGCATCTACCGGTTGCCAATGGCTTGCTAATACGCGGTAAAATATGGCGCAGTTCAGAACGTTACGGCTTTGTTTTTCAGGATGATCAACAGCTTTATCCGTGGAAAACAGCGCTACAAAATGTCACCTTAGCATTGCAGGCAACCGGTGCTATCGATAAATGTGACGCAGTGCAATTGGCCAAAAGTGCATTGGCCGAAGTAGGGTTAGCTGACGCTGCAAACAAGTACCCGCACCAACTATCGGGCGGCATGAAACAGCGCGTTGCCTTTGCCAGGGCAATTGTTAATCAGCCTGCTATTTTGTTTTTGGATGAGCCATTTGCCAGCATTGACGCCGCTCAGGTGTTTTCATTAATCGACTTATTGATCGATTTACAGGTGCATCATGGTTTTGCCATTGTCTTAGTGACGCACAGTCAGCGCTTTGCCGAACGCTTCAGTGGTTGGCATCTCGCCATTACTGATGGCAGCTATTCGATTCGTCGATAAATGGTTATTTGCCAGGGGTAGCCATCCTGGAATTTGACTATTCTACAGCCGTATAGCGGACTTTCAAAACTGGCGACAGCCGTAAACTGTTCGTCGATTATTTTCTTTAGTGATAGGTAATAAGGCATTTCGCCGTATAAGATATACCAGTCGTCGATATTGCGATAAATATAATCGAGTTCTTCTGACCAAATGATGACATTTATTTGCTGCTCTGCTAAATAGTTGTCAATCGATTGATTATTCTCTGCTAAATAAGCCAAATTTCGGTAGTCGTAAAAAGTGGCTATTGCCATCGCCTGATTGAGGTTGGCCAATGCAATATCATCTTTGTAAACATGGCTTTCAATTGTCGCATTAAAAGTTGCAAAATCCTCACGTGGTGGCTTTGCTAGTTCGGCGTAGCTAGTGTAGGCAAATAGGATGATAAGCAGCACTAAGGGCAAACCTTGCAACTTGCCGCTGCGATTTTCCAGCAGGCGCTGTAATAGTAAAATGACAAATGGCAAATAAAAGACTATCGAAGTGGCATTGTAGCGACCAATGATAATTAGGCCTGCTGTTAAACCAAATAGGGCAACCAACTCGTATTTGCAACGTTTAATTGCCAGTATGGCAGCGGCGATAAGTAAGGCGCTGATAATCATACTAATGCGGATATTGGGCAGGTAGTAAGTACCGCTGATACCGTGGTAGAGTTTATAGAAAAAGAGCGGTAAGGTCATTACTTTTTCAATCAATGGTTGTGCAGTGCCCATCGTAGCGCCCAGTGCAGCATAGCGGCTGAAAAAGTTGCCGTCTTGAGCTAAAGAGAGCGCGATAAATAGTACAGCGCAGCTTGCGACGGACAAAATGTAGCCGATTAACGGTTTAGCTTGCTTTTCCAGAAAAGCGCGCAATAGCAGAACGCTAGCAAAGCTAGTTGCTAGTAAAAAACTATTGGGATGTATACCAATCGAAAAACCGGTAATAACGCCGGCAATTAAGGCGCTTTTTAAACTGTAATTAAAGCGTTCCAAAATGTAAAAGATGGCAACTAATGCTAAGAAGATAAAGGCTTCTTGGCGAGCAAAGTGGCTCATGTAGATAAATTGAATATTTAACGCGATTAAAGCACTATATAAAGCGGCTTGCCAGTTGTCTTTTGTGCGCCTTAAAATCATTTGATAAAACAATATAATGGCCGTCAATGAAACCAATAAAGTCAGTGCGCGCATACTGCGTACATTAAAACCAAAAAAATGTGCCCAGCCAATTTGAATGGCGTGAAATAATATTTTGATAGCATGTGCAAGGCGGGGAAATAAATTAAAAAAGGGCTCACTGACAAAGAGCGATTGACTTTTTGCCATGTGCTCTGATAACTTGAGTAGCCAAATTTCATCGGAGTGCACAAATGGATAGTTTTCCAAATGCAAAAAGCTATAGGCGCAGTAGATGATGGCGCTAATTAGAATGCTATAATGTTTTAATGAAATAGATTTTTTTTGCAAAACAAACCTCAATTCGCATCATTTAGCTCTTATATTATATCGCATACGATACGATTTGCACCATTTTTCTAAAATATTAGATACAATGATACAGTATTCATATTACTTATAACAAAAGCGATTAGATATCAAATATAATAATAGAGGCATAACAACATTACGTTGTTTTGTGCAGTTGATTGTCAACATATTAACAAAGACACAAACAATTTCCAAAGTTAAACAATTAGCACAATCTTGTCGTTGATGAGATAACATGAGGAGGAGTGATATGCACGATGTGAAACGAGCTGCATGGCGTATGTTGGTCGTTTTAGCGCTGCTGATGGCATTGCTTGTCGGCTGTGCCACGCAAACCAGCTACGATAGTGCAGCGAATTTCGTCGAGCCGTCTGAAGTGAAAGCCTTAATGGAGATGGGCGCAACAGTTTTTGACGCCCGAGGTGCTGAAGCCTATGCTAAAGGTCATCTCGACGGTGCACTTTGTCTACCGCCCCAATTGCTGACTGCCGATGTCGAGCCACAAGGTATGGTTGCTTCAGCAGAACAGGTTGCAGCGCAATTATCTGAGTTGGGTATTACCAGCGAAGAGCTTGTCTTGGTTTACGATGATAAGGGCGGCGTCTATGCTGGACGTATTTGGTGGGTACTCAAGCACTATGGTCACAGTGGTGTCAAAATTATCAATGGCGGTGCACGTGGCTTAGAAAAAGCCGGCTTGCCGATGTCAGCTGAAAAACCGGTTGTTGAAAAATCGCAGTATCAAATTGTCGAAGATGGCATGACATTATTGGCAACGCTGGATGACGTGGTGGCAATTGTCGAAGGGCATAGTGATGCAAAGCTAATTGACGTGCGTTCGGCAGCTGAATTTGCTGAGGGCTATATTCCGACGGCAATTAATATCCCGCACACCGAGAACTTATATAGTGATGGCACCTTTAAGTCAAAACACGTCATTGAAATGAATTATGCCGATAAGGGCCTTGCCAAAGATGATGATATTATATTGTATTGTAAGACATCCTTTAGAGCGACGCAGACAGCTGCCTTGTTGCTTGAAGCGGGTTATCAAAATGTACGTATCTATGATGGCGCATGGTTAGAATGGCAAAACAGAGGAATGGAGCCAGCTGAGGTTCCGCAAGAAGAAGTTAAGCCTTCATCACAGGATGGGTCTTAATTAACCGATAGGAGAAAGGATAAATTATGAAATCAATGAAAAAAGTCAGCTTATGGCTATTGATTGCCCTGTTGATTATAGGGTTAGTTGGTTGTGCACAACCGCAACAGGAAGAAACGTCGATGGAAGTCGAGACAGAGTCGGCTGCACCAACTACTGAAGCGGCGGCCGCCGAAGCAGAGACGACTGAGGCGACAACTGAGGCAGCGACTGAGACAGATGATGAAAATAGCGGTCTGGCAGGTATTGTTGCGGCTTATTTTGGCAATATGCCAGAGCACATCTATAAGATTAAACAAGGCGAATTTATTGACATGGTAAAGCAGGGGATTAATGGTACAGTTTTAGATATTCGTTCAGCTGAAGCCTATGCTGAAAACCACGTTAGGGGTGCAGTCAATGCACCATGGGGACCAGAGGCAATTCCACAAATATTATCTAAAATTCCCGCTGATAAGCCAGTTTATGTCTATTGCGTATCTGGTCAAACAGCAGGCCAAACGGTGATGCTGTTGAATGCAGCTGGTTTTGATGCCAGAAGCGTCAACTTAGGCTTTAAATTTGGCATTTCTAAAGTTGAGGGCGTGGCCGATGTACTAACAACTGATGCTACGATTTTGACGGATGATGTCACTGAAATTGATGCCGCTGTTATGCAAGCAATTACCGATTATTATGCCGGCTTGGCCGATGTCTTTGAAACCGAGTACAAGCATTATAAAATTTCAGAAGATAAGTTAAAAGAGATGATGGAAACCGGCGCAGATCTGCAAATTGTTTCAGCGCGAAAAGCGGCTGACTATGCACTCGGTCACATTGAGGGAGCCATCAACGTACCATTTGGCAAGGATATGTTTGCCGGTTTTGATCAGATTGACAAGGATAAGAAAGTTGTCGTATACTGCTATACCGGTCAAACGGCCGGACAAACCGTTGCGGCGTTGCGTTTGCTGGGTTATGATGCCGTTAGCTTAAATGGCGGCACCGGTATGCTTACCAATGCGCCAATTGGCTGGGTTAACAAAGGTTATGCATTGGTTTCTCCATATAAACAGGAAAAAGTAGCTGCCTATTTTGGCAATATGCCAGAACATATTTACAAAATTAAGCAAGCTGAATTTGTCGATTTGGTCGCAGCGGGTACTGATGCGACAATTCTCGATATTCGCTCAGCTGAAGACTATGGCAAGGGTCATGTCAAGGGTGCCGTCAATGCGCCGTGGGGCGGTACGGCTATTGCCGAGATATTGCCGAAAATACCGGCTGACAAGCCGCTTTACGTCTACTGTTATAGTGGCCAAACCGCTGGTCAAACGGTTGCACTGCTCAACATGGCAGGTTTTGACGCTAGAAGCGTTAACTTGGGCTATAATTTTGGTATTTCTAAAGTTGAAAATTACGATGCGGTCAACAGCACAGATGCAGTTGCGTTGACAGAAGATGTCACTGAAGTTGATTCGGCAATGGCTAAAGCAATTATGATGTATTACAAAGGTTTAGCTGATGTTAAGGAAACAATCTATAAGAATTACAAAATTTCTGAAGATGATTTGAATAAGTTGATTGCAGATGGCGAAGACTTCTATCTGTTGTCAGTCAGGAAAGCCGACGACTTTGCGGCAGGTCACATTAAGGGCGCCGTTAATTTACCGTTTGGCAAAGATATGGCAAGTGGTTTTGCTGAATTGCCAATGGATAAGAAGATTGTTGTCTATTGTTATACCGGTCAAACCGCCGGTCAAACTGTAGCTGCACTTCGCATGTTAGGTTATGATGCCGTTTCGCTCAATGGTGGCTTTGGCATGGATGTCAACAAGCCAATAGGTTGGGTAAATAAAGGTTTTGGCGTAGAAGAATAAATATCACCTTTGTCAATAGTCAGACGTCTCCAAAAACTGGAGGCGTTTTTCTTATGGAAAAAATATCGATTTATGGTAAAATAGCAGTATCAGAAAACGAGGTGGGTTATGAAGATTGCAATTATTGGTGCAATGGATTATGAAGTCAATTTGCTAATTGAAAAGATGCATGATGTTAAAACGTATCAATTGGCGGGTGGCGCTTATTATAGTGGTTTATTAAATGGCAAGTCAGCGGTTTTAGCGGTTAGCGGTATTGGCAAGGTCAATGCGGCGCTTTGCACGCAATTAATGATTAGTCATTTTGGCGTTAGTCACGTTATAAATAGCGGCATCGCCGGAGCACTAAAAGGTTATTTAAATCCACAAGATATTGTCATTTCTTCCGATTTGGCTTATCATGATATGGACGTTACGGCTTTTGGCAGATACGATTACGGTATTATCCCACGAATGAAGCAGTCTTATTTTGTCGCCGACCCCAAAATGGTCCAAATCGCCGAGCGCGCTGTGCGCAGTAAATTATCCGATTGTTCTGTTTATTGTGATCGCATCGTTTCAGGCGATGCATTTGTTGCAAATGCAGCAAGAAAAGACTTTATACTTGAGCATTTTAATGCGGCAGCTACCGAAATGGAAGGTGCTGCCATTGCGCATACTTGTTACTTAAATGATATTCCCTTTGTCGTCATCAGGGCTATTTCCGATCGGGCCGATGGATCAGCTGAAGTTGATTTCAACGAATTTGCAAAAAAAGCAGCTGCTAATTCGGCTTTAATTGTTGACGAAATGGTTGGGCAGTTGTAATGGAAATTATAAAATTTTGTGTTGAAGCTGCTGACGAAGGGGTCAGAGTCGATCACTATCTAGTAGAGGCATTAGAAGGTGTTTCACGCAATCGCATACAGCAGTGGATTAAACAGGGTTTACTGACCTCCAGCCTTAAGGGCGGGATTAAAAAAAATCATATCTTAGCTGTTGGTGAAGTGATTACATTGCAAATACCGCCAGCTAAGAAGCTGGCCGTTAATGCTGAAAATATTGCGATTGACATCGTCTATCAAGATGATGACGTTATCGTCGTCAATAAACCGGCTGGCATGGTGGTCCATCCGGCGCCGGGAAATTATAGTGGTACCCTGGTCAATGCCTTACTTTATCACATTGCAGATTTGTCGGATATTGGCGGTGTCATTCGACCGGGTATTGTGCACCGTATCGACAAAGATACATCGGGTTTATTGATGGTTGCAAAGAATAATCTAGCCCACCGCAGTTTAGCTGAACAATTGCGTGAGCACAGCGTTGAACGCAAGTATTTAGCAGTTGTACGGGGTGGCTTTAAGACCAATTGCGGTACTGTGAATAAGCCGATTGGACGCAATCAAAATAATCGCTTAAAGATGGCGATCGACGAAAAACGCGGTCGCCATGCTGTAACACATTTTGCTGTGCTACAAAAATTTGGTGAAATATCATTAATCGAATGTCAGCTTGAAACAGGACGCACACATCAAATCAGGGTGCATCTGGCTTCGATTGGGCATCCGTTGGTGGGGGATCCGCTCTATGGTATCAAGCGTGATCGTCAAACGGGCGCGGGGCAATTATTACATGCTAAGGCATTGGGTTTTAAGCAGCCCCGTAGTGGGCAACAATTGCTATTTGAAGCGGCCATGCCGGCAAGGATGCAGGCATATATCGATAAATTGAGGTGAATGATGAAACTGAAGGCAACGATTTTAGATGAAAAGAGCATGCTGCGTACGATTACACGTCTGGCACATGAAATAGTTGAACGCAATAAGGGCGTTGCTGATGTCGTCTTGGTGGGCATCTTATCGCGCGGTATGCCGCTGGCCCAGTTGATTGCTCAAAAAATTGAAACAATTGAAGGTATAAAGGTGCCGGTTGGCAGTCTTGATATCACTTTTTATCGCGATGATTTAACCAAAAAACAGGATGATGCCAAAGTGATTAAAAGCGATGTTAATGTGCCAATCGCCGATAAGACAGTCATACTGGTTGATGATGTTATTTTTACCGGCAGAACAGCGCGTGCGGCACTTGATGCCTTAGTTGACATAGCGCGTCCGCGCGCCATTCAATTAGCGGTGTTGATCGATCGGGGACATCGTGAGTTACCGATCCGACCCGACTATGTCGGCAAAAACGTACCGACTAGTCTGCGTGAAATCATCAAAGTTAAAGTAGATTCAATCGATCAAATCAATGGTGTCGATATTTACGAGGAAAGTGTAATTTCTACGTAGCAATCATAAAAAAACATTAATTATACAGTTGAATGATTATGTGGGAGGAAAGTCATGAATGAAAGAAATTTTGCTGTCATGATGATGTTGCTATCGGCTATTGCCTTTTCTCTAATGGCTTTTTTTGTAAAACTGGCAGGCGACTTACCTGCTATTCAGAAGACAATTTTTCGTTCTGGTGTAATTATGATTGTTTCAGGTATAATTTTTATAAAAAACAAATACAGTTTTCATGATGTTAAGTGTTATCGCTTAATGTTAATTCGCATGATTGCGGGTACGCTTGGTATAGTTATTAATTTTTATTCTTATAGTACGCTTGTCTTATCTGATGCAGATATAATTTATAGGTTGAGTTCAATCTTTGTGATTGTATTTAGTTGGATTTTCTTAAATGAAAAAGCAACAAAATTTCAGGTTGCAATGACTGCTCTGGCTTTTTTGGGAGTAGGGTTTATTGTCAAACCGACTTTTTCAGTAGATGTTTTTCCCTATCTGATTGCCCTTGTCGGGAGCATTTTTGCTGGAATTGCCTATACGACACTTCGAGCAATGAGTGGAAAAGTGGAACCTTTAATAATTGTCTTTGTATTTTCTACTTTTACAACTGTTGTCTTACTACCATTTGTTTTATTAAATTATGTATCAATGAATACAATGCAGTGGGCTTGTTTGATAATGGCAGGTGTTTTAGCAGCTTTTGGGCAATATGGTATCACAGTGGCATACAGGCACGCTCCTGCTGGGGAAATATCTATCTATAATTATTATGGTGTAGTTTTTACAACCATACTTAGTGTTCTTGTCTTTAAACAGTATCCTGATTGGACTAATTATCTAGGTTACATTTTGATATTTGGATCTTCGTATGCATTATTTAAATGGAAAAGGAAAAACAATAGCCGTCATAACTAGCAAATCTTATCGTTCTAACCACGCTAATACAATTGCAATCTCTAGTAAAATTATATTGCAAAATAAATTTTTATAACAAATTTTGCAAAAATTATTTAAATTCTAGATTTTTATGGTATACTATAGTTGTATATATAATATGACAAGTTGTTCTAGCTAGTTTTAGAGAGAGGCGTGTGGTATTAAAACACGGTATCACATGGGTTTGCTGATGAAAATTCTTATCTATGGTGCAGGTAATACCGGTTTTGCAACCCATATTTTGTTGCAGAGTAAGGGTATAGACTCTATTATTTATACACGTGACAGTCAAAAGAAGATGTATTATCAATCTACTAATTTAACGGTTATGGGCAGACTGCCAGGCGAATACACCGTTGAGATTAGTGATGACTTAGCGGCAGCGATGTCTGATTGTGATTGTGTTATCGTTTCTACGTGGGCAAATGCTCATGCTGATGTCTTTTCTAGAATAAAACCATTTCTGAAAAAAAATATGCTGCTTATTATTTTAAATGGTAATTGGGGCGCTTATCAAGCGGTTAAGATTTTTGCTGAAAAAATCGAAGAAAATAATATTATCATTGCGGAAACCGCATCTCAACCAGTTTTTGGCAGTTTACTAAACAATAAACTAAATTTCTTAAATATAAAGAAAAACATCTCGTGTGCTTGTTTTCCTAAAATGAGCGCTAGTGTATTTCAAAAAGTGATGAAACAATTATTTGATGAAGTTAGTATTGTTGAGAGTATTATGCTAACCTCATTTAGTTCAACAAATCCAGTTGTACACGTTCCTATTTGCTTGACAAATCTAACAACTATTGAAAAAAAGACTGCCCAGTTTTTTTATTTAGAGGGTGCGAGTCGTTCGAATGTTCAATTAATTGAGGCTATTGATGAAGAACGTATTAATCTTGCGAACAGTTTTGGTTTTACTTGTCCAAGTATTTTGCAATCACTTAACGCGACATGGAAAACATCATACAAGGACTTGCTGGCAGCATTGATTGAGCTCTATCCAACGGCAAAATTTCCTGCCGAATTAAATCACCGATATTTTGAAGAAGACATTCCTTTTGGATTGGCAGCTATCTCTAATTTAGC
>PDWJ01001176.1_pt1 | contig 38505 bp, 35 predicted proteins | sample 1430881 | NCBI WGS metagenome assembly PDWJ01 (sample SAMN01162460, study PRJNA174530) | Oral metagenome, whole genome shotgun sequencing project. | biome: Marine environment; feature: Marine mammal; material: Swab sample of the gingival sulcus; isolation source: swab sample of gingival sulcus...
GATTTTGTGCACGCCGGCGTTGCTCATTGCTGAACGTAAGAGCAGGCCAGGGCCGCCTCTACCACGACCGGCCGCCTCGAGTCCCAATCAAGTCTGGGCCGTCCCGCACATGCCCGTCACTCCGTGGGCGTGCCCTTGATGAGGCCCACGCGACCGCGCTTGCGGCGGGCGGGGCGCTCGGGCTCCAAGGGGCTGTCGAGGGCGTCGTTGATGACCCGCTTGAGCAGCTCCCGCGCGCCCTCGAGGTTCCGAGCGCGGCTACGGAAGTCGCCGCAGACGACCCTGACCGTCCCGCGGCGGTCGGCGCGGAGCGCCCGCCACGCCGTGATCTTGCGCAGCTCGACGGGGCCGAGGCCGGGGCAGCCGCGGGTGTCGAAGCGCAGCTCCACCGTCGACGCGATCTTCCGCGCCGCCGTCGCCGCGTCCTCGCCGCCCAGGGTGCGCGTGAAGGAGACGGAGAGATGGTTGGCCGGGATGGTGAGGCCATCCCGTATCACGAGGGGTTCCATAGGGCGAATCTTGCCTGCGGGGTCACGCAGGGTCGAGATGCCCCCGACAGCCCTTGAAACCGATCTTCGCCTCGATCGCGAGCGAGCTCGGCGACCTCAAGACCGCACCAGCGACCGTCGGGTCTCCCGTCGGTCAGCGCAGCTCGACGTCGTCGACGATACCCACGACGACCGAGCGCAGCGGCCCGTAAGGCGCGCTGTCGGTCAGCTGGCGGGCGGAGTTTCCCTCGTCCTTGACCAGCACCTGCTCGCCGACGCCCGCGCCGACCAGATCGAAGGCGATCACGTACTTGTCGCCGTCGAAGCTCCCGTCGGGGCGGAGGTAGCGCACGATCAGCTGCCTCTTTCCCTGGTAGAAGGGGTGCTGGATCGTGGTAACGACGGTCCCACAGACGCGCCCGAGGATCATGGCCCGCCCTCCTCGCCGCCATCGTAGGCGTGCTGGCTCACCACGCCCCCGATGGCGTGGTCGACCGGGATGAACCACGGGTCATGGAGCAGCGCGGCCTCACGAGAGCGCTCGTAGGTCACCAGGTCGTCCGGCCCCGCCTGGGCGGAGGCATCGGTCGCGACGAAGGGCTCGCCCTCGACTTCGAGATCGGCCGTGAGGGGACGCACGATGAGGAGCTTGAGGCCCTGCATCCCGTCGGCCTTCACCGAGGCCACCATCGTTCCGATGACGCGTCCAAGCTTCATCCGCGCCACTCCTTGAAGAACCGCGAGGTGGGTGACAGCGAGCCGGCCACGCCGGGATCGGCGTTGCGGATCACCTCGGCGCTCGACCACTCGGCGCCGCCCCGCGAGATGGCGAGCTCGGCGAGCTCGATGGCGGCCTCCACGTCGTGGGTCTCGCCCCACAGGGTCGCCACGGCCGTCCCGCCCAGGCCGTCCGAGGCGCGCAGCTCCACCAGCTCCACCCAGGCGCCCTTGAGGGCCGCGTCCACGGCCGCGAGCAGGGTCGGAGGGCTCGCCGTCTGGATGACGCCCGCCGTGTCCCCCGCCGCCGGCTGGCGCACGACGCCGTCGTAGAGCGCCGGCACGATTCGCTCCTCCGCGTAGGGCAGCAGGACGCTGTCGCGCACGGCCCGCCCGGCCGCCTGGCGCGCCTTTAGGAACGCGCGCTCGACGGGCTCGACGTCGCCGCCGAAGAGGATGAGGTAGCGCCCGCTCTGGACGGTGCCCGCCGCCACGACCTCGACCTCCGCCTCCTTGAGGAGGGCGTCGAGGGCCTTGAGGCCCGCGGGGATCACGCCGACGTCGATCATCGCGACGGCGGGGCCCACGGCGGTCTGGGGCGCGGCGGCGCTCATCTCAAGTGATCCTGAAGTGATCGGTGACGGTGCAGCGACGCCAGCGAGAGAAGCTCAGCGGGGTCGTCAGCCCCTCCCCGGTCGGCGAGGCGATGGTGAAGGAGGTGTAGCCCTCGCCGTGGTGGCCGAGCCCGCCGACGCCGGTGCCGTTCTTGACGAAGATCGAGCAGTTCGACAGCCGCGCCATCTTCGACAGCGACGGCAGGTCGTGAGAGTGCATCGTCGCCGTGTGGAAGTTCCCGCCCTCGGCCGCCACGGCGAGATCGATGGCCTCGTCGACGTTGCGCGCCCGGGTGATGGGCAGGACCGGCATCATCTGCTCGGTCCAGATCAGCGGGTGGTCGTTGGGGACCTCGACCAGGACCGCGCGGACCTCGGGCCCGACGTGGATCCCGAGCTTGTCGAGGATCACCGACGCGTTCTGGCCGACGAGGTCGCGGTTGACCTTGGCGTGGCCGCGGGGGCCGGCGTTCTTCGCGAAGATGACCGCCTCGAGGCGCGACAGCTCCGAGGCCGGCAGCTCGTAGGCGCCGTGACGCCGCATCGCCGCCTTGAGGTCGTCGGTGATGCGGTCGACGGCGATGACCTCTTTCTCGTCGACGCAGATGATGTTGTTGTCGAAGGAGTGCCCCTCGACGATGAGGCGCCCGGCCTCGTCGAGGTCGGCGCTCTCGTCGACGACCGCCGGCGGGTTGCCGGGGCCGCCGCAGATGGCGCGCTTGCCCGACCTCATCGCCTCGCCGACGACCCCCGGGCCGCCGGTGACGACGACGAGCCGGACGAGCCGATGGGTCATCAGCGCCTGGGCCGACTCGATGGTCGGCTCGGCGACGCAGGTGACGGTGTTCGGCGGGCCGCCCGCGGCGACGATCGCCTGGTTCATCAGCTGCACCGTGCGCACCGACACACGCTTGGCGCGTGGGTGGACGTTGAAGGCGACGGTGTTCCCCGCCGACAGCATCCCGATCCCGTTGCAGATGATGGTCGAGGTGGGGTTGGTCGTCGGCGTGATGGCCCCGATGACGCCGAAGGGTGCGGGCTCGATGAGCGCCAGCCCCCGGTCGCCCGAGATGGCGCGCGGGACGAGCTCCTCGGGGCCCGGGGTCTTGTCGATGACCAGGCGGTTCTTGTGGACCTTGTCCTGGTAGCGCCCCAGGCCCGTCTCCTGCCAGGCCTCGCGGGCGAGGCTGTCAGCCTCGGCGCTCAGCACCGCGCGCAGGTTGGCGATGATGCGCTTTCGGTGCTCGAGGCCTATCCCGCCGAACTGGAAGAAGGCCTGGCGCGCCGCGCCGACGGCCTCGTCGACGGTCGCGAAGGCGCCGCCGCCGAGCGCGACGCCGCCGGGGCCAGGCCGCGCCGCCGGCGAGCCACCTGCGGGCGGCGGCGACGACTGGGCCGAGATCTCACGGGCGATGGCCTCGGCGATCGCGCGGATCTGGTGGGGAGCAAAGCCGCTAGCGCTCATGGGTCACGCTCACTCGTCGCCGTAGCCGGTGTCGTAGCCGTGCTTGTCGTACTTGCGGGCGCCGCCGACCTCCCAGCTGTCGACGATCGCCATCACCACGGCGTCGCAGGGCTTGTCCTTGGTCACCAGCGTCTGCCGAGCCGACGAGCCGCTCGCGTAGAGGACGTACTCGTCCACACCGGCGCCGACGGCGTCGACGGCCACCACATGCCCGCCGCCGCCCCCGGTCTCCGGGTTCACCTGCTGCAGGAGCAGGAGCTTGAACCCCTCGATCTTCGGGTCCTTGCGGGTGGACACGACGGTCCCGATCACTTTGGCCAGGAGCATGGATCACCTCGATGATGACGCCGCCCGCCGCCGCGCGGCGCCCGGGGGCGTGCTCGCCTCTGATAGCCAGCACCCGCGCCCACACCGATTCGGGCGAGCGCGAGCGCCCGCCGCTACTTGCCCTTGCGGGCCGCCGCGACCTCTTCGCCGCGGCCGAGAGGCAGCACCAGGTCCACGTTGACGTGCGGGCGGGCGATGACGTGGGTGGCCACGATCTCGCCCACGCGGGCGGCGCCGTTCTGCCCGGCGTCCACGGCCGCCTTCACGGCCGCGACGTCGCCGCGGACGATGGCGGTGACGTAGCCGCCGCCGGTGTTCTCGTAGCCGACGAGCTCTACGCGCGCGGCCTTCACCATCGCGTCGGACGCCTCAACCATCGCCGCAAAGGAGCGGCACTCGATCATCCCCAGGGCTTCCGCCATCGGACTTCTCCTTGATGTCTATTTCGTAGATCACGGCCCCGGCGGGCCCTCGAACTCTTCGTCGCTGTCCAGCGATCAATACCCGCCGCCAGCGGCGGCAGGGCTGACGCTGTCTCCCCGCTGCTCGCGGGCGATCTTGACGCCCACCGACGCCCCGATGCGGGTCGCGCCGGCCTCGACCATGCGCGCGGCGTCAGCGGCCGAGCGCACGCCGCCCGACGCCTTGACGCCGAGCTTGTAGTCGACGGCCCGCGCCATCAGCGCCACGTCCTCGGCGGTCGCGCCGCCCTTCGACATCCCCGTAGAGGTCTTGACGAAGTCGGCGCGGGCCTTGCGCGACAGCTCGCAGGCGACGCGCTTGTCCTCGTCGGTCAGCAGCGCCGTCTCGATGATGACCTTGAGGATGGCGCGCCCCTCGTGGGCCACCTCGGCCAGGAGCCGGATGTCCTCGAGCACCGTCTTGTGGTCGCCGGACTTCAGCGCGCCGATGTTGATGACCATGTCGAGCTCTCGGGCGCCGTCGCGCAGGGCGCGGCGCGCCTCGAGGGCCTTGACCTCCTTGGGGGTCGCGCCCAGGGGGAAGCCGATGACGGTGCAGACCAGGGGCTCGGCGCCGCGCAGCCGCTGAGCACAGCGCCGCACGTGGACGGGGTTGACGCAGACGGAGGCGAAGCCGTACTCGCGAGCCTCGTCGCAGAGCGTGTCGATGTCGTCGTAGGTCGCGTCAGCCCTGAGCAAGGTGTGATCGATGAGCTTGGCGAGGTCGCGCGGCACGCCCCGCACCCCGAGGCTCGAAGAGACGCGCACCTCGGGACCTATGGCGGTCATGCTGCGCACGACCTCGGGGCGCTTGGCGACGCAGTGCCCGCAGGCCGTGCAGTCGGCACAGGTCCCCACCGGAGCCGCGCCGCGCGGGGCCGAGGACGCCCCCGGGCTCGGGGCTGGAGCGAGGCCGGCCAACAGCGCCGGCTGCGCGGTCAGGACCGCCGTGATGCGGTCCACGAGCTGCTGGAAGTCGCCGCTTTGAGCCATGGGGGCTGAGCTCCTTGGAGCGGGTGCGGAGGCGGGCGCGCGGCCGTCGTCGAGGGCGTCGATCATGGCGACCCGCCGCCGGTGGCGGTCGACGGTGCACGCGCGGGACAGGTAGGTGTCGACGATCTCGGCGGCCTGGGCCTGGTCGACGTAGCCGGCGCCCAGGGTCAGGAGGTTGGCGCCGTTGTGCTCGGCCGCGTTGATGGCGGTGGCGACGTTGAAGGCCATCCCGGCGCGGACGCCGGGGATCTTGTTGCCGACCATCGCCGAGCCGATCCCGGCGCCGTCGATGACGACGCCGCGCCAGGCGCGCCCCGAAGCGACGGCCTCGGCCGCGGCGCGGGCGAACACCGGGTAGTCGCAGGCGCCCTCGTCGTGGGTGCCGACGTCGAGGACCTGGACGCCACGGCGGGTCAGGTGGCGCTTGATGGACTCCTTGAGGGTGAACCCTCCGTGATCGCTCGCCACCACCACCGGGCCGGACGTCATCAAGAAAACCCCTTCGTCTCGCTCGCTTCGTCTTAGCGTCGCCGCGACGACACCGTCAAGCAGGTCCGGCCGCGGCTAGATCAAGGTTTGGAACAGCTCCGGCCGCGGGTCGGGGATCACCACCCGGTCGACGAGGACGCCGCGCCTGTGGACCACCTCCGAGCCCGCCTCGAGGGCGTAGCGGACCGCGTCGACGTCCCCGGTGAAGACCAGGTACGCCTTGCCGCCGAGCGCCATCGCGAGGCGGCACTGGACCATCTCGACGTAAGCCGCCTTGGCCACGTGATCGATGGCGTCGACCAGCGCCGCGACCGAGAACGACTCGAGGACCCCTAGCGCGCCGCTCTTGTTCATCAGAGCGTTGGTCGACGACAGCGCCGGGTACACGTCCGGGTGGACGTCGGGGATGATGAGGTGGTCGATGGTGCACTCGCGAGAGCGCTCGAGGCCGGCGGCGATGCTCGCCTGCACCTCGGACAGCTCGCCGGCGACCATCGCCAGGTACTTGCCCGAGCAGATCGTGCGCGCCATGACGAGCTTCACCCCGGCCGCCTTCAGCATGCGGTCGGTGGTGTCGATACCGCGCGCGACGCTCGACAGCTCGATGAGCCCCAGCGAGGGCGGAGGGGGATCTTGGAAGGACCGCCAGCTCATAAGGTACCTCTCCTAGCTCTCGATCCAGATGGCGTGGGGCTCGACGCGGGCGACGCGCCCGTCGATGCTCGCGTGGATGTTGGCGCCGAGCTTGCCTGCGGCGGGCGCCGCGACCACCGCGCCCCGGCGGACGGCGTCGCCGACGCTGACGACCGGGATGGCCGGCGCCCCGATGTGCTGGCTCAGCATCAGCTTCACCCGCTGGGGGACCAGCCGCGCTTCGGTCATCGGCGCGTGGACGTCGTACTCGGTCAGGCCGAGGCGCGTGACCAGACGCGAGACCGGCACCCGCCGGTGGTCGCGCATCGGATGCGGCTGGCCGCGGCTCGGCAGGGGAGCGGGGCGCTTGGGCTGCGCGCGCCACACGCCCTTGGAGCGGACGCACATCTCCATGGGCGGCAGGTCCTCGGGGCAGGCGTAGAGGCTGCAGAGGTTGCACTCGCAGCACTGCAGCCCCAGCTCCGCCCAGCCGCGCTCGGTCTCGCCCTCGAAGCCGACCGAACGCATGACCTTGTGGGGCTCGATGGCGTAGCCCAGCAGAAACCGGGGGCAGAGCTCCGTGCAAAGCATGCACTGGTCGCAGGCCGACTTGGCGATCCGGACGTTGACCTCGGCGGGCCGCGCGCGGCGCGTGACTAGGTGGTGGTCGCGCGGCAGGACGATGAAGCCGCCCGAGGTCTTGGTGACGGGCTCGTCGAGGTCGGTGACGAGCTTGCCCATCATGGCGCCGCCGTCGATGAGCACCGGGTCGTCGACCGTGGCGCCGCCTGCCAGCTCAAGCACCTCGCGCGCCGTGACGCCCAGCGGGACGATGCAGCTGACGGGCTCGCGCACCGCGCCGGTGACGGTGAGGGCGGTCGTCGTGACCGGCACCCCGTCGGCGGCGTTGGCGATGTTGATGAGGGTCTCGACGTTGTTGACCACGCAGCCGACGTCCAGCGGGATGCCGCCGGGCGGGATGAGGTCGCCGGTGACGTCGTAGACGATGATGTACTCGTCGCCGGCGGGGTAGAAGCTGTCGTAGAGGTAGAACTCCACGCCGGGCCACGCGTAGCGCGAGAGCTCCGCGCGGGCGCGCTCGTACTTCTCCTTGATGGCGATCACCCCACGCTCGGCGCCCGTGGCCTCCATCGCCAGGCGCAGGCCGCGCATCATCCGCTCGGCCTCGCGGACCATCAGCTCCTGGTCCTTGCAGAGCAGGGGCTCGCACTCGGCGGCGTTGCAGATGTAGGTCGACACGCGCGCCTCGAGCTTGACGTGCGTGGGGAACCCCGCGCCGCCCGCGCCCACGACTCCCGCCTGCCTGACCTTGTCGACGAGCTCTAGCGTCATCGCCGTCCCTTCCTGTGGAGAACCCGACCGCGGGCGACCGTAGCAGACCCTCGACCAACTCTGAAGCGCGCTCACCACGGGTGGCGAAGGGGTCAGGATGTGCTATTGGAGGCGTCGGGAGGCACCATGAGCCACAAATCGTCGAGCTTCGAGCTCCGCGCATTCGTCTTCATCGATCAGCTCCAGCCGCAGCTGGCCCAGTTCATCGCGAAGGACAACCGGGTCTACGACCCGAGCGAGTATGACGCAGCGCTCATGCTGGAGCTCGCCCCCGCGATGGAGATCCACCGCATGATCGACCTGGCGCTCAAGGGGACCAAGGTCCGCCTCGGCTCGGTGGTCACCGAGCGCCACTTCGGGCTCATGCAGGTCCAGCACGCCGACCAGGGCGAGGTCATCGAGGCCGGCGAGGCCGTGCTGCGCCAAACGGGGCTGAAGCAGGCCGACCGCGCCCCGGTCGAGGTCGTCACCAACATGACGATCCGCGGCGTCGAGCAGGACCACGCCATCTACTTCACCGGCACCTCGAAGGGCTACATGGTGCTGGCCGACGAGTCCGTCTTCATCCTCGAGACGCGCCCCGCGGCCTACCTGACGCTTGCCTGCAACGAGGCCCTCAAGGCCGCGCGCGTCAAGCTCGTCAGCGTCCGCCCCTTCGGCGCCACGGGCCGCCTGGTGATGAGCGGCCCCGAGTCGGAGATCGACAGCGCCGCCGAGGCCGCCATCGCCGCCCTCGATGGCCTCAACGAGGATCTCGCCGCGCTCAAGGGCTAGCCCGCGGCGTCGGCGATCGCGGCGAAGGCGCCCACCTGCAGGCTCGCGCCGCCGACCAGGGCGCCGTCGATGTCGGCCTGGCTCAGCAAGGACTTGGCGTTGCCCGGCTTGACGCTGCCCCCGTACAGGATGCGGAGGCCGTCGCCCACCGCGCGCGGCAAGCGCGAGTACAGCCACGCCCGGATGAGGCCATGGACCTGCTGGGCCTGGGCGGGCGAGGCCGTCTCGCCGGTGCCGATGGCCCACACGGGCTCGTAGGCCAGGGTCACCCGCGACAAAGCCGCGGCGTCGAAGCCCGCGAGGCCCTGCTCGAGCTGGCGCAGGATGACCGGTTGGACGCGCCCGGTGCGGCGCTCGTCGAGGGTCTCGCCGACACAGACGATGGGCGACAGCCCCGCGTCCAGCGCCGCGCGGGTCTTGGCGCGGACCCCCGCGTCGGTCTCGCCGAAGTGCTGGCGCCGCTCGGAGTGACCGACGAGCGCCCAGGTGCAGCCGGCCTCGCGGGCCATGACGGCGGAGTTGGCGCCGGTCATGGCGTCGCTGGTCATCGCGGCGATCTCCTGGACGCCGACGCCGATGGCCGTGCCGGACAGCGCGGCGACCACCGGGCCGATGGACAGCGCCGTGGGAAAGACCGCGACGTCGACGCCATGGCGGGCGCCGAGCTCCCGGGCGAGGTAGGACGCCAGGGCGCCGGCGGCCCCGGGGCCGAGGTTGAGCTTCCAGTTGCCGGCGATGAGCGGGCGTCTCACTCCTGTTCCTCCTGGTGGCCGCGGCCCGCGTGGGCGCTCGTGAGCGCCTGGAGGGCGGCGGCGGCGGCGGCCTGCTCGGCCGCCTTCTTCGAGCGCCCCTGCCCGGCGCGGGTCATCAGGTCGCCGACCTGCACCGACGCCTCGTACCACGCGTCGTGGGGCGGGCCGCTGCGGGCCTCGAGGAGGTAGCGCGGCGTGATCTGGTGGTGGCCCTGCGCCCACTCCTGCAGGCGGCTCTTGGCGTCCTTGAGGGTGTCGCGCGCCAGGGCCTCCGTCAGCGCGGGCCCGGTGAGCTTGGCGACCACCGCCACGGCAGCGTCGAGGCCGCCGTCGAGGTAGACGGCGCCGACGATCGCCTCGAGCACATCGGCGAGGATGGAGTCGCGGTCGCGCCCGCCGCTCATCTGTTCGCCCCGCCCCATCTGGATGTGGGCGCCGAGGTCGAGGCGCCGGGCGATGCCGGCCAGGGTCTTCGCGTTCACGAGGCGCGCGCGCAGCTGGGTCAGGTGCCCCTCGCTCGCCTGCGGCAGCCGGCGGAACAGGAGCTGGCTCACCGCGAGCTCGAAGACGGCGTCCCCGAGGAACTCCAGCCGCTCGTAGTCGCAGCCGATGTCCTCGCGCTCGTTGCGGAACGACGCGTGGGTCAGGGCCTCTTGGAGCAGCGCGGGGTCGGCGAAGGCGTGCTCGAGGGCGGCCTCGATGGCGTGGCGATCGGACGACATAGACGGTCTTTGCCCCAAAGGCCGGCAGGCCGCAAGGCGTGTCCCGGGCCGCGTCGCCCCGGCGCCCTCAATTCCACACCCCGAAACCGAGGGTGAGGTTCTTCCAGCGCGCCGCGGCGTCGAAGGCGAAGGTGGCCTTGATCTGCCACTTCCACAGGCGAAACAGGCGCACCTCCACGCCGCCTGTCAGGTGGAGGCGGCCCAAGGAGGTCCCCTTGACGCGACTCGGCTCGAGGTAGCTGCCGACGCGCGCGCGGAGGAGGTTGGAGAGCACCTCCCCCTCGGCGCCGACGTGGACCGAGAGCACACCACGCTCGCCCGCCCGGATCGGGGAGCCGTGGAGGAAGCCCTCGATGTTGTAGGCGTCGCGCGACGGCCCGGTGTAGACCAGGTCCGCCGACAGGAGCAGGTAGCGCAGGTCCGCACGCCGACGGTCGCTCGGGACGTCGCTGCCCGAGCGGAGCCGGGCGTTGTAGCGGCGCTGGGGATCGGCGGCGCGCCAGTGGGACACCCCGATCGCGATCTGGTAGGGCGCGATGATGGCGCTCACCTGCCGCCCCTGCGACAGCGCGGTGGCGTCCCCCTCGTCGGCGCTCTCGACGACGCGGGCGCCGAGGCGGACCTGGGCGCCGACGCGCCACGGCAGCGCCCGCGGGCGCCACAGCAGGCCGAGATCCCACGACGGGCCGACGAAGCGCCCATAGGCGCCGACCGCGGGCTCGCGCAGGTCGAAGACCCGCAGGTTGAGGCCGAGGCCGGCGATGAGGCTCCCGTCGTCGAAGGCCCAGGCCACGCCGATGAGCACGTCGCTGAGCCCGGCGATGACGGCGGTCCCGTGCTCGGACTCATAGCTGACGGTCGCGCCGAGGACCCCGACCGCGAGGGGGCCGAGCTGCAGGTCGACGCCGAGGTTGACGGCGCTGAAGCTCGTCTCCTCACCGATCGCCAGCCCGTCGGCGTCATAGTCGAGGTTGGCCCCGGTGGTCAGGAGCCAGTCGAGGGTCAGGTCGTAGTCGAACCAGGTGACGGAGCGCGCTGGGCGGTTGGCCAAAGACGCGGGGTTCTTCAAGGCGCCGTCGATGCCCTCGGCCACGCCGGTGAAGGCGCCGCCCAGCCCGGTGATGCGCGACGAGGCGACCAGGGGGCCGCGGTGGACGTCGAGGCGCACCGGCTCGGCGACGGCGGGCCGCGACGCCGCCGCGGCCACCGCGATGGCGACGGCCAGAGCGAGGGCGAGGGACGCGCCGGGCCGCCTTGACCGGCTGTACCACGAGCGATAGGAAGGTCGGCACATGCCCGCAGCCCCCGATCCCCGACAGACGACGCGCCCGAGCCGCATGCGCTGGGTGGTCATCGGGGTCTGGGGGGCGGTCGTGGCGTGGCTGGTCGTGTCGATCCTCATCGGGATCATCCGCGGCGTGTTCATCGCCGGGCCGGCGCCGGCCGCGCCTGCGGCAGCGAGGCCAGCGCCCGCGCCAGCGCCCGCGACGCCTCTGGCTCCTGGCTCGACAGGCGCAGGCGGCGCCGCGACGGCCCCAGGTCCTCGATGACGAGGATGAAAGTCGCGATCTCGCAGACGACAGGGGCGTGCTCGGGCCACTCCACCAGCACGACGCGGGCGTCGTCGAGCAGATCCCGAAACCCTAGCGCCTCGAGCTCGTCCTCGTCGCCCAGCCGGTAGAGGTCGAGGTGGGCGACGGGGTGCCGCCCGCCCTCGTAGAGGTTCACGAGCGCGTAGCTGGGGCTGGACACGCCCGCCTCGCGCGGGATCTCGAGGGCCTCGGCGAGGCCGCGCACGAACACCGTCTTGCCGGCGCCGAGGGGACCCTGCAGGGCGACCAGGTCACCGGGCTGCAGGGCCTGCGCGAGGGCGGCCGCGACCGCCCGCGTGTCCGCCTCGCCGCGGCTCTCGATGACGTGCTGGGTCATGGTGTGGGGCGCTAGACGAAGGCGATCTCGACGACCTCGAAGGTGCGCGCGCCGCCGGGCGCGTTGAAGACGATCTCGTCGCCCTCCTCGCGGCCGATGAGGGCCCGCGCGATGGGGGCCTTGTAGCTGATGGTCCCCTGCTTGAGGTCGCCCTCGTCCTCGCCGACGATCTTGTAGGTCACCTCTTCGTCGGTCTCGACGTTGAGGACGGTGACGGTGGCGCCGAAGACGACGCGGTCGCCGGCCAGGCTGGCCGGGTCGATGACCTGGGCGCGGCTGAGCTTGTCCTCGATGGAGCGCAGCTCGCCCTCGAGGAAGCCCTGGCGGTCCTTTGCCGCGTGGAACTCCGCGTTCTCGCGGAGGTCGCCGTGAGCGCGCGCCTCCTCGATGTCACGGACGTTCTGCGGCCGGTCGACCTCTTTGATCTGCTTGAGACGCGCTCTGAGCTTGGCGAAGCCCTCGCGCGTGACGACATAGCGCTCGACGGCCATGCTTCCTCGCGTGGTTCCTGAGATGATTGCGTGCGTTGGGCGGCGCGCGCCCCGGCGAGCCGCTAGCCGGCGCGCGTGACCCGCCCCTTCGGCGTGAACCGGTAGTGGGAGGGCAGGACGTCCGCCTCGTCGAGGGCCTCGCGCCAAGGCTCGAGGCTCCAGCCGAGGTCCACCAGCTGCTCGAAGATGACCGCGTGGACGGCCTGGCTCTCCTCGGGGTCGAGGAGGCGCTCGGCGATGACCGGCAGCGCCTCCTTGGCGCCGTAGGTCATCAGGCCGTCGACGGCCATGACGCGGACCTCGTGATCGGGGTCGCTACACAGACCCTTGAGCCGCTCGAGGACGAGGGGGTGCGGGAAGTCCCGCAGGTTGGAGACGAGCTGGACCTTCTGCTCGTTGCGCCGGCCGACGATGCCCTCGACGCGGTCGAGGGCGCGGAGCATCAGCTCCACGGCCGTGTCCATCCCGGCGATCTCCTTGAGGGCCTTGAGCGGCCAGAAGACGCCGTCGCTCTTGGTGATGAACGCCTCGATGGGGCCCAGGGCGCGCTCGCCCGCGGCGAGGAGCAGCTCGTAGCCGAGGCGCTTCTCGTCCTGGTCGCTGATGTCGCCGTCGGTCCGGTAGGTGAACCGCTTGAGCAGCGTGCTGAGCGCCTCCTCGGAGCCGATGTCGGCCAGCATCTGCATCGCGCGCTGGCGCTCGGCGGTCTGCCCCCACTTGTTCATGAGCTTCTTGTCGAGGCGCCCGACCTTGCCGGTGGGGGCGCCGCTCTTGTCGCTCTTCTTTCCGAATCCGAACAGACCCATGGCGGGCTCCCTCGCTGCCGTGGCGGGCGAAGGGTATACCCGAAAGCTCCGCGCCGTGCCATCATTGGCCGCCCTCGGCGCCGCTCGCGCCTTGGAGCGACATCGGTTGCGGTGGGACAAGGAGGAGACGTGGCGGTCCAGATCATCCTGGCCTCGGCCTCGCCCCGAAGGAAAGAGCTGCTCGAGCGCATCGGCTTCACCGTCAAGGTGATCCCGTCGGCCATCGACGAGGTGGTCCTCGAAGGCGAGGGCCCCGAGAACTTCGTCAAGCGCATGGCCCGCACGAAGACCCTGGCCGTCGTCGACCGCCTCCAGCAGACGATGTACCCCGCGGCGCCCGGCGGCGCTGGCGCTGGCGACATGGAGCTCGCGGCGCGGCGCTACCCGCCGGGTGGGGGCTCGCGGACGGCCGAGACGCGCTGGGTGATCGGCGCCGACACCGTCGTCGTCCTGGGCGACCGGATCCTCGGCAAGCCCAAGGACACCGCCGAGGCCTCGGAGATGCTCCACCGCCTGTCGGGCAGCACCCACCGGGTCATCACGGGCTTCTGCATCCACGACCTGCGCAAGAACAAGGAAGGGATCCAGGCGGTCGCCACCGAGGTGCGCTTCAAGAGGATCAGCTCCACCGAGATCGAAAAATACATCGCCGTCGGCGAGTCGATGGACAAGGCCGGGGCCTACGCCGTGCAGGGCGTCGGCGCCTACCTCATCGACTCGATCACCGGCTCCTACACCAACGTCGTGGGCCTGCCCCTGTGCCAGACCATCGAGATGATGGAGGAGATGGGCGCCCACGACATCCTGCCCTATTGAACGCGCTCGCTCGCCCCTGTGAGCGGGCGCCTGGACATCCCCGTGACCGGCGGAGGCGATGCCTTGGTTGATCCGCGCCTCGAACGACTGGACAGCGTCCGCGGGCGCCTGTCGAGCGCCTGCCGCCGGGCCGGCCGCGACCCCGGCGACGTCACCCTCGTCGCCGTCTCGAAGCGGCAGCCCCTCGAGGCGCTGGAGGCCTTGTATGACCTGGGCCTGCGCGACTTCGGCGAGAGCTGGATCCAGGCGTGGCGCGAGCGCGTCGACGCCCTCGGCGGCGGGCGGGGCCTGCGCTGGCACCTCATCGGCCCGGTCCAGACCAACAAGGCCAAGTACATCGCCAAGGCCCCGCCGGCGCTCCTGCACACCGTCGACCGGCCGGCCCTGGTCGGCGCCCTCGCCAAGCGCCTCGACCCGGCCTGCCCCCTGCCCTGCCTGCTGCAGGTCAACATCGACCGCGAGCCGCAGAAGGCGGGCGCCCTGCCCGAGGAGCTCGACGCCCTGGCGGACCTGGTCGCCGCGACGCCGGCGCTGACCTTGCGCGGCGTGATGTGCATCCCTCGCGCTGCCCCCCCCGAGGCGAGCCGCCCCGCCTTCGCCCGCACGCGGGCCCTGGCCGAGGCCGTCGGTGACCGCATCGAGGGCGGCCCGCCCGCCATCTCGATGGGGATGTCGGGCGACTTCGACGTCGCCATCGAAGAGGGCGCGACCCTCGTCCGCGTCGGCACGGCGCTCTTCGGCCCGCGGGCCTATTGACCCCGGACCCCGGGCCGCGGTGGCGCCGCGGCGGCGTTCGCGATAACACAGCGACATGCGCACCATCGTCGAGATCATTGCAGCCAAACGTGACGGGGACCCGCTGACCAACGAGGAGATCCGCTGGCTCATCGGCGAGTACGCAGCCGAGCGCTTGCCGGACGAGCAGATGGCCGCCCTGGCGATGGCGATCTACTTTCAGGGGCTCGACGCCCGCGAGAGCGGCGTGTGGACCGACGCGATGCTCCGCTCCGGCCGCATCCTGGACCTGTCCGCCCTAGGCCCCGGTCGCGTCGACAAACACTCCACCGGCGGCGTCGGCGACAAGGTCTCGCTGCCCCTGGCGCCCGCGGCCGCGGCCTGCGGCGTCAAGGTCCCGATGGTCAGCGGGCGCGGCCTCGGCCACACCGGCGGCACCATCGACAAGCTCGAGTCCATCTCCGGCTTCGACGCCTCGGTGTCGATCGCCCGCTTCGAGGCGATCCTGGCCGACGTCGGCTGCGCCATCATCGGCCAGACCGGAGACATCGCGCCGGCGGACAAGCGCCTGTATGCCCTGCGCGACGTCACGGGGACCGTGGCCTCGCTGCCCCTCATCGTCGCGAGCATCATGTCCAAGAAGCTCGCCGAGGGCATCGAGGGGCTCGTCCTCGACGTCAAGGTGGGCGGCGCGGCCTTCATGAGGACCCGCGACGACGGCCGCCGCCTGGCCGACGGCATGATCGCGGTCGGCGAGCGGATGGGGGTGAGCGTGGTCGCCTTCCTCACGCGCATGGAGGAGCCCCTCGGCCGCATGGTCGGCAACGGCTGCGAGATCGCCGAGTCGCTGCAGATCCTGCGCGGCGAGGGCCCGCCGGACCTGCGCGAGCTCGTCGAGACCCTCGGCGGCGCCATGGTCGAGATCGCCCACCGCGTCCCCGCCGACGTGGGGCGCGCGCGCATCGCCCAAGCCCTCGACGACGGCGCGGCCCTGAGCCGCTTCGAGCGCATGATCGCGTCCCAGGGCGGCGACCTCGCCGCCGGGCTGCCCGCGCCCTCGGGCGAGACGGTCCTCCGCGCCCCCCGCGCAGGCTGGGTCTCGGCCATCGATGGCCTCGAGGTGGGCCTGACCGCCGTCGCCCTGGGGGCGGGACGCCGCAAGCGCGGCGACGCCATCGATCCCGCGGTCGGCGTCCGCGTCGACGCCCCGCGGGGGGCGCGGGTCGACGCCGGCGCCCCGCTGATGACGATCTTCCACGGCGCCTCGGGGCCGCCGAGCCCCGACAACGTCGCGCGCCTCGCCGCCGCCGTCACCGTCGCGGGCGTCGAGCCGGAGCCCGCCCCCGTCGTCCTCGAGCGCATCGGGTGAGGGCGCGGCGTCCCCCTCGTGAGGCGTCGGCCGGCCGCTGACACCGGGGTTTGGACGACAGGACGCTGACGCTGCGGCGCCTACCGAGGCGCCCGCCGCGCGGGACCTACCAGCCGCCGCCGGCGCCCGCGCCGGTCCCGGCGCCCGTCGTGCCGTAGCAATTCGTGAAGGGGTCGGAGCAGACTGGCTGGTCACCGACCAGGCTGACGCACTGCTCCATCGCGACGATGTCTTCGGAGTCGTAGCACACGGAGAGACTGCAGTAGTCCAAGTCGAGGAACATCCGGACGGCGTCCTCGCCGCCCTGGGACATGCAGCTGCGCTCGCAGCGGAAGTCGCCCTCGAAGCAGTTGCCGAGGCAGCCGCCTACGGCGACGCAGCTGCCGTCCCCGAAGGTGCCGGCCGAGCACGCCGCGATCTGCGGCAGGCACTGGCGGTAGCACTCATACAGCGTCCTCTTGTCCTCGTCGGTGGCGGCGGTCTCGTCGCAGGCGTTGTCGATGAGGCAGGTCTGAAGCGTCGTGTAGAGCTCGCGCTCCTGGGCGGAGTCCGCGGCGTCGAGGCAGGCGGTCTCACAGCCCGCGTCGCCCGCACAGCCCGCGACGCACCCGCGGATCCCGGGGCAGATCCCGTCGCCCATGTCGATGGGCGTGGTGTCGATGGGCGTGGTGTCGGCGGGCGCGCTCGTGTCCTCGACGACCTGGGTGTCGGGGAGCGCGGTGTCGACCGCCGTCACCGTGTCGACCGCGGCGACGCTGTCCGCGCCTGGGGTCGTGTCTTCCGCGGCGGTGTCCTCGGTCGTCGAGGTGTCCGTCGGCGGGGTGTCGGAGTCGGAGCCGCCGCAAGCGATCGCGAAGATCGAGGCGGCGGCGAGGACGAGCAGGCGGCGAAGCTTCACGACGTTCTCCCATGGGTCGAGGCGCTCTTGGCCAGGGGCGGAGCCTAGGGGCCCCCCGCCGCGGGTGTCAAGAGCGGCGGCGGGCGGTGCGGGCGGCGGCGAGACCACCGCGCCTTCATTGACGCAGCGGCTGTCCATCCATACATAAGCGGCGTCCAGCGAACGGGCGATCCGCCCACACAAAGGTGCGCTCCATGGCCCATCCCTACGCGGCGTTCATCCAAGAGGTCGACAAGCCCGCGCGCTACCTCGGCGGCGAGTTCCAGTCGCTCCGCAAGGACTGGGGCGAGGTCGAGGCGACCATCTGCATGGCCTTCCCCGACCTGTACGACATCGGGATGAGCCACCTGGGCACCAAGATCATCTACGGGATCCTGAACAAGGATCCCCGCATCGCCTGCGAACGCGCCTTTGCCCCGTGGATCGACATGGAGGCCCAGCTGCGCGCGCGGGGGCTGCCGCTGCTGTCCCTCGAGTCAGCCCGGCCGCTGGCGGACTTCGACGTCATCGGGCTGTCGCTGCAGTACGAGATGACCTACACGAATGCCCTCAACATCCTCGATCTGTCGGGGCTTGCGCTGCGCGCGGTCGACCGGGGCGAGGACGACCCGCTGGTGCTCGCCGGCGGGCCCACGGCGACGCACCCGGAGCCGATCGCGCCGTTCGTAGACGCCGTCCTCATCGGCGACGCCGAGGAGGCGCTGCCCGAGGCGCTGTTGGCCTTGGCCAAGTGGAAGCGAGGCGGCCTCGCCAAGCGCGCGCGCCTCGAGCGCCTCGCGGCCCTTGGCGGCTGGTATGTCCCGGCCCTGTACGAGACGGCCGTCGAGGCCCGCAACGACCTGGTCGTCATCGATCCCGAGGCCAGCGCCGGCCCCTACCCGGTCGTGCGCCGCTGGGTGGCGGACCTCAACCGCTTCGCCTTCCCGACGGACAGCCCCGTCGCGGCCGCCGAGGCCATCTTTGACCGGGTCTCCGTCGAGATCGCCCGCGGCTGCACCCAGGGCTGCCGCTTCTGCCAGGCGGGCATGATCTATCGGCCGATCCGCGAGCGCGACCCCGACGCCGTCATCGACGCGGTCCTCGAGGCCATCGGCAGCGCCGGCTACGACGAGGTGTCGCTCACGAGCCTGTCGACGGCCGACTACTCGTGCATCAGCCCGCTCATCAAGCGGATCATGGAGCGCCTGCGCGAGCGCCGCGTGAGCCTGTCGGTGTCGTCGCTGCGCGCCTACGGTCTCGACGAAGACCTGCTCGACGAGATCTCCAGCGTCAAGGCCACGGGGCTGACCTTCGCGCCCGAGGCCGGCACCCAGCGTATGCGCGACGTGGTGAACAAGAACATCACCGAGGAAGACATCCTCAAGACCGCCCACCGCGTCTTCTCTCGCGGGTGGTCCAAGATGAAGTGCTACTTCATGATCGGCCTGCCCACCGAGGAGGACGAGGACGTCGCCGGCATCGTCGAGACGGCCGCGAAGCTGCGTGAGGTGGGCCTGAAGTACCACAAGCGCCACCGCGTCCGCGTCACGGCCAGCGCCTCGAGCCACGTACCCAAGCCCCACACGCCGTTCCAGTGGGCGGCGATGGACAGCCTCGACGACATCGCCCGCAAGCAGGGGATCCTGCGCGAGCTCGGCCGGCGCCACCGGATCCCCGTCAAGGTCCACAACCCGCGCGTGAGCTGGCTCGAGGGCATCCTCGCCCGCGGCGACCGCCCCATCGCGGACCTCGTCGAGCTCGCCTTCCTCAAGGGCGCGCGGATGGACAGCTGGGACGAGGTGCTGGTCTGGGACGCCTGGCTCGAGGCCATCGACGAGCTCGGCGTCGACGCCGACCGCTACCTCGGCACCCTGCCCATCGACGGGCGCCTGCCGTGGGACCACGTCGACGTCGGCCTCGAGCCCGGCTTCCTCTACCGAGAGTGGAAGCGCGCGCTGAAGGGCCGCCTGTCGCCGCCGTGCGGCAAGCCCAAGGGCGCCCAGGTCCACCACACCAACGTCGCCGACGCCCAGGCGGACACCCGCAAGCTCATCTGCTACCACTGCGGCGTCGCCTGCGACCTGACCGCCATGCGCGACGAGCGCGTCGGCTACCTGACCAAGCTCCGCTCGCTGACCGCCGAAGACACCAAGCCCCAGCTCGTCCCAGCCTACAAGCAGCTGCGCAGAAACCGCCTCGGGCACCGCCTGCCGCCCAAGCGCGAGGACCAGGGCGAGTGGTTCCGCTACCGCCTGGTCTTCACCAAGCTCGGCAGCGTCGCGATGACCAGCCAGCTCGACCTGGCCCGGATCTTGCCGCGCATCGTGCGCCGCGCGGGGCTCCCGATGCGCTACAGCGAGGGGTTCTCGCCCAAGGCTCAGCTCACCTATGGGCCGGCGCTGCCGCTGGGGATCTCCAGCCTCGCCGAGGTGGTCGACTTCCAGGCCCTCGAGGAGGTGCCCCCCGAGGACCTGATCGAGCGCCTCAACGCCGTCAGCGACGCGGGCCTCATCGGCCTGCGCGCGGCGCTCGTCCCCCACCAGGCGCCGTCCCTGGGCAAGGTCGCCAAGCTCGCCGAGTACATCATCACCGCGCCCACCTGGACCCGCGCCGACCTCGAGGGCGCCCGCGCCCGCGCCCGCGGCGACGAGCCGGTGCGGCTCACGGTCCGCGCAAGAAGGGCGAGCGGGACATCGACGTGCGCGATGGCCTCGTGTCCATCGAGGTCGACGCGCCGACGGCCTTCGAGCGCGACGCCCTGGGCCTGGCCGCGGGGACGCCGCTGCTCCGCCACCGCGTGGACCTCAACCAGGGGCCCCACGTCCGCGCGCCCGAGCTCGCCCGCGCGCTGCTCGGCGAGACCGCTGGCCTGGTGTGCGCGCGCACGGGGCTGTGGGGCCTGCGCAAGGGGCAGGTCTTCGACCTGCTCGCCAGCGACGCCCCCATGGCCCTCGAGGACCACGCGGCCCTGCCCCGCCACGGCGGCGACGTCGCCCAGCCCGCCCTCTGAGCGCCACAGGCCGGCGCGCATCATGGCTTGCGAAACCGCCCGTCACGGGCGAGCGTGGCCCCCGCGACCCCACACGCGACGACGGAGGAGACGACCATGGGCGGAGCGATCATCCAGCGGGCGGCGGTGGCCGCGGCGGCCCTGGCCCTGGCGGCCTGCGGGAGCACGGCGGCGACCACCGGCGGCCAGGCGGGCGGCGCAGGCGGCAGCAACCTGCCGACCTTCCAGGCCTCCGACCTGGACGGCGGCCTCTTCTCCCTGAGCGATCACCTCGGCAAGGACGTCGTCCTCATCTCCTTCTGGGCGACCTACTGTGAGCCCTGCAAGGCCGAGATGCCCGTGCTCCAGCACCTGCACGAGACCTACGCCCCAAAGGGGCTGGCCATCGTCTCGGTCAGCCTCGACGGGCCCGACACCGTCGCCGGCGTCAAGCCCTTCATCCGGCGCCAGCGCTACACCTTCCCGGTGGTCGTCGACGAGGACACGGCCATCGCCCAGGCGTACAACCCCACCGCGGCGGCACCCTTTACGGTCCTCATCGGCCGCGACGGCAAGGTCGCCAAGCGCATCGAGGGCTTCCAGCCCTCCGAGGCGGGCGAGCTCGAGGCCACCATCGCGCGCCTGCTCGCCCGCAGCGCCGGTCTTGCTCCGGCTGCGACCGGTGGGTCCGCGAGCGCGGCCGGCGCCCGCTCCCCGCGTCGACCCGCGATGTGTCTCGACACGGCTCGGCCGACTCCGGTCCGCGCCAGGCCCGCATCACCTGCGCCTGGCTGGTCTCGCTCGAGCTGCGGTGAGGGATGCGGGCTGGGCGCCGCCGGATGAAGGCACCGGCGGGCCTGCTCACGGCGGCGGCGGTCACCGGCGCGCTCCTGGTCGCCTCCGCGCCCGCGGCGGCCGTCTCCTTCGGCGACTTCACCCTCGAGGTCACCGAGAGCCTCATCGCGGACTGGAACTGGGTCCTCGACGACGCCCAGATCCCCCACGAGGCCGACCGCGAGGACGTCTTCGACATCCGCAACCGGCTCAACATCCGGCTGCGCGCGGGGGCCTTCGTCGTCGGTACGCGCCTCGACCTCGCGTGGTTCCCCAACCCGCCGTCGGGCCAGTACCGAGACGACCTCCGCCCTGAGGAGATCTTCGCCACCGGCCGCTTCGGCCCGCTGACGGTGACCCTCGGCGACGACTACCTGAGCTTCGGCCGCGGGCTCGCCCTGTCGCTGCGCAAGATCGACGAGCTGGGCTTCGCCACGAGCCTGCGGGGCTTGCACCTGTCGTACCGAACACGGCGCTTGCGGGCGCGGCTGTCCGCGGGGCTGACGAACGTCGTCAACGTCGACACGGTCGAGCAGAAGCTCGTCCCCGATCCCAACGACGTCGTCTTCGCCGCCCGGGTCGAGGGTGAGCCCATCGCCGGGGTCAAGCTCGGCCTCAACCTCGTCGACATCGAGCGCCGCCACTCGGACCTCCGCTCTTCCATCGCCGGGACGCTGACCGGCGACGACGACACGGGCACCATCAACAGCCAACGCTTCATCCGCAGCACGATCATCGGCGGCAGCGTCGAGGTCCCCTCGCTGCTCGATAGCCTCAGCCTCTACGCCGAGGTCGACGCGCTCATCGGCGACAACGTCCGCCTGACGGCCCAGGGCGAGCGCGCCGACGACGTCGAGGGCTTCGCCGCCTACGCCCAGCTCCTGGGCTACCTGGGCGACTGGACCGTGCTCGCCGAGCTCAAGCACTACGACGACTTCGACGTCAGCTCCACGCTCCACCCCGACACGGCCCAGGCCCAGGGCGTCACCCGGACCTTGTCGTACATCGTCCCGCCGACGCTGGAGCGCATCGACCAGCGTATCTTCAACAACACCGACGTCACCGGCGGGCACGTCCGCGTGGACTACGCCGTCCCCGACGCCCGCGACGTGCTGTTCCTGTCCGGCGCCTTCTTCGTCGACGCCCCCGGCGAGGACGAGTGGACCACCCACGTCTACGGCGGCTACGAGCACACCGGCGCCGGCGGCAACCGGATGCTCCTGCAGGCCGGCTACCGCCGCGAGGAGGCCCCGGACGAGGACCTGACGCGCCTGCGCCTGGTCCACTTCGACCTCGACATCTTCCACGTCTTCAGCGAGCGCGCGGACATGCAGCTGCACTGGAGCCACGAGTTTCGCGACAAGAACATCGGCGCGCCGGCGCTGCAGGACACCTACCTCGAGGGCACGAGCTACCTGTCGCTGAACCTGCCGCCGAGCTGGTCCATCACGGCTCAGCTCGAGTACCTGTCCGACGACAATAGCGCCGACGCCCCCCTCTTCCCGGGCGCCTTCATCCAGTATCGCTTCACCCAGGCGACCTACGTGCGCCTGTTCGTCGGGCGGTCCAAGGGGGGGCTGAAGTGCTCGGGCGGCGTCTGCCGGATCTTCCCGAGCTTCGAGGGCGTCCGGATCGAGGCGACGATGCGCCTGTGACCAAAGGCCCGCGCGGTGAGGGTGACGCGCCCTGAGGCGTGACCGCGTCGCCCCGCCGCGAGCCGGACGATGGGCGGCCCGCGCGAGGCGTCTACGGCGCTGCGGACCGGCCCTGCGCCTCGAGCCAGGCGAGGGACTCCTCGTCGTAGCCGTAGATGTCGGGGTGGAGCCACAGGGTACCGTCGTCGTCGACCGAAGCGGTGTAGTACTCGAGGAAGACGGGGATCGGCTCGTCGAGCGGGAACCAATAGGGCTTGTCGTTGCGCTTGAGGATGTCGCCGAGCCGGCGGCGGCTGATGCGCTTGTCGTGGCGGGCGAAGTCGTCGCGGATGATGGTCATGGCGAGGTCGACGATGCCCTTGACGCGAACGCAGCCGTGGCTGAAGTCGCGCTTGGGGTAGCGGAAGTAGCCGCGCTTGTTGGTGTCGTGGAGGTAGATGCGCTCGCTGTTTGGGAAGGCGAGCTTCACCTGGCCCAGGGCGCTATGGGGCCCGTGGGACTGCACGTACATCTTCTGCCCGTTGCGGCTGCGCTTGACGCGGTAGTGGTGCTCTTCGAGGTAGTTGGGGTCGGCCTCGATCTTGGGCAGGAGCTCTTGGCGGACGATGCGCGAGGGCACGGTCCACTCGGGGTTGAGGATGACGCTGTCGATGGTGTCGTGGAGGATGGGGGTCGCGTTGCGGATGACCCTCTTTTTGAGCATCCGCGACCACGAGCGCTTGCCGGAGCCGACGACGCCTCGGTGGCGGCTGACCAGGGCTCCGTCGCGGTGGTAGCGGACCTCGGCGCCGGCGATGTTGACCTGCACGCTGGTGGGCTCGCCGGTCCAGGCGGTGTGGCGCCAACGTCGCAGGTTGAGGGTGATGCGGGCGAGGTGATCGCGGCAGGGGACGTTGAGGGCGTTGGCGACGTCGGCGTCGTACCAGGCGCGGGGGCGCATCACGCGGGCGCGGCGGTAGCGCTGGACGGCCGCGCGCATGGTGTCGTCGTAGGCGCCGTTGGGTTCACCCGGGTAGAAGCCCTCGAGGGCGAGGCGGGCCTGGACGCGGCGGAGCTCGTCGGTGTCGCGCCAGCGGCTACCCTTGCGGCCGCGGACGACCTGGACCTTGGGGAAGCCGCCGGCCTCGCAGATGGCGCGGTAGCGGTGGGCGGCGGCGACGAGGGCGCGGTATTGGGGGTGTGGGGGCAGCAGCGCCGTCAGCCAGGTGTCGAGGCGGCCGTCACGGGCGGCGGCGAAGGCGCCGGCGGTGAGCGAGGGGTCGGCGGCGACGGTCTCGCCACGCCAGAGGGTGTCGGGCGAGAGGTAATAGCCGCTCGGCGGGTGATCGAGGACCGGGTCGGTGTTGGGGCGCGCGGGGAGCGCGGCGGCGAGGGCGGCGACGGCGCGGGAGGTCGCGGCTTGGGCGGCGGCGACGGAGGCGGCGCTGGGGGAGGCGACGTGGTGGATCAGGGCCGCGGGTGGCGTCAGGTCGAGGCCGTGGTCGCCGGCGCCGTACAGCCACCTCAGCGCGACGGCCCCGGCGGGGGTGAGGCCGTAGGGGGTGACCCAGGCCGGGGCGTCGACGGGGGCGGCGCGGACGAGCTCGCCTGGCGCGTCGCGCAGGCCGCGGTCGGCGAGACCGGGGTGGGGCTCCGCGGCAAAGGCGCGGGCGGACAGCAGGACGCAGCCTGCGAGCGCCAGCGCCAGCGCCCACTGGGCGACGACGGAGCGCGGCGTGGTGTCGAGCATGGGCGAACCGCTACCAGCCACGCGCGGCGAGCGCAACAAACCCGCACGCGCCCGTGGCGCCCTGCGCGCGCTCGGCACGCGCCCGTGGTGCCCTGCGCGCGCTCGCGTCGTGGGGTTGCGCGACGCGGAGTCGTCAAACTTGCCAGCCTCAACCCGACCCCGGATAGTGCCGCCGTGCTCCTCGCAAGAACCACCCTGGCGTTCGGGCTCGCCCTGCTGCTGCTGCTCTCGAGCGGCGCGCCGGCGTCGGCGACCGACCCGCCCGACCGCGATCCTCGCAACTGGCCGACGGTGTCGCGCCTCATCGGCGACCGCTACGAAGTCGCGGGGCAGGTGTTTACGCTGCGGGTCCACGCGACGCGGGCCGATTACTTCAACTGCAGCTACCGCGGGACCCACTCGCGGCTGATGGCCTTCACCCTGCTGGGGGGGCCCTACGAGACGCTGACGGGTTACATGCCGCGCGAGCTGGGGCGGATCCTCGAGCGGGTCCTCGACAGCGACCCCTGGGCGCCGATCACGGTCCAGGTGCGCTTCGATCCCGAGCGGCTCAGCGAGCTGTGCCCCGACCAGGTGGACGTGCTCGAGTGGTCCAAGGGCTGGCAGTACCCGCCGCGGTCGCTGACGCCGGGGCGGCCGGACACCTCGCTGCAGCCGACGGCCGCGCGGCTGGCCATCGACGGCCAGAAGGAGCTCTGGAAAGACCTCCAGAAGCTCGACAGCCCCCACATCGGCCAGCGCATCCAGCTCACCTCGGGGGCGCGGGTGTCGACGGCCTATCACTGCGCCTTTCGTGGAGCGACGCGGACCCACTTCGCGCTGCGGCTCCACGACGGCCGGGGCCACTTCATCCATGGCTACATGCCGCGGACGGCGTCGAACCGAAAGCTGCTTGACTACGTGGCGCTGCACCGTGACGTCGCGGTGGCGGTCCAGGCGCGGGTGGTCAAGCTCGCGATGTCGAGCTACTGCCGGCCGCAGCTGGAGATCACCAGCTGGTCGCTGCCCGACCAGCGCTAGCCAGCCCGGTCCGCGCGGGCAGGCCCTCGCCTCAGGGAGGCAGGGCCGCGAGCACGTCCTCCCAGCGTTCGGCGGTCGCCGCGGCGGCGGTGTCGCGGGTGAACCGGCGCCCGTCGGCCCACTCGCTCATCTCGGCGAGGTAGAGGAAGAGCACGCCGTGGTAGGTGGCGACGTCCCAATCACCCCAGCCGTCGCCGATGAAGAGCGCGCGCTCGGGCGGCACACCGGTCTCGGCGAGGATGCGCCCGACGTGCTCGCGCTTCGTCACGGGCGAGCCGCAGACCTCGGCGAAGCGGTCACCGATCCCGGCGTCGTCGAAGACCGCGCGGAGCTCGCTTTCAGCGGAGCCCGACACGACGTAGACGCACTCGGGGCCGCCGAGGCGGCGCGCGAATTCGAGGGCCTCGGGTCGCGGCGCCAGCTGCCGGTAGCCGGCGTCGGAGTACGCGCCAAAGCGCTCGAGGGCGCGGGCGATGTGGCCCTCGATGTCGTCGACGGGATAGATCTCCGAGTAGAAGCGCCGGACCTTGACGTAGCGAGAGACGCCGCCTGTAGCCTTGTGCCAGTCGATGAGGGCGTCGACGCGGTCCTTCGGGGCGCCCTCGAGGGCGTAGACGAAGGCGTCGCACTTGAGGGCGTTGACGTCGTAGATGACGCCGTCGCAGTCCATGAAGACGAGCGCGGGCGTCGGGTGGAGGAGCTTGGCGAGGGCTGAGGGCATCAGGGCGGGTCTCTTCGCTGGCTGTGGTGGTCGTTTCCGAGGCGGAGCGGCGCCGGCTGCAGGGCGCTCGCCAGCGGCCTGTCGGCGCTGACGGTGTCATCCGGGGTGATCGCCGTCTCGCTCGCTGGCGCGGGACACGGCCGCGGTGAATGAAGTCGTTTCGCGGGACAGTGTACGACAGCTGGGCGGCCGTCGCCCTGGCGCGGGTCTATTGCCTCGCGTCGTGGCGCAACCGAGCCTTCAGCGGCAGGCTCGGCGCCCTGGATGCGGGCGCTGGACAGGCCCTCGTAGCCGGAGCTGCGCGCGCCGCGGTGAGCGCCTCACCGGGCGCCGGCCGCGGCGGTCGGCAGGAGCTGGTCAGCCACGGCGATCGCTCGCTGGACGCAGTCTTCGATGGCGAGGCCTGCGAAGAAGCTGCCGGCCACGGCGAGGCGGTCGTCGGGGGTCGCGGCCTCGATGGCGGCCACGATCGCGTGGTGCCCCAGGCGCGGCGTCGGCAGGGTGGAACGGATCTGGGCGCGGTGGACGGCACGCGTGACGTCGACGCCCAGGACGTCCCCGACCCGGGCGTCCCGCGCGTGGGGATCGAGGCCCTGTCGGAAGTGAAAGGTGAAGGCGCGGTGGCCCTCGTCGGGGACGACGTCCCGGGTGACCGTCGACCAGAAGATGTCCTCGTCGCGGGGGGCGAAGAAGGCGACGGGCTCGAGGTCGAGGTCGCCCTTGGCGAAGACGTAGCCGCAGGAGTCGATGGTGGTGGTCGCGATCTGGCTCAAGGCGGCGCATAGATCGGGGCGCGGACCCGCGATGAGGGCGGCGGCCACGGGAGGTTGCACGGCGAGGGCGACCTTGGGGGCCCGCAGCTCCACGCCGCCGGCGGCGGTGACCGCCCAGCCGTCGCCGGTGTCGGCGATCCCCTCGACGGTGACCCCGGTGCGCGCGTCGACGCCGTCGTGGGCGGCGATGACGTCGGCGACGGTGCCGAGGCCGCCCTCGAGGGTGAATTGGTGGGCGACGTCCTTTCGCCGGGGGCGCCTCTTGAAGAGCATCTCGGCGGGGATGAGGTCGGCGCGCTGGGAGGGCACCGCGGCGAGCATCGGGCCGAGCACGCGCTCGTAGTTCCGCCTGCCGACGATGCGGCTGTAGTGCTGGGCGACGGTCTTGCCGCGCTTACTGTGGCCGATCATCCGCGGCAGCGACAGGAGCACGCGGCCAAGGCTCAGCTCTGCGACGACCGAGCGCAGCTCGCCGTCGACGAGGATGCGATAGGGGACCCGGTCGCGAGCCAGCAGCGCGTCGGCGCGGCCGCTGCGCTCGAGGATGTCGATGAGGCCGCCGTAGGTGTTGTAGCAGGTGTGGGCGCCAAGATCGTACCAGTAGCCGCTGGGCGCGCGGACCGAGGCCAGGGCGCCGCCCAGCCGTGGCGCGCGCTCGAGGACCAGCGCACGGCGGCCGCGCTGGGCGACATGCCAGGCCGTCGCCAGGCCGCTCACGCCGCCGCCGATGATGATGACGTCCGCGTCGTGGGTCACTAAAGGCTCCGAGGGTCGGTGGGCTTGCCAGGTCGTGGACGCGCGACCCGGCAGGGCCGCACGCGGAACGCAGGATGGAGCGACCCGGGCCGGGGGCGGAGATGAAACACGCGGAGCGCGACAGGTTCGCGCGTTCTGTTCTTCAACGGAGCCGGGGGGAGTCGGGCGGGCCGGCCGCCCGTCCAGGCAGGCACCGCAGGATCGGCCTGTGGACGGGGCGAGCGGGTGAGACGGCGGCGGTCCAGCACGGTCAATCTTGCGCCAATGGTTGTCCCAGAGTGTTGTCCGATGGTCGCCCGTTCGCCCTTGCCTGGTCAAGGCCGCCGCCACGGCGCAGGGGCCGCGGATCGGCCGCAGTGACCTGGCCGGGGGGGCGCGGCGGGGCGCCGAGATCGGCCGCAGTGACCTGGCCGGGGGGGCGCGGCGGGGCGCCGTGGACGGTCCACGCACCGACCTTGCACGCACCGACCGGTTGGGAGCGAGCCCGCTGCAGCGTGCTCGCGTGTCCCGCGCTCGCCGGCGGGGGGCGCCGCGTTGGCAGGTCGCGACGGTCGCGGACCCTGCGAGGTCCAGCCTCATCGCCGCCTTCGCGAGGCCGGCCGCGCCGAGGTTGCCGCCACCGAGGGGTCGGTGTCGCCGGCGGCGGACTGGCTCACCGACGCCGCCGACCACCTGCGCTGGGACGGTCGGCGGCCGCCATCCCACAGCCTCCGCAGCCTCCGCACCCATCAGGCTTGACGACCGGCGGCGAACTCGGCAGCGTCCCGGCGCGACCGTCGGCGATGGAGGCCGCACACATGGACGACAGCGTCATCGATCGACAGGGCCGTTGCCCGCGTTGCAGCAGTGAGGACATCGAGCGCGAGGTCATCTTCCAGACCTCCTTCAGGGTCGTGTCGGGCGTGGTCTTGTTCTGCAACACCTGTGGGCTCACCCGCCGCGCGCTCGCCAGCGACCGCGAGGCCTGGTTCGATGTCCACAAGCGGTGGCGCTCGCCCGCCGTCACCGAGGCGACCTTCGAGCAGTTCGCCGCCCGCTGGCCGAAGAAGGTCCGGCGCGCCAGCTACGGCAGCCCCGAGCCCCTCGGGCCCATCCTGCCGCCGGTGACGCGCGACTGAACCGGGCGCGCGCGCCTCGCTGCCCGCTCTGGTAGACTGGGCCCGCCATGGCAGCCGACGAAAAGGACCGCGGTGATCGCACGCCGGCGGCGAACGCAGCCCTCGCAGTGACCCGCGACGGCTCTGGGCAGACGCGCCCGGGGATCGGCGCGGGTCGTAGTCGACGGCGAGCGGCGCCGACGACGGTGCTCAGCGACGCGCCGCGCACCCGCGGGGGCCGCATCTCGACGACGACCGGCCCCAGCGCGACGCTGGCGGAGCGCATCGGCATGCCGACCCTGAAGACCCCGGTGGCGCTGCTGTCGCTGCCCGGCGAGCGCCCCTTCGACAGCACCAGGGCCAAGGAGCTCGGCCACCTGTTGCTCGGCGACGTCCTCGGCGAGGGCGGGATGGGCCTGGTCCAGGCCGCGCGCGACGTCGATCTGGGGCGCAACGTCGCCCTCAAATCCCTGCGCCAGGACCTGCGCGAGGACGAGGGCTACGTTCGGGCCTTGGTGTTCGAGGCGCGCCTGACGGGCCAGCTCGAGCACCCCAACATCGTCCCGGTCCACGACATCGGCGCCCTCGCCGACGGCACCCCCTACTACACGATGAAGCTGGTCGGCGACCTGTCCCTTAGGGACGTCATCCAGCAGCTCCGAGACGCGCAGCCCCTCGCCCGCCGCACCTATACCCTGCCCCGCCTCCTACAATACTTCCGCGGCATCTGCATGGCGGTGGAGTACGCCCACGCTCGCGGCGTGATTCACCGAGATCTCAAGCCCGACAACGTCCTCATCGGCGAGTACGGCGAGGTCCAGATCATGGACTGGGGCGTCGCGCGGGTCCTGCCCCACGACGGCCGCCCCTCCTACTTCGCCGGGCGGGTCGAGGAGCCGGGCGTCATCATCGGCACACCCCACTACATGTCACCCGAGCAGGCCCGCGGCGACACCCGCCTGGTCGACGCGCGCAGCGACGTCTTCGCCCTCGGCGTCATCCTCTATCAGCTCCTCACCTACACCCTCCCCTACGACGCCGCCACCACCAGCGAGCAGCTCGACGCGCTGCTGGCTGTACCCGTGCCGCGGCCGAGCCTGCGCGCCCCGGAGCGCGACGTCCCCGCCGAGCTCGAGCGCATCTGTATGCGGGCGATGGCCTTCAAGCGCGACGACCGGTACGCCAGCGCGCGGGCGCTCTGGGATGACATCGAGGCCTTCCTCGAGGGCAACAAGGAGGCCGAGCGCCTGGCCGAACTCGCCCGGAAACAGGCAAAGGTCTCCGCGGCGGCGGCAGCGCGCTACTATCGGATCAGCGACGAGCTCGCCGCCCTCGAAGAGGAGGTCCGCCGCGACGAGCTGACCCTCGGCCACCTCGACGGGCGCCCCGCGCGCAAGGCCGCCTGGCAGCGCCAGCTCCGCGCCGACCACCAGCGCCTCATCGAGGCCCACGCCTTCGCCGAGGCCGTCAGCGGCTACCAGCAGGTCCTCGCCTACCAGCCCCAGCACGGCGGCGCCCGCGAGGCCCTCGCGGCGCTGTATCGCAGCTGCGCCCACCGCGCCCGCCAGCGCGGCGACGACGCGGGCTTCGTGCTCTACGCCGACCTGGAGCGCGCGATGCTCGTGCGCGGCGACGAGCCGGGGACCCTGTCGGTCCGCACGTACCCCGAGGGCGCGCGTGTCCGCCTGTTCGAGCTCGAGGGTGATGGGGACGCCGAGCCGCACGCGCCCCTCGACCTCGCCCGCGCGCCGGTCGCCCCGGTGCCGCTTCAGCCCGGCACCTACGTCGTCAGCGCGACCCTGCCGACCTACCGCGAGTCGCGCCGCGCGATCGTCATCAAGCCCGGTGAGCCCGAGCACCTGCTCATCGTGCTCAGCCCCTGGGACGCGTCCGTGCCCCTCGTCGCCCGCGCCGACGAGCTCGCCGCGATGAAGGACGCCTTCAACGCCTGCGTGGCGGACGCGCGCCTCGGCAGCCTCATGGTCTGCGGCGCGCCCGGGCTCGGCAAATCGCGCCTGCTCAGCGAGTTCAGCGACTGGCTCGACGAACAGCCCCGGCTCGTCGTCTACGGCGCCGTGCGGAGCGATCCGGCCCACGCCCACGTCCCGCTTCACGTCGCCAACGAGTTCATCAGGCACCGGGCGGGGGTCGCCCGGGGCGACGCGCCCGCGACCATCCTCGCCAAGGTGCGCGACGCCAACCCCAGCGCCGAGGAGCGGGCCCTGCCGCCCGGGCCGTACACCCACCTCGTCTTCGAGGCTATCGCCGATCTCCTCGAGCGCCTCGGCCAGCGGGCGCCGATCGTCCTGGCCATCCGCGGCGCCGAGCACCTCGACCGCCTCAGCCGTGACCTGCTCTACTTCCTCGCCGTGCGGCTCATCGATACGCCGCTCCTTTGCCTTCTCTTCGGGCGCTCGGATCGCCTTCAGCTCCGCCCCGACCAGACCATCGTGCTCCGCCCCCTCGATCGCGAGCGCATGGACCGCCAGATCAACCTGCTCCTCAAGGCGCGCGTCCGGCTCGAGGTCCTCGACCTTTTGACCACCAAGTCGCACGGCAACACCTTCCTGCTGTCGGAGCTCACCCGCATCCTCGTCAGCAACGGCTGGCTGGTCCTGTCCGGGCGCGAGTGGACCTTCGCAGACGCCGTCGCCCCCGAGCGCCTCGAGGACCTGGAGCTACGCACCCTGCTGGGGCAGGACCTCGAGGAGGCCTCAGCCGGCGCCCGCGAGCTGCTCGAGGCGGCGAGCGTCTGCGGCGGCTCCTTCTGGATCGGTCAGCTCGAGGACGCCCTCTGCCGGCCCCTCCGCGATGAGGTCCTCGAGCTGACCGACCGCGAGCTCATCACGCCCCGCCCCGCCAGCCGCCTGCTCGGGGTAGCCGAGTACACCTTCCGCCACGACACCCTGCGGCGGATGCTCTACGACCTGCTCGAGCCAGGGCGGCGCGAGGCGCTCCACGCCGGCCTCGCAAGCTGGCTCGAGCGGCACGCCGAGGACGACCTGACCAGCCTCGCCCTGCGGGCCACTCACCTGCGCCTCGGTGGCCGCGCGGCCGAGGCGCAGCCGCTGCACCACAGGCTCGCAGAGGTCGCCGCAGGCTGGGAGCCCGCGGACGGCCCCGCCTGGTTCGACTGGCCGGACCAGCTGCAGAGCGCCCTGTTCGACGACATCGCATAGGGCACATAGACAGGGCGCCGACGCCGACGCGTGGACGGCCTTGGCCATCTGCGCGCCGGCCGCGGTCAGGCGGCCCGGTGGCGACGCCGGGACAAGGCCAGGAGCAGCAGCGCGCCCAAGGCCGCCGCGACGGGCGCGGGGCTGCCGCCGGCCGCGCAGCTGTCATCGAGGGCGCCGCCACCGCCGCCACCGCCGCCGCCGCTCCATGTCGGGACGTCCTCGTACAGAGCGCAGACGCCGTCCTGATCGTCGGCCTCGAGGGTCCGCGCGGCCGCGCGCTGGCTCTGGTCGAGGCCGTAGTTGGCGAACATGGTCGCTGCGGTGTCCAGGCTGTGGTCCATGCCGAAGAAATGGCCGAACTCGTGGGTGATCGCCGCCTGCAGATCGATCCCTACCGCCGCATCCTCGCGGGTGGTGAAGTCGTAGCTGGCGTCGTTGACGGCGATATCGGCGTCGATGATCTCGCCGGTCTGGGGGTCGTGCGCGATGAAGGTCAGCGCGATCTGGGTCCGCGATGCGCCCGGCAGCTGGTTCCAGCGGGCGACGCTCCGGATGAAGACGAGGATGTTGTCGGGCTCCTCACCGAGGGTCGTGGGCGTGGTGATGGTCCGCGCGTCGGCGCTGCCGACGACGTCGACCTGCGGGATCTTGCAGCCGGCGATGTCCCATGACGCAACGGACGCCTCGACGATCGCGTACATCTCATCCCAGCTGACCTCTTCGGGCTCGACGGTCGAGACCCTGAACGTCAGCTCCGGCCGGAACCACCGCATCTTGTCGCCGGAGTCTGAGGTGTACCAGACGTAGGCGCGCGCCGTGGGCACCGCGAAGAAGATCGCGACGAGCGCTGCGATGGACTTGGTCCACAAACGGTGCATTCGACAGTCTCCATGGAGGGTCGCGGCTCGGGCTAAGCGAGCGGCCCGGAAGAATGGACCCCGCAAGGCGCCCCCGAGTCAAGGCCTGGCGCCCCGTCTGCTGCGTCGCACAGCCCTCGATGCGGCCGCACGAAACGGGCACGGGGCCGACCGGATGGACCGGCCGGCCCCGTGCGTGTCGCCTGGGAGAGCCTTGGTCTCGCGGCCGTCAGCCTCGGCGGCCGCGGGTGGCGTCGACTACAGCTCGCAGTTGGACGCGGTAGCCTGGCTGCAGATGTCGCCGTCGCCCGCGCCGCCGTCAGCGGTGTCGGTCCCCGCGCCGCCGTCGACGTAGTCGTCGTCCGCGCCGCCCGCGAGGGTGTCGTCGCCGTCGTCGCCGAAGATGTTGTCGTCGCCGGCGCCGCCGCTGATGGTGTCATCGCCGCCCTTTCCCTCGAGGGTGTCGTCGCTGTCGGCGCCGGTGATGGTGTCGCCGCCGGATCCGCCGATGATGCCCTCACAGTTGATGACGTTGTCCTCTTCACCCGACAGGCCGTCGTTGGCGGTGGCGCAATCGCCCGCGGTGGAGGCGCCGGTGTCGGCGTCCTTGTCGACGCAGAGCGTGATCGTCAGGTCCGCGGTGCGCGCGCTGTAGTCGATGGTGTCCATGCCGCCGCCGCCGTTGATGACGTCGCCGCCGTCGTCGGTCGCCGCGCACAGGAAGGTGTCGTTGCCGGAGCCGCCGCTGAGGACGTCGTCGCCGGCGCCGCCGTCGATGACGTCATCACCGTTGCTGCCCGTGATGGTGTCGTTGCCGGAGCCGCCGATGACCTTCTCGATGTCGGTCTTGATGTTGTCGCCCTCGCTCGCCTCGCCGTCGTCGGCCTTGCCGTCGATGTCGATGGTCAGGTCGTTGCTGCGGCCGGCGTAGGTGGCCACGTCGGTGCCGTCGCCGCCGACCAGCTCGTCGCCGCAGTCGGCCGCGCTGCCCTGGTCGAAGGTGTCGTCGCCTCTCGCCCGACAGGCCATCGTCGCCGGTGCCGTCGAGGGTCACGGTCAGGGCGTCGGTGCGGGCGCTGTAGTCGATGGTGTCGGCGCCGCCGCCGCCGTTGTAGGTGTCGGCGCCGTCGGCGGCCGCGCCCGACACGAAGGTGTCATCGCCCTCGCCGCCGCTGAGGGTGTCGTCGCCGTCGCCGCCCTGCAGCTCATCGTCGTCCTCGCCGCCGTAGACCGTGATGGCGGCCGAGGCCGGGCTGAGGCTGGAGACACCGGCGACCAGGTGGGCCGCGGAGATGGAGCCGCCCGCGCCGCTGAACTCGTCCTTGCCGTCGCCGAGGGCGACGGTGAAGGCCTCGGCGTTCTGCACGCGCACGTCGGCGTTCTTGTCGCCGGACAACTCGAAGAAGTGGTCGGTGCCGTCGGTGCCCATCGTGAAGTCATCGGTGCCGGAGTTGGTGCCGTAGACCTTGAAGGCGTCGGAGCCGTCGGCCAGGTCGACCGTCACGCCGCCCTGGGTCGAGAAGATGGAGCCGAAGCTACCCTCGGACAGGTCGAGGATGACCGTGTCGTCACCGGACGTGCCGGTGATCTCGATCTTGGTGACGTCGGAGGTGGTCAGCTCCTTGCCCGCCGAGTCGACGCAGGGGTTGAAGTTGACGGCGACCGTCTTCGTGCGGACGGACACGACGATGTCCGTCACGCTGCCCAGGGTGAGGCTGAGCGTCTCGCTGTTCGCGTCGTAGCCGCTCGACCCCGCCGTGGAGCAGGACGCCAGGGTCGCGCCGAGGGCGGTGCCGTCGACGCTCACGCCGCCACCGCCGGGGCTGGTCGGCGTCTTTTCGACCACCTCATCGGCGCAGCCGCCCGCGATGAGGAAGATCCCGGCGACCAGCGCCGTGGTAGCGGTAGAAAGGAATCGGATACTCATTTCGGCCTCCCATGCCTTGTACGCATGGCCGGACACGCGGCCCTGAGTCTGCGCTGCCGACCACCACCGGCCACGGGAGCCCCGCACGATTCCTAAAACAAAAACGCCTTGGTCGCTCTCCACACGGCCCGTCGCCCGCGAGATGGGGCGGCGGCAGGGTGCCGCCGGACTGTCGCCGCGGCCGCCCCCCCACAGCCCTCGAGGCCGCCGACGTCGCCTCCGCCGGCGACCCGATCCGGGCCGTCTTCAGCCTGACCGACGCGCCCCTGCTCGCGATGACGTCGAACGTCCTCACCGGCGGGCCTTGGGCGCCGTGCACCTCGCCGTCGCTGGCGCCGTGCGCGAGTTTCGCTACCTCAACCTCGCCGTGCCCCCATCAGCCGCTCTCCGCGATGACGCTCAGGGCCTCCCAGCGCGCATAGGCCGCGTCGAGGCGCGCCTTGGAGGCGTCGAGCGCGCGCTGCGTCCTGACGCCCTCGTCGCCGCCCGCGGCCCAGATCCCCGGGTCCGCCAGGCGCCCCTCGAGCGCGGCGACCTCCTCCTCGAGGGCCTCGATCTGCGGCTCCAGCCCGTCGAGCTCACGGACCTCGGCCCACGTCAGCTTGCGCGGCCCCGTGGGCGCGCGCCGCGCCGCCCGAGCCGCCTCGGCCTCCTTGGCCGCGCGCTTGGCCTCCCGCGCCGCCCGCGCGGCCACCTCCCGCTCGGCGTCCTGCTTCTGCTTTCGAAGCCGCCGATAGGTGGTGTAGTCGCCCTCGATGAGCTCGAGGCGCGGGTGGCCCTCGGGGTCGCGATCGAAGGCGAGGATGGCCGTCGCGACGCGATCGAGGAACCAGCGATCGTGGCTGACCACCATGACACAGCCGTCGAAGCCCAGCAGGGCGTCCTCGAGGGCGTGGATGGCGGGCAGGTCCAGGTCGTTGGTCGGCTCGTCGATGAGCAGCAGGTTGGCGTCGGCAAGCAGAAAGCGCGCCAAGGCCACCCGGTTGCGCTCGCCGCCGCTGAGGCTGCCGACCCTCATCTCTAGGTGCCCCGAGGTCAGGCCGAAGCGCTCCACCCAGCTGACCACGTGGATCTGTCGGCCCGACACCCACACCTTATCCCCACCGTCGGGGCACAGGATGCGCTTGACCGACTTGGCAGGATCGAGCGCCGAGCGGTGCTGGTCGAAGTAGGCGATCTTGGTGTTGGCACCCCGCACGATGGTGCCGCCGTCGGCCTCGATCTCGCCCTCGACCAAGCGCATCAGCGTGGTCTTGCCGATACCGTTGGGCCCGAGGATCCCGTAGCGCTGCCCCTTGCGCATGATGAAGGAGAGCCCGTCGATGAGCGGCGGGCCCTCACCGAAGCCCTTGGTGATCCGGACCAGCTCGAGGATGGTCTTGCCGAGGCGCGGCCCCGAGTCGAGCTCGAAGTCGGCCCGCGCCGCCTCGCGTTCGAGGGCCTTGACCTCGTCGCCCAGGGAGGCCACCCGACCGAGGCGCGCCTTGGACTTGCTGGTCCGCGCCTTGGGTGAGCGCCGCGCCCACGCGAGCTCCGCCTTGAGCTGCTTGAGGCGCCGCTGGCCCGTCCGCCGGCGCAGCGCCTGCTCCTCGGCGCGAGCCTCGAGGTAGTCGCGGTAGCACCCCTCGTAGACGGACAGCCGGCCTCCGCGCAGCTCGGCCATCCGGGTGACGACGTTGTCGAGGAACCAGCGATCGTGGGTGACGACGACACACGCCGCCCGCGAGCGAGCGATCCACCCCTCGAGCCACTCGACGGTCGCGGCGTCGAGGTGGTTGGTGGGCTCATCGAAGAGCGCCAGCTCCGGCTCGGCCAGGATGAGGCGCGCCAGCGCCACGCGCTTGTGCTGGCCGCCGGAGAGCACGTCGACCTCGACGTCGAGGTCCTCGACGCCGGCCTCGGTGGCCGCGCGCTCCACCCGGTGGTGCCAGTCCCAGCCCCCGCGCCGCTCGATCTCGTCGAGCCACCGCGAAGCGTCCGGATCCAGCGCCGCCGCCGCCTCCTCGTAGCGCGTGATGGCCTCGGCCAGGGGCGCGAACACCTCCGAGAGCACCTCGCGCGCGGTGCGGCCGGGCTCGAGGTGGGGGACCTGCTCGAGCAGCTCGACCTTGAGGCCGCTGCGGCGCGCGACGACGCCGGCGTCGGCGACGTCCTCGCCCGACAGGATCTTGAGGAAGGTGCTCTTGCCGGTGCCGTTGTCACCGATGAGCCCGATGGTCTCGCCCGCGTCGAGGCCGAAGCTCACGCCGTCGAGGATGACCTTGGGCCCGAACGCCTTGTGGACATCGGTGAGGCTCAGAACGTTGTCAGACATTGGTTGGCCTCAGGGTCCTTCAGTCACCCGGGGTCTGTGTGTTGATCACAGCGGGCGCTGGGTCACGCAGGGTCACCGCGCCGGCCTCCGGCCGCTGAGGCTGGCGACCTGCGCGCAGGTGCCGCCCACCCCCCCGGTCTTCGTTCGCGATCGTGTCCGTGCCCCGTGTGTCTCTGTGTCCTCTGTGATCCCTTGCGGTCGCGGCCGGAGACGGCGTCGGTTCTCGCCACGTCGCCCGCCCACGGTCCTCTACCTGGCCGACCGACGCCACGCCAGCTCCTCGCGCGCGACGCGCACCAGATCGTCCACCGCCATCCCGTGGAGCCGGTCGACCTCCTCGAGGGCGCCCGCCTCGCCGTTGCGGCGCGGCCCCAGGAACCGATGGCCGCGCAGCCGCTGCAGCGCCCCGGGCAGCCACTCGGCCACGCTGGGCAGGTGATCGCCGGTGATGATCAGCGGGGCGTTGAGGTCGGCGTCGTCGAAGAGATCGTGCAGGTAATAGCTGCGCAGCGGGTCGGTCCAGGCCTGGGGGTCGCGCCGGTAGGCGTCCCAATCTCGCCACAGCGCCTCGTAGCTCGTGACGTTGAGGACGCGGCTGCCCGTCCCGTCCTCAGCGTGCAGGCGCGCCGCCGCCAGCCGCGCCTCGCGCAGCTTGCGGCCCGTGGCGACGAAGATCACTCGGCCCGCCCCCGGCCGCGCCGGGCGGTCGTCCTCGCCGACGAGCCAGTAGGCCCCGGCCACCGCGCGCTCGGCGTGATCGTCGGGCAGCGCGGCCGGCTGATCCAGCGGCTGGGTGGACAGGCGCAGGTAGTAGGCCTCGCCGTCCTCGTCCCACAGGCGGGACAGGGCGTGCAGGTAGATCGCGTGGACGTCGGCGGCGAACGCGGGCTCGTAGGCCAGGATCCCCGGCAGATCCATCATCATGCGCAGGGTCTGAAGGCTCTGGTGGGTGGCGGTCTCCCGCGACAGCCCCGTGCCGCTGGGCGTGCCGACCGCCACGAAGCGGGCGTTCGAATAGACCGCGTAGTCGAGCTGGTTGAAGCTGCGCTCGAAGAACTTGTCGTAGACGGTCACCACGGGCAGCAGCGGGATCTTGCCCTCGACGACCTTTTTGCGGCGGCCAAAGGCGTAGGCCCAGAGCATCGCGTTGCCCTCGGCGATGCCGAAGGCGTGGAACTGCCCCGCCTCCGCCGGGCGCCAGTCGAAGGCCAGGCGGCGCTGCTCGCGGAGCCAGCGGAAGCTGTCGGGCAGCGGCCGCGGCGCGAAGACCCCGGTCGCCTTGATGACGGGGCCCAGGTGGGTCGTCTGGCCGACGTCGGGCGCGCCGAACTGCAGGCATGGCGCCAGGTCCGTCTTCAGCAGGGCGATGTTGAGGCTCTGGAAGGCCTCGCCCGTCGAGACCACGGAGCGGCGCCGGGCGGGCACGGCGGCCAGGATCCGTCGCCGCCCGGCGACGGGCGCGGGGGCGTAGGCGTGGCAGGGCGCCGCAAAGAGGATGTGCGCCCGGCGAGCGAGGTGGCGCCCCGCCGCGCTGTCGGCGTCGGGCCGTGGATAGGGCTCGCCCTCGGGCAGGCCGCGCTCGCGGCCCCAGGCTCGGATCTCCTGCCGGGGCAGGAGCCCGCCGTGGTTCTCCGGGTGGCCGACGGCGCTGGTCTGGTAGCCCTTGACCGTGTGGGCGATGACGACGACGGGCCCGCGCCGCCGATCTCGCGCGGCGCCGAGGTGATCGATGAGCGCGCCCAGATCGTGGCCGCCGAGGTGGCCGATGCCGTCGGCGAGGGCGGCGGCGTCGCCGACGTCCGCCACCACGCGGGCCACGCCCGCCCGCTCTTCGTCACCGAGG
>PDWJ01002480.1_pt1 | contig 38485 bp, 25 predicted proteins | sample 1430881 | NCBI WGS metagenome assembly PDWJ01 (sample SAMN01162460, study PRJNA174530) | Oral metagenome, whole genome shotgun sequencing project. | biome: Marine environment; feature: Marine mammal; material: Swab sample of the gingival sulcus; isolation source: swab sample of gingival sulcus...
AAATATAGCATAAAAAGGCACATTTTATTGAGTAATTTTGAGGTGGAAATGGTATAACTTGTCTCATTCAAAAGTTAACTATATTTCCAATTCTTTAAATAAATCAATCAACTCAGGATTAGACGGCCTTGGAGCATTGGAATTGATAATTTTTCCTTCCGGATTTATTAAAATAAATCGGGGAATACTCATAATTTGATAGTCTGTTATAAAATTAGACTGCCAGGCATTGTCTGCAAAGAGTTGAATACCTCCAAGTTCTTTTTCTTTTATCATGGCTTTCCACTTGTCATAGGACTTTTTTTCATCAATAGAAATACTTACAAACTCAATGTTTTTACCGTGGTATTGTTTTTCAACTTTTTTAAGCGAAGGAATTTCTGCAACACAAGGGCCACACCAAGTTGCCCACACATCTATATACACGTATTTTCCTTTTAGGTCATCAAGTGAAGTGGTACCACCGGCATAGTTTTCGTAAGCTACAAATTTAGGCGAGGGTTCACCGGGGGCAATGGCCTTTAATTTTTTATAAGTAGCCTCAATTTTTTTAGCATAAGCCGCATTAGTAGTAATTTCCTGATAAGCTTTATAGAAAGATTCTACATCATTGGTATAAGTGATGTTGTATTTGGCAAAATTATATGCCAAATCATTTTTAATAGTTTCGTTTTCTATATTTCTCAGTGTAAATAAATAGGCCATATCATTGCTAATGGTGGAGTCTTTTTTGGTTATCTCCTCGGATTTATCCATAAAGTATCCTCTAACTAAATTTCGATACGAATCTGAAAACACAAAATCTTCTTCATTTGTGTAATCTAAACTGTCCAATTCTTTGGTGTAATCCTCAGATACGGAGAAATCTTTGTTTTTGGTAAAGTAGCCATGGGCACCTTCGTAAATCTTTAACTGATTAAGGTAGGAATAATGCAAATTTCTTTTTTCCTTTTCTTTAAAATCAGAATGTATAGTTGTGGTGTCTAAAATAGCTGTAATGTCATCTTTTAACTGGCTGACTTTATTTTTATAGGTCGTGGGGTCCAGTGAATAAAATTCTTGTGGATTGGAGGTTAAATTAGTAAAGGCTTTGTCTTTGGCAATCACATATTTAGTAATCTCGGCATCCTTGCCGGTTACTGTGGTGGCTTCGCCCTGATTATTGGCATCTATATTCATATTGAGCACTGTGCCCTTTTGAAGATAAATTCTTATGAAGTTATTTTTTGTCTTAAGCAAATAAAAATTATCGGAAACAGTTAAGGTGTCATTAAATGCACCTTTATCATCAGTGATCAGAGTATCTATAAATGATTGATTATAATTAAAAATTGTGAGTACATCCGCATCTTCCAAGTTTTTTACCGTTCCCTGTAGAACTGCGTAGTCAACTTTTGTTTCTTCTTTTTTACATGCAATAATTGTTAAAATAACAAAAGCGATTAAAAGTATTTTTTTCATGTGCTTAAATTTTGGTAATTAATTGATAATCAATTTATTTTTTAGATTTTTTTTAAAAGATTGTCTAATTACGAGTTAATAGTATTTGTATTGGTAGCAGATTATCCACTAAACGGAAAAACCACAAACTTTTCTAAAACACCTCACCAGATTCTTTTAATTTTTCGGCATTTTCTGCCAGTTTTAGTTCTTCAATAATTCTATGAATATCGCCATTTATAATATTGTTCAAATCGTAGAGTGTAAGGCCTATTCTGTGTTCGGTTACCCGGCCTTGCGGATAATTATATGTTCTGATTTTTGCCGAACGGTCGCCACTGGAAACCATACTTTTACGTCTGGCAGCATCTTCGGCTTGTTTTTTGGCTAATTCTGCTTCGTACAATCTTGAACGTAAAACTTTTATAGCCTTTTCTAAGTTTTTATGTTGCGATTTTTGGTCTTGGCATTTGGCTTCTATCCCGGTAGGAATATGTTTTAACTGAATGGCAGAATAAGTGGTGTTTACGCTTTGTCCGCCCGGTCCGGTGGAGGTGGTACGTATTATTTTTACGTCATTCATATCCAGTTCCACGTCAAATTCTTCCGCTTCGGGCAGTACCATTACCGTAGCCGCCGAAGTATGAACCCGGCCTTGAGTTTCGGTCTGCGGTACACGTTGTACACGGTGTACGCCGGCTTCAAATTTCATATCGCCATACACATCTTCTCCGCTTATGCTAAAAATAATTTCTTTGTAGCCGCCACTGGTACCTTCGCTTACATCCACTATTTCGGTTTTCCAGCCTTTGTCTGCACAGAATTTGGTGTACATTCTATATAAATCTCCTGCAAAAATGCTGGCCTCATCGCCACCCGTTCCGGCTCTTATTTCTACCATTACATCTTTGGCATCTTCAGGGTCTTTTGGTATTAACAAATACTTGATTTCTTCTTCTAATTTTTCTTTGTTTTCAGAGGCTTCTTCCAGTTGTATTTCTGCCATTTCTACCATATCGGCATCAGAACCTTCTTCAATTATTTCTCTGGCTTCCTCAATTCGGCTGAGATAGGTTTTGTATTCTTTTCCTTTGTCAACAATATTTTTCAGTTCTTTGTATTCTTTACTCAACTGAATATATCGTTTCTGATCTGAAATTACATCGGGCTGAATAATTAAATCCGCCACTTCATCAAAGCGTTGTTTTACAATATCTATTCGGTCTAACATACAGATAATATTTTTGACAAATTTAATAAAAATAAGTATCAAAAAAATGTAAAATTTGTGGCCTTACGTCTTGATGGAATTATCGTTAAACGTTATATTTGTAAGGCAAAAACCCAACAAAATGAAAAATCTGTTTCTAATTGCTTTTCTGATGATTTTTTCATTGATAAGCTGTCAAAACAAAAAGGCTAAAACCGAAAATAATGAATCTCAGGCTACTCAAAGCGAAAATAATAAAACCCAAATAGAACTGGGAAAAAAACTCTATGCAGAAAATATGTGTAATACCTGCCATCTTAAAGACCAACAAAATATAGGGCCATCTACAACAAAAATAGTAGAAATGTACCGGGATAAAGATAAAAGTATTGTAGCCTTTTTGCAGGGAAAATCAGAACCTTTTGTAGATACGGATAAGGGCCAGATAGCTGTTATGCAGACGAATGTAGAAGCCTTTGTAAATAAATTGTCTTCTGAAGAATTAGATGCCATAGAAGTTTATATGAAGCATGTAGCTGATAATTAAAACGGGCTTGGTTGATAAAGTTTAAATGGGTTTAATAATTAAATATTTATACTAATGCGGTTATTGTCATTTATTTTTAGTCTTGTTGTACTCTGGGCTTGTGTTTCTGAAAAAAAATCCAACAAAGAGAGTGAATCCTCTGTTCCGGAACGTGCTGAATTGAGCAAAGACTCAAAAATTTTCCTCGGCAATCGCCTATTTTCCGAAAAAACCTGTGTTACCTGCCATGCTGTAAGTAAATACAAAAAAGCTCCTTCCGTAAAAAAAATTATGCGAGTATATAAAGAAAATAACGGCAATATTGTGGCATTTTTAAAAGGTGAGACTAAACCTATGGTGGACACTACAGCCAGCCAGATAGCTATAATGCAAGACAATATAAACGGATTTGTAAAAGGCTTGTCAGACACAGAATTAGACGCTATTTCCTATTATATGATGCATGTAGATGAATCTAATTTAGATTATTAAAATCAGTTTCAGTTAAAAAATTCTTCTTCTTTTAGCCTTGCGTTTTTGTAGTATCTAAATGCATATTTCTATCTTTGCCCAATGGCGAGGAAAAATAAAAAGAAAGTTTTTGAAAACGTAGAAGTTATTGATGCCGGAGCAAAGGGAAAAGCAATAGCTAAAGCACCTGACGGCAAAGTTATCTTTTTGGAAAATGCCGTTCCGGGAGATGTAGGTACGGTTCAAACCTATCAAAAACGCAAAGCGTATTACCGGGGAAAAATTATTCAATTTGACCAATATTCTCCAAAAAGAATGGAGCCGGACTGTAAGCATTTTGAATATTGTGGCGGCTGTAAATGGCAGCACATGCAATATGATGCACAAGTATATTACAAAGAAAAAGAGGTGCTTAATAATTTAGAACGCATAGGAAAAGTAAAAATAGGAGAAATATTACCCATTGTAAAAGCTGGACAACCTTACTGGTACAGAAATAAAATGGAGTTTTCTTTTTCTGATAAACGCTGGCTCACTTCGGAAGAGATAATAAAGAAAGATGTAATTACTGATAATCATGCGTTGGGATTTCACATCGCCGGTATGTGGGATAAAATATTGGATATAGAAAAGTGTCATTTACAAAAAGATCCTTCTAACCAGATACGCAATCAGATTAAACAATTTGCTGTAGAAAACGGGCTGCCTTTTTTTAACCTCAGAGAACAAACCGGCCTATTGCGAAATCTTATGATTAGAACCAGTACTACTGGTGAAATTATGGTGGTGGTTCAATTTTTTAAAAATGACTTACCCAACATAAAATTATTGCTGGATTTTATAAAAAATCGCTTTCCGGAAATAACCTCATTGCAATATTTAGTCAATTCTAAGGCTAATGACACCATCTATGACCAAAAGGTTATTTGTTATCACGGCAAAGATTTTATTACCGAAGAAATGGAAGGGCTTACCTTTAAAGTTAATGCCAAGTCTTTTTATCAAACCAATTCTCAACAGGCTTATGAATTGTATAAAGTTGTGAGAGAATTTGCCCAATTAACAGGAAAAGAAAATGTTTATGATCTCTATACCGGAACGGGTACTATTGCCCAATTTATCGCGGCTAATGCCAGTAAGGTTATTGGTATAGAAAGCGTACCGGAAGCGATAGAGGATGCTAAGGAAAATGCAAAAATAAATGCAATTGAGAATATTGATTTTTTTGTAGGAGATATGGCCGGGATTTTTACACCGGAATTTATAAATAAAAAAGGAATCCCCGATGTTATTATCACTGATCCGCCCAGAGATGGCATGCATAAAAAAGTAGTATTACAATTGTTGAACATTGAAGTTCCGCGAATTGTGTATGTAAGCTGTAATTCAGCTACCCAAGCCCGAGATTTGGAAATCTTAAAGCAAAAATACAAAGTGGTAAAAAGCCAGGCCGTGGATATGTTTCCACAGACGCATCATGTGGAGAATGTGGTGTTGCTAGAATTGAATAGATGAGACTTCAATATCCGTTAATGCATAATAATTAACTAAGAATTCATTAACCTAATTATTAAATCCCCATTATTTCCCTATTTTTACGCTCTCAATTATACAAATACATGAAAGGCAAAATAATAATGCTGTTTTTAATATCTTCACTAATATGGATTGCCGCGTGTGAAAGAGATGATATATGTATAGAACCCACAACGCCGCAATTAATAATTCGTTTTTATAACAATAAAGCTCCGGAAGATTTTAAATCCGTAAACAGTTTATTGGTAAGGGTAATAGGCAGAGAAAATGATTCGCTTACCTTTGCAGGAAAAGATTCTATAGTTGTCCCGATTCGTGTTAATGCCTTAGAAACTAAATATTTATTTACTGTAGATTATTCAGATACTGCAAAAAAAATTACAGATACCTTAAGCCTTAGCTATCAAACCGAAGACGTATTTGTGGGCCGGTCTTGTGGCTATAAATCCATTTTTAAAAATGTTAATTATAAGGCCACAAACCATTGGATAAACGGATTAGAAGTTGTGGCTACCATAATTGAAAATGAAAACAACGCTCATGTTAAGATGTATCATTAGACTTATTTTTTTAGTGAGTATAGCCGGATCTTATGCACAAGGTATTGGCTCTGAGGTAAAAGATACCGTATATTTAAATAAATACGGCCTGCGGTTAGGTATTGATTTACACAATCCTATTCATACGTTTATAGATGATAAAAGAAAAGGTTTGGAAATTGTAGGTGACTTTAGGTTATCCAAACGTTTTTTTGCAGCCGCAGAGTTAGGTTACACAGATAACAAAACCCCTTTGGACAATTTATATTTTACTACTAACGGAACTTATATAAAACTTGGAGTTGATTACAATGCCTATGAAAATTGGTTAGACATGGAAAATATGATATATGTAGGCCTAAGATATGGTATTAGTACTTTTAAACACAATGTGGGGAATTATACCATAAACAATTCAGTTTTTTTTGATGATGATCTGGCTGTAAGAAACGGAGCGGAATATACCGGTTTAAACGGCCATTGGGCAGAAATAGTATTGGGGGTAAAAGCAGAATTGTTTAATAATCTGTTTTTGGGTTTTAGTTTTAGTGGTAAAAAATTGATAAGCTCCAAACAACCCGATAATTTTAAAAACCTGTTTATTCCGGGTTTTAACCGTGTATTTCTAAACAATTCCGGCTTTGGTTTTAACTAAATTGGATAAATTTTCACTTCTACTACGTTACAAATACTCGCCATAGCTAAGACTATTTCTGCGTTTTTTTGCCTTGTATAAGTGAAAATTCACACCCAAATCCAATATAGCATTATATATTAGATTTGGTATAACTTTTACTTGTAGCCACTACAGCTATAACTTTTAAAAAGTGCCTCATCTAAACAAATTTCATCTCATTTTTGGTTAAAAACAAAAAGTAAAGATGATTTCTATCTTAAATTGTTAAAAACTAAACTGTTTTTGTTTAAATATAACCGGCCATAAGGTTAAAAATAATTAAATTTACGCTCCTTTTAAAACAACCGTTTTTATGATACTTTTCTTTGGAAAAACAATACAAAAAATTTATGCAGTTAAAGTTAGTCAGAGCCTTTCAAAAATTGATGAAGATAAATTGCAATGGCTCTTTGGCAATGCTTCCAGAATAAAAAAATCGCAATTAAATAATAATTACATAGGCCCCAGAGCCGCGATGATTACACCTTGGAGTACCAATGCGGTGGAAATAACACAAAATATGGGTATTTCCTGTATTCAAAGAATTGAAAAATTTATCCGTTCGGCCGATGGAGAAAATGATTTTGACCCCATGTTATCACAAAAATATAACGGGTTAAATCAGGAAATATTTGATATTGAGCACCAACCTGAACCCATATTGGAAATTGACAATATTGCTACCTATAACCAGCAAGAAGGGTTGGCATTGAGTGAAGAGGAGATTGAATATTTAGAAAAATTATCCAATCGTTTAGGTAGAAAACTTACTGACTCTGAAGTTTTTGGCTTTAGCCAAGTAAATAGTGAACATTGCCGTCATAAAATTTTTAATGGCACTTTTGTCATTGACGGAAAAACCATGCCGCATTCACTGTTTCAGTTGATAAAAAAGACCACGGCAATGCATCCTAATGGTATAGTTTCTGCTTATAAGGACAATGTAGCCTTTTTATCCGGGCCCGAAATTGACCAATTTGCCCCTAAAACACCCGATAAACCTGATGTTTATACTATTAAACCTTTTGAGTCTGTACTTTCTTTAAAGGCTGAGACACATAATTTTCCTACCACTGTAGAACCATTTAATGGTGCAGCCACAGGAACAGGCGGTGAGATTAGAGACCGATTGGCCGGTGGTAAAGGTGCTATTCCTCTGGCCGGTACCGCTGTTTATATGACTTCTTACTCTCGTCTCGAAAAAACCAAAGATACCAATCCCAGAAAATGGGAAGAACATTTTAAGGAAAGGTCTTGGTTGTACCAAACGCCTATTGATATTTTGATAAAAGCCTCCAACGGAGCTTCGGATTTTGGCAACAAATTTGGCCAGCCGCTTATCTGTGGTTCGGTACTTACTTTTGAACACACCGAAAATCAGCGGAATTTAGGCTATGACAAGGTAATTATGCTCGCCGGAGGAATTGGTTACGGAAAACGGAGTCAGGCCTTAAAAGACACCCCGAAAAAAGATGATACCATTGTGGTTTTAGGTGGGGATAATTACCGGATAGGCATGGGAGGTGCTGCCGTATCGTCTGCAGATACCGGCGAATTTGAAAGTGGCATAGAACTCAATGCGGTGCAACGTTCTAATCCTGAAATGCAAAAAAGAGCGGCTAATACCATTCGTGGTATGGTAGAAAGCGAAGTAAACGAAATAGTATCCATTCATGATCACGGTGCCGGCGGCCATTTAAACTGTCTCTCTGAATTAGTGGAAGAAACCGGTGGCGAAATTCACTTAAACAGTTTACCAATAGGCGATCCTACATTATCAGCCAAAGAAATTATTGGTAATGAAAGTCAAGAACGAATGGGTTTGGTTATCCGAAATAAACATTTGGAAAAACTGGAACGTATTGCCAAAAGAGAACGGTCGCCATTGTATAAAGTGGGTAAAGTAACCGGAGATAATCGCTTTAGTTTTCAGGATGACACCATTGGCAAATCTCCTATGAACCTTGCACTGGTTGATATGTTTGGAAGTTCGCCAAAAACCATTATGGAAGATCATAAAATAAAGAATACTTATAAGCCATTACAATATGATAAGGAAAAATTTAAAACTTATTTAGAGCAAGTATTGCAGTTGGAAGCTGTGGCTTGTAAAGATTGGCTGACCAATAAAGTGGACAGGTGTGTAGGGGGGAAGGTAGCCAAACAACAAACGGCCGGTTCCCTGCAGTTACCGTTAAATAACTGTGGGGTGGCTGCATTAGATTATAGTGGTAAAAATGGGATGGCAACTTCTGTGGGGCATGCTCCGGTATCCGGACTTATAAACCCTGCTGCAGGAAGCAGAAATGCCATAACCGAAGCTTTGACAAATATAATCTGGGCTCCGCTAACAGATGGTTTACAAAGCGTTTCGCTTTCCGCTAACTGGATGTGGCCATGCAAAAATGAAGGAGAAGATGCCCGATTGTATCAAGCCGTAGAAGCCGCTTCCAATTTTGCCATCGCATTGGGTATTAATATACCTACAGGTAAAGATTCACTATCTATGAAGCAAAAATATCAGGACAAAGAAGTTATAGCACCCGGTACAGTGATTATATCTGCCGGAGCTGCTTGTAAAGACATTGGGAAAGTAGTGGAACCCGTTTTGTGTCCGGATGGCGGAAGTATTTTTTATATCAATGTTTCAGGTGATGATTTTAAGTTAGGAGGGAGTTCATTTGGACAAATACGAAACGCCATTGGTACCGATTCACCGGATATTACCGATGCCAATAGGGTAAAAGCTATTTTTAATGTGGTACAACGGCTTATTGTCCGGGAGCAAATTCTTGCCGGCCACGATGTTGCTTCTGGAGGCTTGATAACTACGTTGTTGGAAATGTGTTTCGCCGAACAACATCTCGGAGCTGATTTTGATTTGACATCAATTGGTGAAAAAGACTCGGTAAAATTACTGTTTTCCGAAAATGCAGGAATTGTTTTTCAGGCGAAAGAGGATAGCGAAGTAGAATCTTTATTACAGGAAAATAATATTACCTGCCATAAAATTGGCAGAGTTACCAGCCAACCAACTTTGAGCTTAAAAAATGGAGAAGAAACAATGGCATTGGATATTGTTCAATTACGAGATGTTTGGTATAAAACTTCTTATTTTTTAGATAAAAAACAAACAGCTGGCGGTTTGGCAAAAGAGCGTTTTAACAATTATAAAAACCAACCTTTACAATATCGTTTTCCGGCTCATTTCACCGGTATTTTCAATGAATCCCGAAAGAAAAAAGATAAACCAAAAGCAGCTATTATCAGAGAAAAGGGCAGTAATTCTGAAAGAGAGATGGCAAATGCCATGTATCTGGCAGGTTTTGAGGTACGGGATGTGCATATGACCGATCTTATAGAAGGCCGGGAAACATTGGAAGATATTAGATTTTTGGGTGCAGTAGGCGGTTTTTCAAATTCGGATGTACTAGGTTCTGCCAAAGGCTGGGCAGGAGCCTTTTTATATAATGAAAAGGCCAATACAGCTCTAAAGAAATTCTTTGAACGCCCTGATACGCTCTCTGTAGGTATTTGTAATGGCTGCCAATTATTTATGGAGTTGGAAATCATCAATCCGGAACATGAAAAACACGGAAAACTGACTTACAATAACTCCGGTAAGCACGAATGTAGTTTTACCACCGTAGAAATTCCTGAGAATAATTCGGTAATGTTTAGCTCATTATCCGGAAGCAAACTGGGTGTATGGATAAGTCACGGTGAAGGAAAATTTGCTTTACCCATGTCGGAAGAACAGTACAATATTGTTGGGAAATACGGTTATGATGCATATCCGGCTAATCCTAATGGCTCTGATTATAACACGGCAATGCTTACAGACAAAACCGGACGGCATTTAGTTACCATGCCACATATAGAACGTTCTGTTTTCCAATGGAATTGGCCAAATTACCCTAAAGGCAGAAAAGATCAGGTTTCGCCTTGGCTGGAAGCATTTGTAAATGCCAGGAAGTGGTGCGAAAATAGGTAGATTTTATAATTTACCTTTAAGAAGTGGTTTAATACCAGTTCTGCTTTAAAAATACTCAAAAAATAAAAAGGCACATTTTATTGAGTAATTTTTAGGTGGAAATGGTATAAACTTTTCATAAAAAACCTCACAGGTTTTAAAATCTGTGAGGTTTTTTTAACTGATTTTTTAAAGAATGGTTATCTATATATCTATCATCCAAATTTCCACCAGGGCTTTTTGTCTCCAGATTTTTTAGATGCATAACCATAACCATAGCCGTAGCCGTAACCATAGGATTTCTTGTGATCAACTCCATTTAAGAGTAATGCCATATTTGGTAAACGACGTTCTTTATGTAAGAAATTAACATATCTCAACATCCTCTTGTCTAAGAAGTTAGCTCTTACCACATAAATAAAAGCATCACTAAATTTACTTAATAGTAAAGTATCGGTAACCATACTAAAGGCTGCGGTATCTACTATCACATATTCGTAATTCTCTTTTGCATAATCAATTAATTTTCCTACTCTCTCATTCATTAATAATTCTGCGGGATTAGGTGCTATATCTCCTGAGGAAACAATATCCAGATTTTCTGTCTTTTTAGAGGAAACAATGATGTCTTTAGGTTCATAATCAGAATTGATAATATAGTTGGTCAGTCCCAATTTTCCTCTATCACCCAGATAAGGTTCCAGTTTAGGTGCCCTGATATCCATACCTAAGATAATAGTCTTTTTGTTTGCATGAGCCAAAGCTGTTGCAAGGTTTGACGAAACCAAAGATTTCCCTTCGTGGGCAACGGTAGATGTTACAAAAATCACCTTACCACGGTTGTCTTTTGTTTTGGGTAGTATAAAACTAAGGTTAGTTCGTAATATCCTAAATGCTTCTGCTATGGCAGAGTAATCACCTTTATTTAAAGAATAACGTGTACCGGTCTCTAATTTGGGAATATCCCCGATAATAGGAATATTTACTACTTTTTCTACATCTTCTCTGGTGTGTATTTTTGAATCTAATAAATCTTTTACATAAATAATAGCAAAAGGAATAATTAACCCAACCAGAATTGCTACCAGATAGGCTATTTTTTTATTTGGCCCGGCAGGTTTGGGTAAAGTTTCTGCCTTGTCTATAATAATCGCATTGGGGTCAGCAACACCCAAGGTTATAGCTGTTTCTTCTCTTTTTTGTAAGAGGTATAAGAATAATTGCTCTTTAATTTGTTGCTGTCTTGTAACATCTCGTATTTGCCTTTCTTGGGTGGAAGCACCATAAATTCTGGAAGTGGCAATATTGTATTGGTTGTTGTAATTATCCAAAGCAATCTTCTGTGAGTTTTCTACAGAATTAAGCCCTTGCCTTACGGTGTTCTGTAAGGTGCTTATCTGTTCTTGCAGATTAACAATTATTGGGTTTTTTTCTGTAGCTCCTGCTTCTAAGCGGCTCATCTTTTCCAAGATAAGTTCGTTTAGTTTTTCTACATTGCTTGAAACGCCCGCATCAGGAATACCTATGTTAGGGATAACTTCATTACTTTGGCTGTTAATAAGGTTTTTTACCGCCCGTATTTGCTGGAGTTGGGTTCCGGTCTGGGTAATCTGTTTTTCTATTTCTCTACCGGCCTGATAATTTATACCGGCACTGGAAGCAAAATCTGAAGCACCAAATTTTGATTTTACATCTTCTGCCTGTTCATCAGCCTGAGATAATTCATCAGAAATAATTTGTAATCTTTCGGTAACGAAATTAGAAGTACTCTCGGAGAGTTCTCTTTTCATGTTTATGGCACGCTCATTGTAATTTTCTACTAACGCATTTAAAAAATCTGCTGCCTTTTTTCTTTGGCTACTCGTTACACTTAAACTAAGTACAGAAGAAAATTCTGCTTTTGGCTCAATAGTTAAATCTTCTTGGTAGTTTAATGCCATATCACTAACAGGAGAGAGGCTTACCATAACTTTTTTACCGATTAAGTCATTTTTCTTAAGGTCTATATTGGGGAGGATGATGAGTTCTCCAAAGTTAGTGGTCATTTTTTTACCAAAATCATTGGTTTTGGTTACTCCGGTTTCTATATCTTCATATACAAACTGCGTAGGTGAGTTAATTTGTATAAGAAACTGTGTGCTAAGATTATAAACAGCAGAATCGGGCATAAAAAAGTTGAGCTTTAAAGGTGGGTGTTCATAGTTCTCTTTTTCGTAAAACTCGGTACTGAAACCCAAATTATGATCTAAAAAAAAGCTGATGCCATTTTTATCAGTGTATTGTGCAATGTTAAGCCCTAAATCTTTGATAGACTCAGAAATCAAATATTTACTTTTTAGTATTTCAATTTCATCCTCTATATTGTCTTTTGCGTTAGGCATTATGCCTAAGTCTTGAAAAGCCGATAGGGTAGAACGTTCTCCGTTCTTCTCATCTTTGATTTTTACCGTAGATTCTGCAGTATAACTGCTTCTGGTAAAGTTTAAACTAAAAAAAGTATAGATAAAAGTAATTAGCAAGGCTAAGGCAAACCATTTCCAATACCGGAGGTATTTTTCTATCTGCTCTTTAAAGTCTAAATTACTTTCGTTTTCTTCTTCTTTCCCTAATAAATTTTTATCAAATTCCATAAATAAATACCTTAAAATAATTTAAGACTAATAATAAACTTAATTAATAGTTAGGTTAGCCCTAAAATGAATGTTAGTTTTTTTGTTTATTTTGAGATAATTACGATTTATTTGAATTAATCACAGTAATGACTAACGCTGCCGATGTTAATATAGCACCTATAACGCCCAGTGTAAAATTAGTGTCTGGCCCTACGGTAGAGGATCTTACTCTACTGTTATTGGGTTCTACATAGATAAAGTCATTTTGCTGCAGATAGTAAAATGGAGAATTAAAAACAGCTTCTGTGGTTAAATTTATCCTGTTATAGGTGGTTTTACCACCTTCTTCACGTACCAATAATACATTGTTTCGTTCTGCTTGTATGGTTAAGTCTCCTGCCATACCCAGTGCTTCAAACAATGTTATTCTATTATTAGGGATGGTAAAAGTCCCCGGATTTTTAACCTCACCCAGTACAGTAAACCTAAAATTGGTTATTCTAAGATTTACTATCGGGTTTTTAACATATTCAGAGACCATATCTTTAATCATCTTAGCGGCTTCTATTCTGGTTAAACCAGCTAGTTTTAGTTTGCCCAAGACTGGAAAATCAATATTTCCTTCAGCATCAACAAGATAGCTTTGAAGTGCATTTCTTCCAATAGTGCCTTCCTCATCTATATAGGCTACAGCCATTAAATTAAAAGGCCTTACACCCACCATATCAAAAGCTGAAACGGTTATGGTTAACATGTCATCAGGCCTGATTATTGGGCTGTAATCCTCAATAGGTTTACTCACTGCCGCTATATCTATATCCTGAAAATAAACAATGTCTTGCCTAGTGCCACAGGAAATTAAGAAGATAACAGAAAATGCTAATAGAAGTGATTTTTTAATGTAAGAGATGGTGTCACTTTTGTACATATCAAAATAAAATTAGGTTTTGCAAATGTAAGTTTTTTTTATTATTAACAAGTATTTTTAAAAAAAATTGTCCATAAAACCAGATATTTAAGGTTTATAATTCTTTAAAACAGCCACTATTTTCTGATATTCATTCGCAGTAAGTTTTGATCCGCTGGGCAGGCATAAACCGCGATTAAATAAATGTTCTGAGGTACCATTAATAAAAGAAGGAAATTCTTTAAAAACCCGTTGTTTGTGTAATGGATACCATAAATGCAAGGCTTCTATTCCGTTATTAATAAGGGTTTTTAAAAGCTTTTCTTTTTCGGCTCTGGATATTGTTAAAATACATGTCATCCATCGGTTGGAAAATGAATTTTCAGATTCTTTTTGAAAATCAAATAAATCCTTATCCAATTCAGAAAAATATCTAAAATAAACTTGTCTTCTCAAGTTTATTTTTTTGTGTAGATTTTCTATTTGTGCCAAACCTATTGCTGCTAAAACATTAGACATTCTATAATTAAAACCTACAGATGAATGATGGTAAAAGGGTAAGTTGTCTTTGGCTTGCGTAGCCCAATGAATAAAGTTTTCTTTTTCTTTAGTCGTATTACAAACTATAGCACCGCCCTGTGCACTGGTAATTATTTTATTGCCATTGAATGACAATACAGCCAACTGTCCAAAATTTCCGCAAGGTACATTATTATAGCTGCTGCCCAATGCTTCTGCAGCATCTTCAATAACAGGGATATTATATGTAGTGGCAATTCTTTGAACTTCATCTATTTTATAAGGCATACCGTAAAGATGTACAGCAAGGATAGCTTTTGGTTTTTTACCGTTTTTAATTCGGTTTTTTATGGCTTTTTCCAGTAAGACAGGACAAATATTCCAAGTGTCTGGTTCACTATCCACAAAAACCGGAATAGCTTTTTGGTATAAAACCGGAAAGGCCGTAGCTGCAAAGGTAAAACTCTGGCATATGACTTCGTCATTTTCCTGTACCCCCAGTTGTTTTAATGCCAAATGAATAGCAGAAGTTCCGCTGTTTAGGCATACAACTTCTTTGTTTTGATTGATATGGAATTGTAATTTCTTTTCAAATGAGTCAATGTACTTTCCCTTAGAAGATATCCAATCACCTGATAAAGCGTCTAATACATACTTTTTTTCTGCTCCGCTTATATGTGGTGGGGATATTAATATTTTGTTTGACATAAAAGCTAACTTTTGGGGTAAATATAAATAAACTTTGAAACAGAAAATAAAAAAAGTAAAGATGAGCTCAAAGAATATAAAATGGAAGGATTTTAGTTTTTAGCGATAGATTGCTGTTGTTGGTCGAAAAAACTTAATGAAGTATTAAATATTTAATAAATTTGTGCTATCATGTTCAATATAATACCTAAACTATGTCAAAGCAACTAATAAAGCATCAGGCACCGGGAAAATTTGAAGATACCCGATTTGAAAAAATTCACAACGAAATATTTAAAAGTTCTGATCATGCGTCTAAACTGGTAGCAGAAGAAATAGCAACATTAATAAGAAACAAACAAGGCAAAGGAGAAAAATGTGTGTTGGGTTTAGCCACAGGGTCTTCACCGATAAAGGTGTATGAAGAATTGGTGAGAATGCACCGTGAGGAGGGTTTGAGTTTTTCCAATGTAATTACCTTTAATTTGGATGAATACTACCCAATGAACAAGGAGAATATGAACAGCTACCACTATTTTATGCACGACCATTTGTTTAATCACGTGGATATAAAACCTGAAAATGTTCATATTCCGGATGGTACTTTAAAAGAAGATATGAACGCCTACTGTATTGCTTATGATAAAATGATTGATGATGCCGGCGGATTAGATTTTCAACTATTAGGTATAGGTAGAACCGGCCATATTGGATTTAACGAACCGGGTTCGCATTACAACAGCGGTACCAGAAGCATTACACTTGACTACGTGACCCGTGCAGATGCAGCTCCAGCTTTTTTAGGCATAAATAATGTTCCCCGTAAGGCTATAACTATGGGAATTTCTACCATTAGAAAAGCCAAAAGAATAGTATTATTAGCCTGGGGTATTAATAAGGCCGCTGTAATTAAAAAGGCTATAGAAGGCCCGGTAACTTCACAGATACCCTCTTCTTATCTACAACGACACAGCAATACTACTTTTGTTTTGGACACTGAAGCTTCTTCAGAACTTACCCGAGTAAAAACACCTTGGCTTGTAAGCTCATTGGAATGGACAGAACCATTGAAACGAAAAGCGGTATTATGGCTTAGTGAAAAATTAGAAAAATCTATTTTAAAACTGACTGACAAAGATTATAATGACAATGGGATGTCTAATCTGTTGGTTGAAGAAGGAGCAGCTTATAATCTCAATATTAAAATGTTTAATGTGCTGCAACATACTATTACCGGTTGGCCGGGAGGAAAACCAAATGCTGATGACACTAAGCGTCCGGAACGTGCAGAACCGGCCAAAAAACGCATTATTATTTTTAGCCCGCACCCTGATGACGATGTAATTTCTATGGGTGGTACTTTTGACCGTTTGATAGAACAAGGCCATGAAGTTCATGTAGCATACCAAACCAGTGGTAATATTGCCGTATCTGATCAGGAAGCCAGAAAATTTGCCGAAGTAAGCAAAATGATGAACGGCCATAATGGTGAGTTTTTCAACGACATCATAAAAAGTTTACAGCAAAAAAGTGAAAATACGGTTGACACGCCGGATGTAAGAAGATTAAAGGGGTCTATCAGAAGAGGAGAATCTCTGGCAGCTACACGTTATTTGGGATTGGCAGATGAAAATGTTCATTTTTTAGACCTGCCATTTTATGAAACTGGTACGGTTAAAAAGAACAACCTCTCTGAAGAAGATATTAAAATTGTAGAAAACCTTATAGATACTATAAAACCACACCAAATTTATGCTGCCGGCGACTTGGCAGACCCACATGGTACGCATAAAGTGTGTTTAGATGCTATTTTTGAAGCCGTAGATAGGTTAAAAGACAAAAAATACATGGACGACTGCTGGGTTTGGTTATATCGTGGTGCATGGCACGAATGGGAGCCACACGAAATAGAAATGGCTGTTCCTATGAGTCCAGATCAGGTGTTGAAAAAACGACATGCTATCTTCTATCACCAATCACAGAAAGATGGTGTAATGTTTCAGGGAGATGATAATAGAGAATTTTGGGTAAGGGTAGAAGACAGAAATAAGTTAACCGCCAAAAAATATAACGATCTTGGATTGGCGGATTATGCTGCTATAGAGGCTTTTAAACGATATCATTTTAAGTAGAAGTTTTAGCTTATTGCTTTAACTGGAAGAATCAAGAATTTTCTGTTTTACATCATCTATGTAAGTACGGCCAATACTGTATTTAATACCATCTATCTCTAGTTGGTTGCCGGTTATGGTATCTATTTTGTCAATAGCTACCGTAAAGGAACGGTGAATACGGATAAAATTATCTGCCGGCAACTGTTCTGTAAAACTAGTTAAAGTACTGTGAATGATATACTTATTTGTTTTTGTTTTAACTTTTAGATAATCTTTTAAACTTTCTATAACCAATATTTCGTTTAAGAAAATTTTCTTTAAGGTCTTATTATTTTTCTTTATAAAAATATAGGGGTTTTCTAAAGCATGACGTGTTAAATTGTGCTTTATTTTGTAGCTTTTTTCTACTTTTTTTATGCATTTTAAAAACCGTTGAAACGAAATGGGTTTTAATAGATAATCTTGTACTTCCAATTCAAACGACTCTACAGCGTATTTTTCATATGCTGTAGTAAATACTATTAATGGTGGGTCATCTAAACTTTTTACAAAGTTAATGCCATCTAACAAGGGCATGTTTATATCTAAAAATAATAAGTCTGTCTTTTTATCCTTTACATAATTAAACCCCTCAATAGGATTGCTAAAACTGGCTTTTAATACCACATTGTTAATTTGCGAAATGTGATTTTTTAATACAGCTATAGCCAATGGCTCATCATCAATAATAACACAACTTATTTCCATTTTACTTTTATTTTGAGTGCTGTGATAAACTCCTTGTCATTCTTCATAATTCTTAAATCATATTCATCGGGCTGGTAACCTAATTCCAACCTTTTTCTAACATTTTTTAGCCCGATACCACCTAAAGGCTTTATCGGTTTTTTGTGTACCGGCTTGCCGGGGAGCGGGTTTCTTGTGGTAAAGAAAAGAAATTCTCCCTTAATAATAAAATCTATGGCAATATTAATGTTGCCCAGATTTTTTTTTGCTCCATGTTTAAAAGCGTTTTCTATAAAGGCCAGTAATAGCATAGGTGATATTTTGGCATCTTCAATTGCCCCGGAGATATTGGTTTTAATTTTTAATTGGTCGCCATATCTTAGTTTCTCCAATTCCAGATAATTTTCTATACATAATATTTCCTTTTCTAATGTTTGTTTACTTTCATCGGTTTCATAGAGAAAATAACGCATCAACTCAGAAAGTTTTATAATCAGTTTTGGTGTTTTTTCAGATTTTTCTACCGCCAGAGCATAGATGTTATTTAAAGTGTTAAAAAAGAAATGTGGAGAAATCTGCGAACGCAATAAGAGCAACTCTGTTTCTAACTGAATTTTTTGTAATTCGTTTACTCTTTTGTTTTCGTATAACCAGTCCATAGTTACTTTAATAGCTGTTACAAAGGTTATTACATATAGTTCGCCAATCATCATGTCAATCACATAGTCAAAGGTCATCGTATTGGTAACTACAGGGCCTTCTGGCCATACATTGGTATTTAAAAGATGATAGGTTAGGTTAAATTTTACCACTACCATTAAGAAAATAGACGCTATAATGAGTATTACATAGGATAAATACATTTTTTTAAACAACAATCTTGGCATTAATACATAAATGTTAAAATAACACAATGCAATATGGATTGGAAACCCGATGAGATTAGACTGAAAGGCGTATAGGTAATCGCTGTGATAACTTCCCCACCTTAAAAAGTTTAAAAAAAAGTATATAGCCCAAAACAAAAAATGATGCCAAAAACTAATACCTTTGAATGAATAATTTTTGGAAATAGTGGTGCTTGATTTATTTGACACTTTGACTATTTATTAATGATGTTTAGCGTGTTGAAAATGCTATCCGTCTAATTTAATTTTTAGATAACATTTTTTTTCTAATATTTATACTCAAATTTTAATTTGCTAAAGATAATAATTATGCCGTATAGCCGCAACCTTTTTTTCGTAGCCATTATTTTGCTGTTTATTTCGTGCAAGCCCGATAAAAATAATACATTTGAAACAGTTGCTGCACAAAGTGATAACAATTTAATCGATTATGTTGACCCCTTTATTGGCACCGGTGGCCATGGTCATACCTATCCGGGGGCTACAGCACCTTTTGGCAGAATACAGCCTAGCCCGGATAACGGTACTGAGGGTTGGGACTGGTGTTCCGGTTACCATATTTCAGACACTATTATATCGGGTTTTAGCCAATTGCACCTCAGCGGCACGGGCATTGGAGACCTTGCTGATGTTCTGTTAATGCCCACCAATAAGCAGGTAGATTTAAAACTTTTTGGCACTTCCAAAGACAGTTTGCCTTACACCGATTATTTTTCGCACAAAAACGAAGAAGCTATACCGGGATTTTATAAGGTTGTGCTAAATAATACTAAAACTGAAATTTCTCTTACGGCAAATGATTATGTGGCCTATCATAAATATGAGTTCCACAACAATCACTCACCTTCTTTTATTATAGACCTCGGTTTTAAAATTAATTGGGATAAACCTACTAATACAAAACTGGTTTTAGAAAACGAAAACAGAATAACAGGTTACCGATACAGCACCGGCTGGGCAAAAAATCAAAAGGTATTTTTTGTTATTGACAGTGATAAGCCTATAAAAAAGCATCAATTTATTTCGGACGGAAAGGTATTAGAAATAGTTCAGGCTAAGGGCATAAAAACTGGTGGGCAATTCTTTTTTGACAATAATACCAAAGCCGTAAATTTAAAAGTTGCAGTGTCTTCTGTTAGTATAGAAAACGCCATAGATAATCTTTCTAAATACGGAAAAACATCTTTTGAAGAAACAAAAAACAATACCGCTGATGCTTGGAATACGACTCTTGGGAAAATAACAGTGGAAACGCCCATAGACAGTTTAAAAACAATTTTTTACACTGCTTTATATCACGCACAAGTGGCCCCTACCTTGTTTAGTGATGCCAATGGCCAATACCGTTTACAAAATGACAGTATTACCACTGCTAAGGGCTACAGAGCCTATTCTACATTATCACTGTGGGATGTTTTTAGGACACAGATCCCCATGCTTACGCTCACAGACAAACAATTGATAAACGACTTAGTAAAAACCATGCTGGTTTATTATAAAGCCAATGGTAATATACCGGTTTGGATTTTATCAGGAAATGAAACCTATACCATGCCCGGTTACCACGGTGTATCGGTAATTGCGGAGGCCTATATGAAAGGAATTAGAGATTACGATGTTAATTTGGCCTACGAAGCTGTTAAAAACACCATGATGGGTAATGACCGGGGTTTAGAATACTATAAAAAGTATGGCTATGTGCCTTATGATAAGATGTATCAATCGGTTTCCATTTCTCTAAATTACGCTTATAACGATTACTGTGTGGCTCAGATGGCCAAAGATTTGAACAAAGAAAAAGATTACAAATATTTTATAGAACGCTCCGGAGCTTACTTGAACTTTTTTGACAAAAACAGTGGATTCTTACGAGGTTTGTCATCCAATGGCAAAGATTTTCACCAACCTTTTAATCCCAAGAAAGCAAATCATTTAGAAGATAATGACTACACCGAAGGCAATGCCTGGCAGCATAGTTTCTACGTGCTGCATGGAGTAGAAGACCTTATCCGACTCCACGGTGGTGATGATAATTTTGCTAAAATGGCCGAACAACTATACAATGAAAGTTCTGAATTGTTTGGAGATAATGTTTCTGTGGATATTTCAGGGCTCATAGGCCAATATGCTCACGGAAATGAACCCAGTCATCATATAGCTTATATGTTTAACAAAGCAAAGAAACCGTGGTTAACCCAGTATTGGGTAAGGCAAATCTTAAATACCCAATATACCACTAAACCGGATGGGCTAAGTGGCAACGAAGATTGCGGACAGATGTCTTCTTGGTATATCATGAGTAGTATAGGATTGTATCCTGTAAATCCCGTGTCTGGAGAGTTTGAGATTGGCAGCCCTATATTTACCAAAGCTACCATTAAACTATCTAATGGAAAGAATTTTGTAATAGAAGCACCAAACACTTCAAAAACAAATATTTATGTGCAATCAGTTAAACTAAATGATAATAATTTAGACAGGACTTACATCACCTATGATGAGATTATGCAGGGTGGTACATTAACATTAGAAATGGGTGCAAAGCCCAATAAAAACAGGGTAGTAAATTAAATGAATTTTATTGACGTTTCCATAATTGCAATTTATGTAATCCTTACACTGGGAGTGGGTATATGGGTGTCTAAAAAGGCTTCTAAGGGATTGAAATCTTACTTTTTGGGCGGCAATGATATTAAATGGTATTATCTGGGTTTGAGTAACGGATCAGGTATGTTTGATGTTTCCGGTACGGCATGGATGGTGGGAATTTTATTTCTTTATGGTGTAAAGAGTTTTATGTTTATGTGGCTTTGGCCTATTTGGAATCAAATTTTTGTGATGATGTTTTTGGCCGTTTGGATAAGGCGTTCCAATATTATGACCGGTTCTGAATGGATTCTTACACGTTTTGGGGATGATAGGTCGGGAAGAGCATCGCATATTATTGTAGCTATTTTCGCCATAGTGGCAGCTATTGGTTTTATTGCATACTTTTTTGAAGGTGTGGGGAAATTTATGACTGTAATTCTGCCATGGGATTTAACCGCTCAGTCAGGTAATGCCGTATGGCTTACCTCGGAACAAAGCTATGCCTTAATCATTATTGTCCTTACTACTGTTTACACTATAAAAGGCGGAATGTTCTCAGTGGTAGCCACAGAAGTACTACAGTATTTAATCATGGTAATTGCAGGTGTTTTAGTAGCCGGATACGCATTTTTTACCTTTACCGATGCAGATATCAATAGTATTATTACACCGGAGTGGAAAAACATTTTCTTTAGTTGGGAATTGGGAAAACACTGGTCAGGAAATTACGATGCCTTTAATCAACTGATAGATACAGAAGGGTATAAAATGTTTGGGGCATTTATCGGGATGTCTTTATTTAAAGGTTTTTTTGCTAGTATAGCCGGCCCTACGCCCAGTTTTGATATGCAGCGAATCTTGTCAACCAAAACCGTAAAAGAAGCTGCCTATATGAGTGGTTTTACCAATCTGGTATTGTTTATTCCCAGATACCTGCTAATTACCGGCATAGTGGTAATTGCTTTGGTAGTACTGGCTCCCGGCATGGCTGTGGATTCCGGTTTAACCGGTTTGGATTTGGAAATTATCTTGCCTAAGGTAATTAACAATCACGTTCCGGTTGGGATAAAAGGATTATTATTAGCTGGTTTGTTAGCGGCTTTTATGTCCACTTTTTCTGCCTTTGTAAATGCCGGCCCAGCTTATATTGTAAATGATATATACAAAAAATATTTTAAACCGGAGGCCGACCCTAAACACTACATCAAAGCCAGTCATATTGCTTCCTTTGTAGTGGTGACTTTAGGAGTATTTATGGGTTTCTTTGCGGAGTCTATTAACTCTCTTACCTTATGGATAACCAGTGCCTTATTTGGCGGATATGTAGCGGCCAACTTTCTAAAATGGGTATGGTGGCGATTTAACGGATGGGGATATTTCTGGGGTATGGTAGCCGGTTTGTTTATTGCTACACTACAATTTGTATTAGACCATAATAAAGGTAATTTTGAGGTGGGTACCTATTTATATGAGTTCAGCCATTTACATGCCATTTATCTATTTCCCATTATTTTTGGATTTTCGTTGTTGGGCTGCTTTTTAGGAACTTATTTTACAAAGCCCACTCAGGATATCGTATTGCAATCGTTCTATACCAACGTAAGGCCTTGGGGCTGGTGGAAACCTGTGCAAAAACAATTAAAAACTGCCGGAAAAGCCGTAGAACCTAACAATGAATTCTGGTTGGACATGTTCAATTGTACCGTGGGAATAATATGGCAATCCAGTATGATTGTAATACCCATTTATTTACTGATAAGAGATTATCCAAAAATGTGGATGGCTATTGGGATATTTGCTATAACCAGTATCATCTTAAAATTTACCTGGTTGGATAGGGTAAACAAAATAGACAACTAACTCATATAAAGACACAATGATTGTGTTTTATAAACGGCTATAAATACGCATGTTTGCATTATCTTTTGATATACTAATGCCTAACAGATGGTTCTAACATAAAGACAATATGAAAACAAAAACAAATGCCCCCATACCATGGGAAGAAAAGCCCAAAGACTGCACGGATGTACTTTGGCGTTATAGTAATAATCCCATTATAAACCGGTATGATATTCCAAGCTCAAACAGTATTTTTAATAGTGCGGTAGTTCCTTTTAATGATGGCTTTGCCGGAGTTTTTAGGTGTGATAATAAGGCCGTACAGATGAATATTTTTGCCGGATTTAGCAAAGATGGAATTAATTGGGACATCAATCATAAACCTATAGAAATGAAACCCGGCAATACGGAAATGATTCATTCGGATTATAAATACGATCCCCGTGTGGTATTTATTGATGATAGATACTGGATTACCTGGTGCAACGGATACCACGGGCCAACTATTGGGATAGGTTATACCTATGACTTTAAGGAATTTTATCAGTGCGAAAATGCCTTTTTACCTTTTAATAGAAATGGCGTATTGTTTCCACAAAAAATCAATGGAAAGTATGCTATGCTCAGTCGGCCAAGTGACAACGGCCATACGCCTTTTGGAGATATTTATGTGAGTTACAGTCCGGATATGAAATATTGGGGCGAACACCGTGTAGTAATGAAAGTAACGCCTTTTCCGGAAAGTGCCTGGCAATGTACCAAAATAGGAGCCGGGCCAATACCCATTTTAATAGATGAGGGCTGGCTATTGATTTATCATGGTGTTATTACCACTTGTAACGGCTTTAGATATGCCATGGGTACAGCAATTTTGGATAAGAATTCTCCGGACAAAGTATTGTACCGGACCAGAGATTATTTGCTGGGGCCTGCGGTGGACTACGAAATGATTGGCGATGTGCAAAACGTGGTATTCCCTTGTGCTGCCTTACATGATGCTGAAAAAGACAGGCTGGCCATTTATTACGGAGCCGCAGATACGGTAGTGGCACTGGCATTTGGAAAAATGAGTGAAGTGATAGCATTTACAAAACAAAACAGCTTATAATAGTTACCCATATTTATGGTATGTCCGAAAAAACAGAAAGGTTTCTTCAAAAGCTTTGTAGCCATAGCAAACTCCTCAGTTCATTTGAATAATAACCTGAGTTCGGTTAATAATTATCTTTGAAAAAATTTTAATGAAATCCATACAACAAAAATACGGATCCGGATTGGGTATTGTACCAAAATATAGCGTTGCTACATTATTTTTAATATGTTTAGGTTTTGGAACAATAAGTTGTGCTCAAACCAATTTAAAAAGCATGCCGGAAACTTATGTTGCTTATAAGACTGGAGAGGCTCTTATTATTGATGGTAAAGCCAATGAAAGCGACTGGGAAAATGCCAAATGGTCAAGTCTGTTTATGGATATAGAAGGTAATAAACAACCCGCTTATAAAACCCAAGCCAAAATGCTGTGGGATGAAGATTATTTTTATATCTATGCAAAAATGGAAGAACCTCATGTTTGGGCTACGCTTAAAAAACGCGATACGATTATTTTTCACAACAATGATTTTGAGGTGTTTATTGACCCTGATAGCGATACTCATAATTATTTTGAAATTGAAATTAATGCTTTAAATACAGTTTGGGAATTATTTATAAATGAGCCATATAGAGAATATGACAATGTTGCATTAAACGATTGGAACATCACCGGATTACAAACTGCCGTGCATGTAGAAGGTACTCTAAACAATCCCGATGATAATGATAAATACTGGGCAGTGGAAATGGCCATTCCTTTTAAGACTTTTAGAAAATCGTATTTTGAAGATAACGTACCGCGAAATCAATTCTGGCGTGTGAATTTTAGCCGGGTTAACTGGGATTTTGAAATTACCAATAACGGATATTCAAGAAAAAAGGATAAAAACGGGAAGTATTTATCTGAGCACAATTGGGTTTGGTCACCCATTGGGGTGATTAACATGCATTTGCCGGAACGTTGGGGATATGTATATTTTTCTACGAATAAAGTAACGGAAAAAGAAAATTTTACCATCCCGAAAGATGAAGAAATAAAATGGCAACTCGCCGCTTTTTACAGGGCTCAAAAGGTGTTTTACGAAAAAAATAGTACTTGGGCAAAAACCTTGGATAAACTTTTGGTTAAACCGAATAAAATAGATGGAAAAACCATTAATTACCAAATGGATACACATCAATCAGGATTTAATATTTGGGTAAAAAGTCCATTTTCAAATACGATTATTCTCATAAAAGAAGACGGAAAAATTATCGTAAAATAAGAATTTGTAATATTGCTTTCAATGTAGATATTAGAAACGCAATACAACAATACTTCTTACAGTTCTTGTGGCAATGAAGATTGTGTGTAGATGTTTTCTTGGTATGTTTTTAGTACATTGGGTAAATATTTATCAATTCTTTTAGCAGTTATAACCCTAATTTCGTGTAACAATAACAGCGTTAAAGGCAACCGGAAAGAATTAGCTATAATCCCAATGCCGGCTTCCTTAAAACAAACCGAAAGTGGTAATTTTACTATAAATAAATTAACAAAAATACGGATAGACGAATCTTTATCTGCGGCGGCAGACAGGTTTATTGAACACGTTAAAAATGCTTCCGGTATCACTATTTCTACTGATGAACAGAAAAGCCAAAATAATATTATTATTTACTATCTTGATACTACTTTAGCTAAGGAAGCCTATACCTTGGACGTAAGTAAAAATAGTATAAATATTGCCGGTGGAGATTATAACGGATTGCTCTATGCCTCCGAGACTTTGTTACAATTGCTGCCACCGGCTGTTTATGGTGACCCGCAAGAAAATTTAAAACTTAGTATTCCTGTGGTCTCTATAAAGGACCAGCCTGAATTTCCTTGGCGAGGTTTAATGTTGGACGTATCCCGGCATTTCTTTGGTAAAGAGTACATTAAAAAATGTATAGACCGTCTGGCTATGCACAAAATGAATAAGTTTCACTTTCACCTGATAGACGACCAAGGTTGGAGAATAGAAATAAAAAAATATCCAAAGTTAACCGAAACAGGAGCCTGGCGGGTTGATCAGGAAGACAAACATTGGAACAGCAGGCGTAAAACAAAACCCGACGAAAAAGGTACTTATGGAGGATTTTATACTCAGGAAGATCTTAAAGAAATAGTTGCTTATGCCGCCAAAAAAGGGGTAGAAGTAGTGCCGGAAATAGAAATGCCGGCACATGTTACCAGTGCCATAGCAGCCTATCCGGAATTGGCTTGTAAGGGCAATCCGCAACCGGCCGTGCCCAGCGGTGGCGTATGGCCTATTACAGATATTTATTGTCCGGGACAGGAAAGCACCTTTGAGTTTTTGGAAAATGTCCTATTGGAAGTGATGGAGATTTTCCCGTCAGATTATATCCACATTGGTGCGGATGAAGCTACAAAAACCAACTGGGAAAAATGCCCCCATTGTAAAAAACGCATCAAAGATGAAGGATTGGAAAACGTAAAACAGTTGCAGAGTTATTTTATTAAACGAATAGAAAAATTTCTCAATGATCACGATAAAAATCTAATCGGTTGGGATGAAATTCTCGAAGGCGGACTAGCACCCAATGCTACTGTGATGAGTTGGCGAGGCATGAAAGGTGGAATAGAAGCAGCAGAACACGGAAATGATGTAATAATGACACCGGGTGATTGGTGTTATCTAGACCATTACCAAGGTCCGCATAATTTGGAACCCATAGCTCAGGATGGTTACGTGCCTTTACATAAAGTATATGAATTTGAACCCATTCCGGAAAGTTTGTCAAGTGACAAAGCCCATCATATCTTGGGTGGTCAGGCGAATTTGTGGTCAGAATATATCAATACAGAAAGCCACTCGGAATATATGTTGTATCCTCGGTTGGCTGCTTTGGCAGAGGTGTTTTGGAGTCCAAAACACACAAGGGATTGGGCAGATTTCTCTAATCGTCTTATGGTGCAAATAGAGCGATATAATGCCGCTGGAATTAATTATTCTAAAAGCTCTTTTCTGGTGACTTCAGATATGGAAATAGACTTAGAAAAACGCGAAATAAAATTGCAATTACGTAATGAGTATCCTAATCCGGATATTCGTTATGTAATGGGTGATATACCCTTAAATGACAAAGCGAATATTTATAAAGAACCCATAAAAATAGATAGTACTACCGTAATAAAAGCCTCACTTTTTGAAGATGATAAGCCTGTAGGCCCTGTGTTTACAGATACTATTAAGTTTCATAAAGCAGTAGCCAAAAATATAACGTATAACATTCCCTGTCACGATTCTTATCAGGGTACAGGTGAAACCAGCTTGGTAAACACCATAAGGGGTACTAAAAATTTTCATGACGGGCAATGGCAGGCCTGGCTAAGTAAAGATATGGATGTGGTTATAGACTTGGAAAAGCCTGTGGAAGTTTCAAAAGTAACAATAGGTGCTATGGAAAACCAGGGTCCGGATATCTATTACCCAACTGCCGTAACAGTTTATTTGTCTGATGACGGTAAAAATTTTAAAAATGCAGGCCAAATAAACCGCCCGTATGCTGCTAATGGTGGTGCCGGTTTAATGGATTTTGTAATCACTTTTGCCCCACAGCAAACGCAATATATAAGGGTTGTGGCAAAAAATTTGGGTGTATCACCAAAAGGCAGTGATGCTTGGTTATTTATTGATGAAATAGTAGTGGAGTGAGTTTTTTAGCAAATCGAAAAAGTTTAAACAAGTTATATAGTGGGTTCAGCCTGTAATAGATTATATTGGTAAATAATACGGGTTAATCACGTAGTAACTTAATATCAAAATAAAAAATGAAATTTAAATACCTAATATCTTTATACGCTTTGGTTGTTGTATTTTCTTGTAATTCAAGAGATAATGTTAAGGGAAATCCAAAAAATAGGGCTATTGTCAAAAATAATTTTGTGGATTACGTAAACCCGTTGATGGGAACAGACTCAGAATTTAAATTGTCTAATGGTAACACTTATCCTGCTATTGCCATGCCGTGGGGTATGAATTTCTGGACACCTATGACTGCTAAAATGGGAGATGGCTGGACTTATAATTACGATGACTATAAAATAAGAGGCATAAAACAAACACACCAGCCAAGTCCATGGCTTAATGATTATGCGTCTTTTTCACTTATGCCGGTAACCGGAAAATTAATATTTAACGAAGAGGAACGAGCATCCTGGTTTTCGCACAAAGCAGAGGTGGTAAAACCGTATTTTTATCAGGTGTATCTCGCAGATTATGATGTTACTGCAGCCATAACACCTACAGAAAGAGCAGCTTATTTCAAATTTACTTTTCCTAAAGCCGATAGTGCCTATGTGCTTTTAGATGCGTTTTTTAAAGGCTCAATGGTTAAAATTTTACCCGAAGAACAAAAAATAATTGGCTACTGTCGAAATAACCATGGAGGTGTCCCTGATAATTTCCACAACTATTTTGTGGCAGAATTTGATAAGCCTTTTGAAGTTACACATACTTGGGCAGATGATTGGAGGTTAAAAAAGAATACTACCTTTAGTGAGGGGCAACACGTAGGAGCCGTTATCGGTTTTAAAACCAAAAAAGGAGAAGAAGTACATGTAAAAGTAGCCTCATCTTTTATTAGCCCGGAGCAGGCTCAATTAAATTTAACTCGGGAAATTGGCAAAAGCACCTTTAAACAGGTCAAAGAACAAGCCAAAGCTGCTTGGGAAAAAGAACTCTCTAGAATAACTATTGAAGATGACAACATAGATAATATTAGAACATTTTACTCCTGTTTTTACAGGGTACTGTTGTTTCCCAGAAAATTTTATGAATACGATGCTAATGATAACATAGTACATTACAGTCCCTACAATGGTAAAGTTTTGCCCGGATATTTATTTACGGACAATGGTTTTTGGGATACATTCAGGGCTGTTTTTCCATTTTTTAATTTAATGTATCCAGATGTAAATAGTCATATTATGGAGGCATTGGCAAATACTTATAAAGAATCCGGCTGGTTGCCGGAGTGGGCAAGCCCCGGGCATAGAAACGTGATGATAGGTTCCAATTCTGCCCCTATAATTGCAGATGCCTATTTAAAAGGCGTAAAGAATATGGATGCAGGCCTTTTGTTAGAAGCTATGTTAAAAAATGCTACTGTAGAAGAAGGCCGACCGGTAGTTTCTGTGGGTAGGGAAGGGGTGAATTATTACAACGAACTGGGTTATGTGCCTTACGATGTGGGAATTAACGAAAACGCCGCACGAACATTAGAATATGCCTATGCAGATTTTGCCATTGCCGAGATGGCAAAAAAAATGGGTAAGCCCAAAATAGCCGATAAATACTATGAAAAAGCCATGAATTACAAACATCTTTTTGATCCGGAAACCAAATGGATGCGAGGAAAAAATAAAGACGGAAATTTTCAAAAGCCTTTTAATCCGCTAAAATGGGGAGATGCCTTTACCGAAGGTAATAGCCTCCATTATACCTGGTCAGTTTTTCAGGATGTCAACGGCCTGATGAAATTAATGGGAGGAAAAGATGCCTTTGTTAATAAACTGAATCAGGTTTTTGAAATGCCGCCCAAATTTGACGATTCTTACTACGGGTTTACCATTCATGAAATTCGGGAGATGCAAATTGTAAATATGGGAAATTATGCTCATGGCAACCAACCCATTCAGCATATGATTTACCTGTATAATTATGCGGGAAAACCGTATAAAACTCAGGAACTCATTCGCAAAGTACTCACAAAATTATATTCTCCCACACCGGATGGGTATTGTGGTGATGAAGATAACGGACAAACTTCTGCCTGGTATGTTTTTAGTGCTTTGGGTTTTTATCCTGTTACACCCGGTGTAAACCAATATGTAATCGGCAGCCCGCTGTTTAAAAAAGTTACTTTGCACTTGGAGAACGGCAATACATTTACCATTGAGGCACAAAACAATTCAAGTGAAAATATATTTGTTCAGTCGGCTCATCTAAACGGTAAGCCTTGGGAAAAATCCTATCTCAATTTTGAAGATATAATGCAGGGCGGAACAGTTATTTTTAATATGGGTAAAAATCCAAATAAAGATTGGGCAGCAGATTCCGAAAGTGTACCTTTTAGTTTAAGTCTTGATAAGAGAAATTAGAAAATATTACGAAGACGAATGATACGTGTTTGAAACGGATACTCTGGTAGTCCAAAAGCAAGTTTGTCCGGGCTTTTAAGATTAATAAAATACAATAACACCTAAAGAATATTTACTATGAAAGCACATAATGGGTATTTGGCAGACAATGACAGCTAACTACTTATACCAAATCTAATATATAATGCTATATTGGATTTGGGTGTGAATTTTCACTTATACAAGGCAAAAAACACAGACATAGCCATAGCTATGGCGAGTATTTTTAACGTAGTAGAAGTAAAAATTTATCCAATTATATGTAGCATTATATATTAGATTTGGTATTAAATAAGTAAACATCTAAATTACAGTTTCTTGCAAAAATTTAAATAAATGAAAATAAGAAAAATTTTAATATTTATAGCATTTTTCATCTATTTGTATGGGAGTGCTCAAGATGCCAATGTTATAAATATATTTAAAAATACACCGGTAAATTTTGGTGGTAAAAAACCTCACGATAGTGGTATTCAGGCATTTCAAGACGGCCGTATTGTCATAAAAAAAATTACTGCTCCGGTATATCCCAATGGTTCGGATATTAAAGTTAAAGCAACTTTACGTTCAGCAGGCGACCGGTGGGATAAGTCCGGTTCTGTGTTTATTATTAAAGATACCTCCCGAGTGAACTTATTGTCCGTTTTAAGAGATAACAAAACTTATCCTTCCAATGCGGGATTGGGGGAATATAAAGGGATTATCCGAAGCGAATCATATACGCCGGCATTAGAAATACTGCGTTTTATGACACCTTTTGGTGTAGGTTTTTACAGTGATGAAGTAGCTCATCCTAAGTTAAAGTTAGGGCGTCCTGTCTCCGTGCCTGCATGGGCTAAGGAGGTTTCATGGGAAGCAGACGTATCGCATTTAGCGGAAGCTCTGACGGGTACTTTTTATATAGGAGTTTGGATAGATACTTGGACTGCAGAAGGATATGAAATAGATGTTACGCTAAATTACTCCGGAAGACCATTGGCCAAACCAAAAATACTTCCTTTAGTAAATACCATTTATTATGCCGGCCAAAAATACCCGGATAATTTTGCTTTTAAACCTTTGCAATTGGATGTAAGACTCCCTGCAGATGCCAAAAATGTGAAACTTTGGTATATTACTACCGGACATGGTGGCCATAGCGGTGGCGATGAATTTATAAAAATTAAAAATACAGTAAAGTGGGATAAGAAAATAATCTTAGACACTATTCCCTGGCGTGAAGACTGTGCAGCATTTAGGAGGTTTAATCCTACCAGTGGAGTCTGGATAGAGAAGGACAGTGCCAGATTTTATGGTAAAAGCGGCAAAAAAGAAATAAAAGTAATAGAGGAAAGATTAGCTTCTTCGGATTTGTCCAGATCCAATTGGTGCCCCGGGTCTAAAGTATTGCCTTACCCCGTTTTATTAGGAAACCTAAAAAAAGGTATTCATCATCTGGAAATTGATATTGATGCCACACCTATAGACGGAGATAAATTGAACCATTGGTTGGTATCTGTTTATTTAACCTACGAAGAGTAAAAAGCAAATTATGTAGAGATTTTTTAAGCCGAATTGTAAAATGAATGCATCAAAATTCTTTTACTGAATTTGTTAAAATTATTATAAAATCTTAAACATATTTCATTCAGTTGCTATTTATTCAAAAAAATAAGTATATTTGATGCCATTAAAATTTAAGTAGAGAGAAATAAAAACTTGTTCTAAGTTTACAATTTATTATTCTATTCCTTAATTGTACTGTTTTTGTATTTTAATATTAAAACTGTATAGTTTCTAAATTTTACCAACCCATTTATTAAAAAGTTCAACCCAAAAGTTTTATTAATATTTTAAACTTTTATAATGAATTTATTAATTAATGATTGTGTTGACCAAAAAATTTGGTTAGACCTTTTGGGCAATAATAAATTTGCCAGTCCCTTTCAAACTCCACAATTTTATCAATTTTATAATACTATTTCCGGTTATAAAGCTGATGTTTTTGCGGTAGAGGATAATGAACAATACAAAGCTTTGATGGTAGTTACTGTTCAAAAAGAGAAAGGCCTAAAGAGCATATTTTCCGTTAGAGGAATTGTTTATGGCGGGCCTTTATTAGAAAACGAAAATGAACAGACTATTAAAATGTTATTGGAAGGTATAAAGAAATTTTATAAGAATAAATTGATTTATCTGGAGATTAGAAATCATTTTTCTTATAAAGCCTATAAACCTATTTTTAAGAAAATGGGGTATAAATTTCAGCCGCATTTGAATGTACAACAACATTTGTCTGATTATACTCCTGATAATATTTTGTCTAAATTGGGTTCAAATAAGAGGAGAGAAGTCAGGTTGTCTATTAAAGCCGGGGCAAAAGTTAGAATAACTGAAAATGAAGAAGAAATTGAAACCCTTTACCACCAATTGGCAGAAATGTATGCAGAACGGGTTAAACTACCACTTCCGGATTTATCCTTTTTTAAGAAATTGTCTTTTAGTGATATAGGAAAAACATTTTTAGTGGAGCATGAGGGCAATATTATTGGCGGTGCTTTTTGTATTTACTACGAAGGCCTTTCTATCAATACTTTTTATTACGTAGGACAAAGAGGATATCACAGGAATATTCACCCCACACAATTGGCTATTTACGGCGTATTACAATACGCTGTGGAAAACAATTTAAAAATGCTGGACTTTATGGGTGCAGGAAAACCCAATGTGGACTATGGTGTGCGTAGATTTAAGTTGCAATTTGGGGGCAACTTAGAACAAGACGGCAGGTTTTTAAAAGTCTTTAAACCTATCAATTATGAGATTGGTAAATTGGGTGTATCCTTGATGCAACTAATATAAAATTAGCATCTTTCCCCTCAATTATTCATTAGGTTTTTATTACCGGGAGAGAGCTACATCATAAAACAAGCGACTATGCGAATATATCTCAATCGCATAATCGCTTGTTTTTAAATAGTTTCTGCCGCAATAACCTGAGTTCGGTTAATAGTATCCGGTAAATAATCCGCATTAGGGCGTTTTAGTTTTACCAAATTCTTACCCGCTTTTCTTTTGGCAAATAAAGAGAATCCCCTTCTTTAATGTCAAATGCTTCGTAAAAGGCATCTACATTCAACAATGGCTGAACGGCACGTACTTTTCCCGGAGAATGAGGGTCGGTATTGATTCGTGTTCTTAAGGCGTCATCTCTGGTTAAGGTTCGCCAAATGGTAGCCCAAGACATAAAAAATCGTTGTTTTGGAGTAAAACCGTCTATTTTCCCCGGATTTCCATGTTCTGCTAAGTACTTTTGTAAGCCGTCATAAGCACCAAGTACACCACCTAAATCGCCAATGTTTTCTCCTGATGTAAATTTGCCGTTTACAAATACACTGTCCAATACTTCTACCTTACTATATTGGTTTGCGAGAGCATTTACTCTTTCTGTAAAGGCTCCCATATCTTCTTTTGTCCACCAGTTTCGTAAGTTGCCGTTAGAATCAAAGCGGGCACCGCTATCGTCAAAAGCATGGGAAATTTCATGGCCTATTACAGCTCCTATGCCACCATAATTTACCGCAGCATCAGCTGTATAATTATAAAAAGGCGGTTGTAAAATAGCCGCAGGGAAAACAATTTCATTGGCCAAAGGATTGTAATAAGCATTTACAGTTTGCGGAGACATTCCCCATTTTGTTTTGTCAACCGGTTCGCCAAAATCTGCCAGATTATCCTGTTTTGCCCATTCTTCCACAGCTATTCTGTTTTGGAAATAGGAATTTCCTTCTTTTATGGCCAATTTTGAGTAGTCTTCCCACTTATCCGGATAACCGATTTTTACCGTAAATTTGCCCAATTTTTCAATTGCCTGTTTTTTGGTATCATCACTCATCCAGTCCAGTTTGTTCACCCTTTCTTTAAAAGCCTCAATAATATTGCTTATCATGTCTTCCGCTTTGGTTTTGGCCTCAGGAGGGAACATCTCATCAACATAAATTTTCCCCAAGGCTTCGCCAATAGAACCGTTTACTTTAGATAAAGCTCTTTCATCCGCAGGTTTCATCTTTTTCTGGCCGTATAAGGTCTTGTTGTAAAAATCAAAATTGGCTTGTTCAATTGCTGTGTCCAAGCTACTGGCAGCTTTATTTAATGTACTCCATTTGGTGAGTGTTTTCAGCTTTTCTATATCTGTTGTAGTTAGGATTTTTTGTAGGGCTTTCATATAAGCCGGCTCCATAACAATAACAGTGTCCACTTCTTTTTTTAAGCCTAAATCTTTTAAGTATTGTTTCCAATTCACAGCCGGTGTAAGGTTTTGTAATTGAGCTAATGTTCTGGGATTATTAAAATTGCGGGCATCTCTGCGTTGTTCCTTACTCAGTCTGGGTTTGGCCAATTGGGTTTCTAAGGCCAGTATAGCTTTGGCATCTTGTCCGGCTTTTTCTTTTTCTTCGCCAATAATTTGCAGCATTTTAGTAATATGATCTACATATTTTTGTCTAATTTCTTTTGATTTGGCATCGTTATTTAGATAATAATCCCTTTCGGGTAAACCTAAATTACCGGAGCTTATGTATCCGGCGTTTATATTGCTGTCAGATAAATTTGCAAATACGTAAAAATCCCAATAGGGAGCAGTAATCAAGACGTTTTCTGCTAATAATTTTTGCAGTTCCTGAACTGAATTTACGGCTTCAATTTTCTTAATCACGGGTATTAATTCACTAACGCCTTTTTTATTTCTGGCTGCGGTATCTAAAATGGACTCATAGAGGAATAGTGCTTTTGCCTGGTCGGTTTTCGGGCCGTATGCACCGCTCTCTTTGGCTTTGGCCAATAGAGCAAGCATGTCTTTGTCGGTTTGTTTTCTAAGAATGGTAAAACCGCCCCAACTGGATTGGTCATCAGGGATGGTATTGTTTTTCATCCAATTGCCGTTTACAAAGTTATAAAAATCAGTTTTTGGGCTTACGGTAGTATCCATATTTGCCAATATAATCCCGGGCACGGCCTCATTGGCCGCAGTTTTATCAGGATTGTCATTTTTTTCTTTACAGGCTGTAAAGAAAAGCACTGTACAAATACTTGCGATGGGAATAAATTTTTTAAAATTGTTCATAAAAAAGGTATTTGGTTATTAACTGATATGTGTATAATTATTAGAATATGTTACAAATTAAGTGCATAAAAATTGCAAAACCTGATAGGCATAATTTAGAACTCGTTTAAACTACATAAACATTTTTATATGAGTTTATCTTTAATTTAAAAACTCTTCTGATTCTCGTATCGTAGTTTTTCATTCTTCCAAAGCTCGTTTTAGCAATTTATCATTAATATTTTTTCCGGCTTTTGCACCTAATTTTTTTAGCTTTTCTACTTTTCTTATCAAGTTGCCCTGGCCGGTAAGTTTTTTCATAGTGCTGTCATAGCTGCCTTGTACAGTTTTTAACTGATTGCCTACTTTTATCAGGTCGTCTGTAAGTAATACAAATTGGTCATAAAGCTTTCCGGCTTCATTAGCTATGTTTAGTGCATTGCGTTGTTGTTTTTCGTTTTGCCACATACTGTCTATAGTACGAAGTGTAGCCAGTAGGGTAGTGGGGGTTACTATTACTATGTTTTGCTCAAATGCTTTGTTATAAAAGTTATTATCTTCATTTACAGCTATGGCAAAAGCGGGTTCTACCGGAACAAAAAGCAGTACAAAGTCCGGCGATTCTATCTCATAAATACGTTCGTATTTTTTTTCGCTAAGTTGGCTTACATGTTTGTTCAGTGAGAAAATATGCTCTTTTAAAAATCGTTTTTTTTCCGTTTCATCATCGCTGTTCACATATTTTTCATAAGCGGTAAGCGAAACTTTAGAGTCTATAATCATTTTTTTGCCATCGGGTAGATTGATAATTACATCAGGACGCAATCTTTGTCTATTCCCTTCTTCCGTAGAAAAACTCTGCTCCATGATGTATTCCCTGCCTTTTTCCAATCCTGATTTTTCCAGTACCCTTTCTAAGACCAGTTCCCCCCAGTTACCTTGGGTTTTACTATCACCTTTAAGGGCTTTGGTAAGGTTTAAAGCATCTTTACTCATCTGTTCGTTTAGTTGCTGTAAACCTTTTATTTGCTGGCGTAAGGCGGCATGGTAGTCTATACTCTCTTTGTGCGTCTTCTCTACCCTGTCTTCAAAACCTTTTATTTTGTCTTGTAACGGATTTAGGATATTTTTTAAATTTTCTTTATTTTGCTCGGTAAATTTGGTGGATTTTTCTTCTAGAATTTTATTGGCTAAATTCTCAAACTCTTTGGTAAATTTATCTTGAATTTTTTCCAGTTCAGATTTTTGTTCTGATAGTTTTTCGTTTAAATTTCTTATGGCTGCATCCTGCCGGGTATTTACCCTAATCATATTTTCGCGTTCTTGCTGCAAAGTAGTATATCTCTCTTGAAGTTGCGAAATTGTATTTTCTGAAGCAGTATTTTTTTCGGTAAGAATACTGTTTCGTTCGTTTAAGGCTGACTGTTCTTTTTCGTATTTTCCTTTATTGATAATTTTGCCGATAAACGCCCCTAGCAGCAGTGATACGATAAAAATAACGGTATAAATAATGTATTGTTCCATGTGGTTAAAAGTACAAAATTAGAGATACGATGGCAAAGTGGGATAGAAATTTTAATTTTTGTTCAGACAGCAACCAATAATTTTTCTACTTAAAAGAATTTCAATTGTTCAGATTTTCCGTTTGTATAATGGCTATAGTCCAAAGGCCGCATACATCTATCTGCAAAGTATTTCTTTTTTGCAATTTTAAATTGTTGTTGTATTTGATGGGCAATATTTCCTTCGCCACGAATTCTTAGGTTAAATCTGCTATCGTTTAGTTTGCCGCCATGGCAATTTTTTATTTGATTAATAATTTTATCGGCTCTGTCAGGATAAATTTTACGAACCCAATTTGTAAAGATATGCCCAATGGCACCATTGAGTCGCACCATAGTATAAGCGATGGAACTGGCACCTGCCTTATAAACTGTTTTTGCCATTTCAAAAATTTCCTGACTGTTAATTGCAGGAATAATGGGAGCCATCATTACATTAACCGGAATCTTATTTTTTGACAGTTGTTTTACCGTTTCTAACCGTTTTTTTACTGAAGCGGTTCTGGGTTCCAGTGTCCGCCGTGTATTTTCGTTTAAAGAAGTAATTGAAATACTTACATGGACTAAGTTTAAAGTATTTAATTCTGTAAGGATGTCTAAATCTCTTAAAATAAGTGCATTTTTACTTATAATACTCACCGGATGTCTGTATTTCAAAAATACTTTTAAGATGTCTCGGGTAAGCTCTAACTTTTTCTCAATAGGCTGGTAACAATCCGTATTGCCGGAGAGCATAATATTTGTTGGTTTCCACCGTGTGCTACTCAATTTTTTTTCCAATAACTCTGCGGCGTTACTTTTGTATAAAATCTTTTGTTCAAAATCTAAACCGGCACTATAGCCCCAGTATTCATGTGTATTTCTGGCATAACAATAGATACAGCCGTGTTCGCAACCTTGATAGGGATTCATGGAATAAGCAAAGCCAATATCCGGACTGGCTACTTTATTTAAAATTGTTTTTGGAAAAATTTTAATGTAAGTAGTTTTAAAATCATCGGAAGAATCACCTTGTTCCTCACAATAATTGAGAAATTCGTTTGTAATTATTTTTTGGTGCTGTAAAAACCGATTATGCGTATTTATCTGAGCCCCCCGTCCTTTTATGTAATGCTTTTTTTTGATGTTCAAAAATAAGAAAATACGGAGCAAGTACTTGCTAAGTTTTGTAGTAATGTGAACAAAATTTATAAACCTGAATTCGGTTAATCTTGTTTTCACAGAACGTATAGAATACTTTAGATTTGTACTTAAAAGCATGAAGAAATATCAAGATATTTCAAAGG
>PDWJ01000954.1_pt1 | contig 38468 bp, 37 predicted proteins | sample 1430881 | NCBI WGS metagenome assembly PDWJ01 (sample SAMN01162460, study PRJNA174530) | Oral metagenome, whole genome shotgun sequencing project. | biome: Marine environment; feature: Marine mammal; material: Swab sample of the gingival sulcus; isolation source: swab sample of gingival sulcus...
GCAAAAAGGCTGTTTTGGGTGCGGTTCGACATGGGCAATACCAAAGCTGAAATTTGTCGTATATTATGACACAATATGATGAGTTTTCCGACAGGGCCCATATATAACGGTATTCTCAGTTTATAGTCTTATCTCGATATTTCAAAGGAGACAATCATGACGACTGAAAAACTTCCTTTAGGTGTTCACTCTGAACAAGGTAGACTGTACAAGGTGCTGGTATGCACCCCGGGTTTGGCACATCAGCGTTTAACCCCTAGCAACTGCGATGAATTATTGTTTGACGATGTGTTGTGGGTCAACCAGGCTAAACGTGATCATTTTGATTTTGTCAATAAAATGCGTGAGCGTGGTGTCGATGTTGTAGAAATGCACGATTTACTCACTGATGTAGCAAGTAACTCTGAGGCACTGGCCTGGATTTTAGACCGCAAGATAACGGCCAATCAATTGGGACTGAATATTTACCAAGATGTTCGCAATTGGTTGGAATCTCTCAAACCGCGCCAAATTGCCGAATACCTTATCGGTGGCGTTGCCATAGGCGATCTGCCAAAAGATTTTTCCAGCGCCACACTTGAGCTGGTTGAATGTTCAACTGGGCAAGGGCAAGCGGGATTTGTATTGCCACCGCTGCCGAATACGCAATTTACGCGCGATAACAGCGCCTGGATCTACGATGGTGTTACTTTGAATCCTATGTACTGGCCGGCACGCCGTCAAGAAACACTGCTAACGACCGCAATTTATACTTTTCACCCGGATTTTATCGACGAAAATTTCCATATCTGGTACGGCAACCCCGATATCGAACACGGTGCGGCAACACTGGAAGGCGGTGATATTATGCCAATCGGCAAGCGCACTGTGTTGGCAGGTATGGGCGAGCGCAGCTCTCGTCAGGCCATTACCCAGTTGGCGAAGTCGCTGTTTGACAACGATGCCGCTGACCGCGTTATTATCGCTGCATTGCCAAGAACGCGTTCTGCCATGCATCTGGATACGGTCTTTACTTTCTGTGATGTCGATTTGGTTAGCGCTTATGCCGATGTCGTCGACAGTATTGTTACTTTTAGTATCTATCCTAAAGACAGTAACAACAGCGGATTGCACATCGTCAAAGAGAGAAAAGCCTTCGTCGATGTGGTTGCAGAGGCACTGGGCTTAAAAGCGTTGCGGGTAGTGGAAACGGGAGGAGATGTCTATGAAATCGAGCGTGAACAATGGGATGATGGCAATAATATCTTTGCGCTTGAGCCCGGCGTAGTCGTCGGTTATGACAGAAACACCTACACCAATACGCTACTGCGCAAGCAGGGCGTCGAAGTCATCACAATCAGTGCTTCGGAACTTGGGCGTGGTCGCGGCGGTGGTCGCTGCATGACTTGTCCAATCATTCGGGAGGCAGTGGATTATTAGAAGGCTTTGCAAAACCACCTGCTCAACTCAATTGTTTCATTGCGTTGCGCTCAAAATCTTCATCCCTCACCTAGCCGCTAACCCAACTTCAGGCTATTTTTTTAAAAGTATTGCCCAAGAACAGGTTAGATCTCAAGCAACTTAACAACCACCTTCTTGAATACGGTGGTTGTTAAGATCAAGATTGTTGGCAATAGTGTTTTTTTTTTTTCGTCTTAATAATTGCCTTTCTTTGGTCGGTAAATACCCACCACGGCAATACTTCGCCGCTTTCCATAAAGTGAACAACAGCCATAAAAGTGTCTACAATACAGGGATCCTGTTGAACCTCTGATAGCATGCAAAGCTGATCGTATAGCTGTAAGGGATCTTTTCCTATCAATTGTTTTGGATAATCAATACCAATTAATCGAAGCTGATTGGCAATTGCCGGACCAATATTTGGCAAGTCTTCAAGTCGGGAAACAGTTTCTTTATCCAGATGTTTCATTTTTTCTTACGGTTAACGATAGGAGGATTAGCTGATATCTATCTTATAAGGCAAATAATTCTTGCAAGCATTGTGTGACTCGTACTTGAATATCTTTGGAAGCCACGCCCATTTTTTGAATGAGTCTTGATTTATCTACCGTCCTTATCTGGTCTAATAAGATAAGTCCTTTTTTCCCCGAAAACGTTATATTTACTCTTGTTGGGTAGTTAAAACCCTTTGATGTCATTGGCGCGACAATAGCGGTTTTTAGCGCAGACATTTCATTGGGCGAAATGATCAGACATGGTCTGGTTTTTTTTATTTCAACCCCTTGTGTTGGATCCAATTGTACCAACCAAATGTCAAACCGCTCGATATTGGGATTTACCATTCCCAACCCTCATCATCGGTTAGAGGTGCATCTATCCATTCCTTATCATCCGCAGGAACATCTGACTGCGGTTGTTCGGTAAATATCGCTTCCCAACCGGCACGAGGTTTTTTTCTAATCGGACAAATCAACAGTCCTTCATCAACGACTTTGAATTCCAGTTCTTTTTCCTCTAACTGTGCTTGTTCTATAATGACTTTGGGAATACGAATACCCTTTGAGTTACCAATGCGAACCAGTTCAGCCATATCATTCTCTCTATATTGTCTTTAACGTAATTACATTGTGTCAACTTTTGATGGGGTTGTCAAAGGGAAATATTAACAATCGATTGATTCAATATGTTTGATGAACATTTTGTTAGGGTGATTGGAAATGATTTCTAACTTTTTTGGAACGAGGATTAACTTGCTGAATCCAACTTGGCTGAAGGTTTGCTGAGTTAGACTTTATCTGCTTATAGCATCCTATTATGTATTATGAATATCTACAACAGATTGTAATCGCTAATTTTGTTTATCTTCTCTAAATAACAATAAAGCGTCTTTTTTCATCTCTTGTACATCGCCATCTAATTTATTGATAATTTCCTCAAGCATATGCCTTATTAGCCCGCGTAAATCGCGTAGGCCTGGGTCAAGTGAAACGAAACCCAACTTTACTATAAATCTAACATTTTCACAAAACATTAAATTTCCACTATTGCTGGGTTTCGCTATTGTTTACCTGACCACTCGTGAATGGTCAAGGCTCTACCCAGCTTACTGCAAGCGAGAACAATAAAGTATCAGTAAAAAAGACGAAGAACAAAACAGTTTTAGAGACTTGGAACCACCTGACCCCATCCCGAACTCAGAAGTGAAACGAGTCATCGCCTCCCGTTTTAGCATACTGTTTGCGAATATGTGCCTTGTACCGAAAAATTCTTGGCACGACTATAGTTGGCATCAATGCCGGCAATCAAGTTTTCTGCTTGCGTGCAATCTGCTGTAGTACCTGCTTAATAATCGCTCGGATCGGCATACCATGCGTATCCACGGCTCCAGTTAAGCATATTTATGACCAGAGTCATTGTATCAGTAGCGCTATCATCGCATGATTTTAACCAACTATTTTTTAGCAGTAGCTCTTTTACTTGTTGTTTTTCTTCTGGTAGTCTTTTTCTTTGTTATCTTTTTCGGTTTGTTAGTATCAATGAGTTGTTGGGCTGCCTCAACCGTTAGTGACTGGACATCAAAATCTTTGGCCAGTTCGATTTTGGTTTTGCCTTTAATCAGGTTAAATCGTCCCCAGCGTGCCTTTTCGACGCGAATACCGGCTGCTTCCCAGTTATGGATGACTTTTTCGCGCTCTTTGCGTTTTTTGTCTTCAATCAGCGTTTCGATGTCGTCCTGACTTAGGTTGTCAAAATCGTATTTTTTATTGACGTTGATAAACATACCGTTCCATTTCAGGAACGGGCCGAAGCGGCCGACGCCTTTTTGTACCGGCATGCCCTCATATTCGGCAATCGGCGCATCGGCTTTTTGCTTGGCAACGATAGCTTCGACGGCTTGTTGATGGTCAACAGTTAGGGGATTGATGCCGCGGCCCAGCGAGATAAATTTACCGTCGTATTTAACGTAGGGGCCGTAGCGCCCCTCGTTGACTTCGATATCATGTCCTTGGTATTGCCCCAATTTGAGTGGTAATTTGAATAACTCAAGCGCCGATTCCAGATTAACTTCGTCAAATTTCATATCCGCCATCAGGCTGGCAAATTGCGGTTTTTCGTCGTCGTCTTTGGTGCCAATTTGAACAAAAGGTCCGTAGCGGCCATAGCGAACGGAAACCGGTTTGCCCGTTTTGGGATCGGTGCCAAGCTCGCGTGCCTGCATGACTTCTTCGCGCGGGACATCTCTTTTCGATTCGACATTGTCGGAAAAATCCTTCCAAAAATTATCCAACAATTCCAGCCAGTCCTTACTGCCGCGGGCCACGTCGTCGAGTTCATCTTCTAAATTGGCGGTAAAGTGATAATCGACATAGCGCGTAAAGTGTTCGGTTAAAAAGTGGTTGACGATTTTCCCCATTGTGGTCGGGTACAGGCGCCTTTTCTCAGTCAGTACATATTCGCGGTTAAGCAGCGTCTGGATAATAGAAGCATAGGTCGATGGGCGGCCGATATCGTATTCTTCCAGCGCTTTGACCAAGCTGGCCTCGGTATATCTTGGCGGCGGCTCGGTAAAGTGCTGGGCACCCTGGATGTCTAATACGCTGACTTTTTGTCCTTGCTTGAGTGCCGGCAACATCGTTTCGTTATCGTCGACTTTGGCATCGTCACGACCTTCGGTGTACAAGGTGATAAAACCGGGATGTTTGATAGTTGAGCCGGTCGCTCGAAATTCACCGGCACCGCCACAATCGAGCTGAACGGCCACGGTATCCAGCGTGGCGTGAATCATTTGTGAGGCCAGTGCCCGCTTCCAAATCAAATCGTACAGACGCCATAAATCGTGCCCCATACTGCCTTTGAGTGACTGCGGGGGAAAGCGAACCGAAGTCGGACGAATCGCTTCGTGCGCTTCCTGGGCATTTTTAGACTTGGTTTTGTAGCGTCTTGGCTTTGTCGGGATATAAGTCTTGCCGTAGGCTTGGACGATGTGCTTTCTAAATTCGCTGATGGCATCATTTGACAGGCTGACGGAATCAGTACGCATATAGGTGATTAAACCCACTGTTTCACTGCCGATTTTAATGCCTTCATACAGTTGTTGCGCCAGACGCATGGTGCGCGTGGCACTGAATCCTAATTTTCTTGCCGCCTCTTGCTGCAGTGTCGAAGTGATAAAAGGTGGAGCGGGGTGACGTTTGCGTTCTTTACGCTCGACCGATGTTACCGTCATCTGGCCGTCGGCGGCCGACTTTAACACCACAATGACATCGTCAACCACAGCCTGGTTGTTAAGGTCAAACTGCTTTAATTTCTTGTCGTTTACAACCGTTAGTTTTGCTTCGAAATTTTGCTTTTCTTCGCACAGATTAGCGGCAACCGTCCAGTATTCGCGGCTGTTAAATTGCTCGATTTCTTCTTCGCGCTGGCAAATCAGGCGCAGGGCGGGTGACTGGACGCGACCGGCCGATAGACCGGTTTTGACCTTTCGCCACAGTAATGGGGATAAGTTAAAACCGACTAAAAAATCCAGGGCACTGCGCGCCTGCTGGGCGTTGACCAAGTCCATAGAAACATCGCGAGCGTTGGCGATAGCGTCGTTGACTGCGGTTTTGGTGATCTCGTTAAAAACGACGCGAGCGACCTTTTTTCCCGTCAGCTTGCGGCGTTTTTTCAAAACTTCCAAGATATGCCACGAAATCGCCTCACCCTCGCGGTCAGGGTCAGTGGCAAGATAAAGAGTATCAGCTTGGGCAACGGCATCGACAATCGCCTTAATATGACGTTTGGACTGTGGACTGACTTCGTAGTCCATATAAAAATTATTGTCGGGATCAACGGCGCCGTCTTTTTTCTTAAGTTGGCGTACGTGACCGTAGGAAGCCAGAACGATAAAGTCTTTGCCCAAATAATGATTGATTGTTTTTGCTTTGGCGGGTGATTCCACCACTAATACGTTTTTTGGCATTTTGTTATGATGATTCTTTGGTTTAGATCAATAAAAATAGTGTAGTTTACCTTTGATAAAAGTAGCTAATGGTCAGCGGCAAAGCCGCTTCCACCGACCAGAGAACGCTCCAGCCACACGGCGTTGGCTTCCTGTCCCGGACGGTTGTAAACGGCCATCAAGGTTACCCACTTGACCTCGTTGACAGAAATAATGTCCTCATCCAAAGCCAACAATTTTTGAATAATAATCTCGCGTAGACGTGTATCGATAACGCCCATCTTGGTCAGTTGGTAAATAAAGCCGCGAGTGGCGGTTGGCAGTTTTTCTTTTTCTTTCTCCGTAAAAACGCGGATGGCCTTCGAGCTGGGCGCTTTTATCATGACATCTGCTTGTAGGTCGTTAAGGTCGATAAGCCACACCAAGGCGCGATCAATATCTTTTTCGGCAAAACCCGCTTCATTTAATTCTTCTTGCATTTCTTCGATACTGGGACGCGTTTTTTTTTCGTAAACGAGATAGTCAAATAAGTAAACCAATATGTCGAGTACCTTATATTTCATGTGTTTTGTCTATTTTTTGGTAACGTCCGCCGGGATATTTACTAACATAACCCGCTAATTCTAAAATAAGCAACGTGGAAGAGACCTGATTGGCCGCTAATCCGCTGCGCTGTGCCAAAATATCCACCGGCTGAGGCTCGTACGATAACGCCTGCCAAAGTTGCTGTCGAGCCGGGTCGCCGGCGATAAAGACATCGTCTTTAGCAACACGGCTATCTGCGCCACCTGTCTTATCTGACCCGGTTTCTAATTCAGCCTTTGCAGTTTTGTTTAATGGCTTATTATTTAGACTAGCAGATTTTTCATTTTCTACAAATGTTAATAATGTCGGCTGTATTTCTTCAAAAATATCCTTGGCCGTTTCAACTAGCTTTGCCCCGTTGCGAATCAGATGGTTACAGCCGCGTGCGAGCGGGTTGTGAATTGATCCGGGGATGGCAAAAACTTCGCGATTCTGCTCAAGGGCTGTTCTTGCCGTGATTAGAGACCCGCTCTTTAGTCCCGCTTCTACGACCAGCGTGCCCAGTGACAAGCCGCTAATCATGCGATTTCTGCGCGGGAAGGCGTGTGGAACAACGGGTGTGACAACGGGCAGTTCGGTGACAATGCAGCCGCGCTCTATAATACGGTAGGCCAATTCCTGGTGTTTAGCCGGATAGATGCGATCAGGTCCTGTTGCCATAACGGCGATGGTTTGCCCGGATAATTGACTGTCGGCTGCCAATGCGCCGTGATGTGCAGCACCGTCGATACCGGTTGCCAACCCGCTGGTGATGACGATGCCGTTTTGGGTCAAATATTTGGCGAATTGACGGGCGTTTTCCAATCCTTCATGAGATGCTGAACGACTGCCGACGATAGCTAACTGTGGTTCGGCCAGCAGAGCGATATTGCCTCTGGCGAACAACAACGGCGGCGGATCATCGATGGTGCGCAATTGATCAGGGTAGTCGTTATCATAAAGGGTGATAATGTGACCATTCGGTGTGTGATTAAGCCAAGCAATATCGGCTTCGGCAGCAACAAAAACGTCTTTTTGCGTTTTGCTATCAAGGGCAATCCCTGCTTTTTTTTGTTGGCTGATGGATGCTGAAAAGAAATTTTCGGGCGTACCGAATACTTTGAGGATGGCGGCAAAGCGCTTGGCACCAATGCGCGGTGTTCGCCACAATGCACACCATGCCTGCAGTTTGTCCGTATTTTGCATTAGGGAGTAACCAGGCGATAACCCGGATAAATGACCTGGTAGGCATCGGTAACCAATGCCAGACTTGTGCGGTCAAAGGTTTTATAGATAACGCCGATACCGACAGTTTTATCGGGGAGCGGGTATTTTTTACCCAGTAGATCATAACCTGTTTGTGTTTTGACAATGTAAAAAGTATCGCCCAATTGCATGTGTTCATTCGATCCGGCACTAACCAAGATGGTGCTGAGTTGTGTGATATTCTCGCTACTGTCACGCCCCATTGATTTGACGATAAAAGCCGGTTTGTCAAATGTTGCCGGCTGCAGCGAAAAATGACCTGTTTGAGGTTGTACTCGGTGGGGAACGATAATATCGTTAGCCTGTATGCTATCGACTGATTTAACGACTTTTAAGGTAGCAATGTCCTCTTTATTGGGCGAAGATATCAATTTGGCTCGACCGACATAACGCACCTCGCTGCCCAGCAATGTGTTGTTGACGGGGTGCAAAACCGGATGAGATTGACGATAAATATCATAATCTATTGTCGGGAAATAATGACCCTTGGCATAAATTGTATCGTTATCCGAGAGTGAAATAAACGCCTGTTGTTCGGGGCGTACCAGTCTGGGATAGTCGCTTAATGGTGCCGATAAAATCAGATGCTTTTCCATAAAAGGCGCAATCGCCGTCATCGGCAGAGTGGCAATAGGATTTGGGGAATGTCTGGCAGCGCGTTGGGCAAGGTAGAGTTTTTGTTTTCCGTCAACGGTGATAGAGCGAATCATATCTCCTGGGTAAATCAAGTGTGGGTTGTTGATTTGTCGATTGTTGTGCCAAATATGCGGCCACTTGGTCGGGTCGTTTAAAAACGTTTGAGCTATACTCCACAATGTATCGCCGCGTTTAACGAGGTATTGTTGCGGCGCGCTGGTTCGGTATGCTTTACTTGGCATTGTTTGCGCCGGTATCGCTTGAGTCGGTGCTGCTTGGGTAGCCGCTTGAGCAGCGGGCAAGTCGGCCTGGCGTGTGGTTTCCGGCGGCAGTAAAAAGTGGCTGCTGGGCTGTTTAAACACATCAACGGGTGCACAGGCTGTGACCAACAGACCCAATAATAAGGATAAAATGGTTTGGTAAAAAACTTTCACGATAATAATCAACGGTAGTGTTAAGTCGGATAAAATTAAACAGATAATAAAGTGATTGTGTCGACTTGTCTATGAAAACGATAGCTTTTATTCGCTTTAAGTCATAAAATACTCAGCTGAGTGGGTAAATGAGAAATGGTTTTTGCTACCATTTCAACTTTATCGAGTTTGATAAAACCTTTGGTAATTGAGTTATGGCACTACTTCCGATTTTAAGATTTCCCGACCCCAGATTGCGCACGGTGGCAAAACCGGTTGGGGTAGTCGACGATAAGATAAAACAACTTATCGAAAATATGTTTGACACTATGTATAAAGATAAAGGGGTGGGATTGGCAGCGACACAGGTCAATAGACATATTCGCGTCGTGGTGACCGATTGTGCGGCACCTGAGGACGAGCCTCAACCGATTGCCTTTGTCAACCCGGAATTACTTGCTGTGTCGGAAGAGACCGACGTTCATCAAGAGGGTTGTTTGTCGATACCCGAGAACTATGCCGATGTCGAACGTCCAAAATGCGCAACAGTTAAAGCGATGGATAAAGATGGCAAAGAGTTTATCCTCGAATGCGAAGGGCTGCTCGCTACTTGTATTCAGCACGAAATCGATCATTTAAACGGGAAACTGTTTATTGATCACCTATCGCCGGCCAAGCAATTATTGGTACGTGAAAAAATGAAGAAATACGAAAAGCGACTAGCCAGAGAGGCCAAGAAATCGGCTAAAAGCCCGATTATGGCAAGATAGATCAATGCAACTTGAAGTTTTAACAGGTGATATCACTCAAATCACTGCCGATGCCATTGTTAATGCCGCCAATACCTCGCTGTTAGGCGGTGGTGGTGTCGACGACGCCATTCATCGCGTCGGCGGCAGAGCGATACTTGATGAGTGCAAAGCTATCAAGCTTCGACAAGGCGGTTGCCCTGTCGGTGAAGCGGTGATAACGACTGCCGGCAGATTGCCGGCCAATAAAGTAATTCATACGGTGGGGCCAACGTGGATTGACGGAAATTGCGGGGAAAGTGAGCGACTAACGGCTTGTTATCTCAGCTGTCTATCCATAGCGGAAAAAGAACGCCTGAAAGTTGTTGCCTTTCCCAATATCAGCACCGGTGTTTATCGCTTTCCCAAAGACAAAGCGGCGAAAATTGCCTGGCAAACGGTCACTGCCTGGACAGGGCATTATCCGGAAAAGGTGCTGTTCGTCTGTTTTGAGAAAGCCAATTATCTGCTGTATCAAGCCCTGTATCAAACACTATCATCCGTCGATTAATAAAGGATATTAATGAAACACAATCTCATCTTTGCCGGTACGCCGGGCTTTGCCGCTTATCATTTGCAAGCCTTGATTGATAACGGTTACACCCCCTCTTTGGTGTTAACGCAGCCGGATCGCAAATCGGGACGCGGACGCAAATTAACGCCTTCACCGGTCAAAAGACTGGCTGAAGCACACAATATCCCTATTTTTCAACCGCTAAAACTGACCGATGAAGCACGGTGCCATCTGGGTACGCTGCCGCGTCCCGATTTGCTGGTCGTGGTTGCTTACGGATTATTGTTGCCGCAGTGGGCCCTAGATTGGCCAAAATATGGTGCCATTAACGTTCACGCCTCGTTGCTGCCACGTTGGCGCGGTGCGGCACCGATTCAACGTGCCATCGAGGCAGGCGATAGCGAAAGCGGCGTCGGTATTATGCAGATGGATATCGGCTTGGATACGGGGGACGTGTGGCGTGAAGTTCGCGTGCCAATTACCGCAACGACAACGGCACAAACTTTACACAATGATTTGCAAATTGCCGGGGCCAAGGCCTTGATTGATACGCTGCCTGTCATTTTTTCAGGAAAAGAAAAACCGATACCGCAAAGTGAGATTGGCATAACATATGCCAAAAAACTGAGCAAACAGGAAGCGCAGGTGAATTGGAATGAGGATGCCGAGACAATTTGCCGCAAAATTCGCAGTTTTAACCCTGTGCCGGTCGCTCACAGTGAAACGCAAAACGGCACGCGTTTTCGTTTTTATGCTGCCGTTCCCTACGCTTTGGCGCGCAAAGCAATGCCGGGCACGGTGCTGCTTGAAGATAAAAACGGCATTGTCATCGCCTGTCAAAGCGGTGCGGTTTGCGTCACCGAGTTACAGGAAATTGGTAAAAAGCGCCTGGCCGCCAGCGATTTTCTTAATGGTAACACGTTATTGGGACAACAATTCGTATGAATGCTCGATTGGCCGCCATCTATGTACTTTACGACGTCATTGTCGGTAGGCGCTCATTATCGCCAGCACTTGCCGAACAACTCGATAAAATCAGCAATCCACCTGACAGGGGACTGACGCAGGAAATTGTCTTTGGCACCCTCCGCTACTATTCCAGTTTGCAGCTGACGATTCGGCCGTTTTTAAAAAAAGCAATTCCGGAAAAAAACAAACCGTTGGCCATCGTGCTGTATTCAGCGCTGTACCAATTGCTGATGATGAAATTGCCAAGTTATGCGGTTATTAACGAGTCGGTTGATGCAGTCAAAGACATTGATTTTGAATGGGCAACGGGCTTTGTTAACGGCGTATTGCGCGCCGTGGTTCGCCACGGTGATTTGACCTTAAAAAGGGATAAAAACGCTGATCACCCTATCTGGTTGGCCGGTGCTATTCGCAGTGCTTATCCTGACGAAGCCGAGAATATGTTTAAACAAAATCACTATCCCGCTCCGGTGATGCTTCGCGTGCGTCGCCAGTATCACTCGCGCGATGACTATCTGGCCCTGCTGCATACAAACGATATTCAGGCTCAAGCACATATCGATAATAAAGATGCGATTATCTTAACCGGCAAAACCAACGTTGCCGACCTGCCTTATTTTTCCCAAGGCCAGGTGACGGTTCAGGATGCCAACGCTCAATTGGCGGCTAATCTACTCGGTGTTCAATCGGGGATGCGGGTGTTGGATGCCTGTGCCGCTCCCGGCGGAAAAACGGCGCATATTGCCGATAAAGTCGATGGTATAACCTTAACGGCAGTTGATCATGCCGCTGGCCGCATTGATACGCTAAACGATACTTTATCGCGTCTGCACGTCGATGCCAACGTCATTACCGCCGATTTGCGAGATACGACACAGTGGCACGACGGACAGTTGTTTGACCGCATTTTACTCGATGCTCCTTGTTCGGCAACGGGTGTGATTCGCAAACATCCCGATATTCTGTTTAATCGTCGACAAAGTGATATCACCAAATTGAGTGCCGTCCAGGCCGAGTTGCTACAGACCTGTTGGAAATTATTAAAGCCGGGCGGGCGGTTGTTGTACGTTACGTGTTCAATTTTGCCCGAAGAAAACATCGAACAAGTAAACAACTTCATAAAAAAAACACCTGATGCAACCATTAGGCCGTTGGGCCACAACCGTGCGATTAGCAATAAATTGGGCACACTGCAGTTTTTACCGGATAAATACGGTGATGGATTTTTTTACGCGCTGCTGGAAAAACAAGACCATTGCGCATGAAAAATATTTGAGAAAATGCTTTTAAGCAAAAAAAAATCCTATATAATATGTCGCCTATGCGGGAATAGCTCAGTGGTAGAGCACAACCTTGCCAAGGTTGGGGTCGCGAGTTCGAATCTCGTTTCCCGCTCCAGATTTCAAGTCCGATAATTTCATCCTTTGTAGTTTGTCGGCAAAAAGTAGGTAGGTCGTCAGACCGTTCATTGCGGGAATAGCTCAGTGGTAGAGCACAACCTTGCCAAGGTTGGGGTCGCGAGTTCGAATCTCGTTTCCCGCTCCAGATTCCGCTTACTTTTTCACTCGGCGAGTTGGCAGAGTGGCTATGCAGCGGATTGCAAATCCGTGTACCTCGGTTCGACTCCGGGACTCGCCTCCATATTCCATTGCAAAAAATCCAAACAAGCCTAAAACTTATTGTTATTACTAGGTCTATGGTTAATTACAGGAGAAAATAATGGCAACACTGGAAAAAGCAATTGAATTAGCAGCAAAGCACCACGCGGGACAGCTTGATAAAAGCGGGCAGCCTTATATTCTACATCCCCTGGCGGTTATGGCTAAGGTTGATGGCTTGACAGCTAAAACTGTCGCGGTGTTGCACGATATTATTGAGGACACAGAGATAACTGCTGATGATTTAAGGCGTAAAGGATTTAGTGATGAAATTGTTAATGCGGTTATAGCCTTGACCAAGGCTAACGACATGACGCGAATAGAGGCGGCATACCAAGCCAAAGCCAACCCAATAGCTCGAATAGTTAAACTGGCAGACCTTAGCGAAAATATGAATCTTGGTCGCATTTCCAATCCAACAAAAAAAGATTATGATCGACTAAAAGAATATGAGCAGGTGAAAGCTATCTTAGAAGCTTCGTAATAGAAGCACCCGGCGGGTTTATTAAGGTCTTTTTATAGTTTTACCGTAGCTAAATTTTGTGCAACATCCTTCGTCCTCGCCCGCATTTGATCGTCATTAAAAGCCATGCCCATACACCACAATGAAGCTTGTTTTCTATCGCCCAGAGCGGACGTACAGACTGTGAAATTAACTTGGCATCCGGCTCTAGACTGCTGATATAAAGTCGTTGCTCTTTACTGATTTTTTCGCCAGTGTGACGCTCCGGTTCCACTACGGCAAAAGACTGCAACTTCGACCATATAATTCTATCTCGGTAGACGTAGTCGCACCGCAAAGTACTGCGACTACGGACACTGTTAGTAATTCAACCAAATGGTGCTTTACTTTCTTCTGTTGACGTGGATCAGTAATTTCTTCGAATAACTTGTAAATAGGTTTTTCTGAAGATGACATGGTAAATCCTCATCACTATTAATAAACGATAGCAAATTTTATTCATGCGATTGCCCTGAATTCCACTCGTTTTACTCGGTATGTTCGTTTTAAAAGATGGTATGATGGCGGGGTAATTTAACAAATAAAAGTGTAAAGATGGCAAAAGTGACTTCACAATATCGTTGTCGGGAATGCGGTACGACGTATAAAAAGTGGATGGGGCAGTGTATGGACTGTCGATCGTGGAATAGCTTGGATGAAGAAAACATCGCCTCGGAAAAAAGTGATAAACCTTCACGGGGTGGTGGTTATGCTGGTGTTGCTAATCGCGATATTGTCACACTGGATAAGGTCGAAACACGGGAAAAAATTACTTACTCGACCGGTTTGTCCGAGTTTGATCGTGCTTTAGGCAATGGCATTGTCAAAGGCTCAGTCGTTCTGATTGGCGGTGATCCGGGTATTGGTAAATCAACTTTGCTATTACAGGCGATGGCGAATTTATGCACCCGCATGAAAACGCTATATATCAGCGGTGAAGAGTCTGCTGAACAGGTCGCCCTGCGAGGGCAGCGTCTGGGGAAAGATTTATCGCAATTTTCTTTTCTATCAGAAACAGAAATTGAAACCATTTTGCCCACTTTGCACGAGTTCAAGCCGGATGCCTTGGTTATTGACTCGATTCAAACAGTTTTTACGTCAAGCCTGACATCTGCACCGGGTTCAGTGTCACAAATCCGTGAAAGTGCCGCTGCTTTGGTGCGTTATGCCAAACAGAGCGGTTGTACTGTTTTTGTCGTTGGGCACGTCACCAAAGAGGGAGCGATTGCGGGCCCCCGTGTTCTGGAACATATGGTCGATGCCGTGCTCTATTTTGAGGGTGAAACTGCCTCTAGGTTTCGTTTGTTGCGCGTGGTGAAAAATCGTTTTGGTGCCGTCAATGAACTAGGTATTTTCGCCATGACAGAGACAGGACTAAAAGGTATTTCCAATCCCAGTGCAATTTTTTTAAGTGGACACGAAGACGCCGTTTCAGGCTCGGTAATTTTGGTCAGCTGGGAAGGATCACGAGCAATTTTGGTGGAATTACAAGCCTTAGTTGATGATAGTCACAATAACCCCAAACGCGTAGCGATAGGCGTTGAGCAAAGCCGTTTAACGATGTTGCTGGCGGTGTTGTCACGGCATTGCGGCGTGATGATGGGAGATCAAGATGTTTACGTCAACGTTGTTGGCGGTGTCAAAATCACCGAGACTGCCTCAGATCTGGCGCTGTTATTTGCTTGTCTTTCAAGTTTTAGAAATCGTGTTATCCATCGGAAAACCATTGTCTTTGGTGAAGTCGGACTGTCGGGCGAGATTCGTCCTGTCCCAAATGGTGAAGACCGTATCATTGCCGCCGCCAAACAAGGATTTGACCGCGCCATTGTGCCACTTGCCAACCGCCCGAGAAAGTCAATAAAGGGTATGCAGGTCATTGCCGTCAAACGTGTGGAGGAGGCTCTGCAATATTGCTAGAGGCTAAGGTGCTATTCTGAAAAAGTTAAAACCCCGACAACCACTGTTTAATAAACATCCCGCGCTGTTGCCAGTCGTCAATGGCTTTGATAATGGTTAATTTGTCCGCTCCCTTGAGTTGGTACTGCATCGGGTTTTGTTGGATTAAGCCAATTAGTTTTTCGCCGTCCAGCTGATGATTTTTGGCAAGTGTCAAGGTAATGCTGTCTTCATCGGCAACCAATTTGGCAACACCCAGTTCCCGTGCCAACAACTTTATCTCAAAGACGAGGAACAACACCTTAACCGCACTAGGCAGACTGCCGAAACGGTCAATCAATTCGATTTGCAACTGATCCAACTGCGCGGTTTGGCGACAGCTCGCAATCCGTTTGTAAAGTACCAGACGGCTGTGGACATCGTAAACATAATTTTCAGGAATCAGTGCCGGTACACCGATATCGATATCAATATCGCTGTGTTTACTGTCAAAATCGACTTCACGGTTATTCTTCATGGCATCGACGGTTTCTTCCAGCATCTCATTAAACAGCGAAAAGCCAATCTCGGTAATTTGTCCGCTTTGGTTATCGCCCAGCAACTCCCCCGCTCCGCGAATTTCCATATCTTGTGAGGCCAACATAAAACCGATACCCAAACCTTTTAACGCCGCAAAGGCACTAAGGCGTTTCTGTGCATCGCGACTGATAAGACTCTCACCCGGTACCATCAAATAAGCATAGGCCTGGTGGGTAGAGCGCCCAACCCGACCGCGCAGTTGGTGCAGCTGTGCCAAACCGAACTTATCGGCACGATTGATAAAAATGGTATTGGCATTGGGATTATCGATGCCCGATTCAACAATCGTTGTGGTCAATAATAAGTCAAAATGCTGCTGGTGAAAATCGAGCATAATCTGCTCCAATTCTTTTTCACGCATCTGACCGTGAGCATGACGAATTGCCAACGTCGGGAAGCGCTTTTCCAAACGATTTCGCATATGACTCATCGTCGCCACATCGTTGTGCAAAAAATACACCTGACCGCCGCGCGCCGTTTCTCGCGCTATCCCCTCGGCAATCACTTCTTCGTCAAAATCGGTGAAAATGGTTTCCACTGCCGTGCGCTTCGGTGGTGGTGAGGCAATAATTGATAAGTCGCGCAATCCCGACAAACTCATGGACAAGGTACGCGGAATAGGCGTTGCCGTCAATGTTAATATATTGACATCACTGCGCATTTTCTTTAAGTTTTCCTTTTGCTTGACACCAAACTTATGCTCTTCGTCAATAATCACCAAACCCAAGTCGGCAAACTGTATATCTTTTTGGATAAGGCGGTGGGTACCGATAATAATGTCAATTTGACCCCGCTCAAGTGCTTGTAAAATTGCCTTTTGTTGTTTGCCTGTTTTAAAACGCGACAATCCGGCAATATTGATAGGAAAGGGAGAAAACCGATCTTCAAAGTTTTTTAAATGCTGTTCGGCAAGTAGTGTTGTCGGCACCAGCACGGCGACTTGTTTGCCAGCATTGGCAACGGCAAAGGCAGCACGCAGAGCCACTTCCGTTTTGCCAAAGCCAACATCACCGCAGACAATCCTATCCATCGGCTGCGGTTGCTGTAGGTCTTGGTAGACTTGTTTAAATGTCTGTAATTGATCAGGGGTCGGATTAAACGAAAAACCCTCGGAAAACGTCGTTAATTCCTCTTGATCAATACGAATCGCATCACCGGTGGCCTTGGCGCGTTTGGCATAAATTTCCAACAATTCCGCCGCCGTATCGTGGATCTTTTCTTTGGCCTTGGCTTTAGCTTTTTCCCATTGTTTACCGTCCAAACCATGCAACGGCGCATGTTCGGGCGCTGCTCCCGTATAACGGGTAATCATATCCAACGATGTTACGGGGATAAATAACTTACCGTTATCAGCATACAGAATAGTAATGTATTCGTTAGTCTCGCCGTCCAGTTCAATACATTCCAAACCTTGATAGCGCCCTACCCCGTGTTCGTTATGGACGACCGGCGTGCCAATTTCAATTTGTGACAAATCGTCAATAATCGATTTGGGATCAACCTCGGTAGCATCAATGCTATCATCTGCCGACAACGTTGATAAAAATTCACCGGCAGATAGCAGATAATACTTTTTTTGCGCATCAACCAGCCACGAACGCGGGAAAAAACCAATGCCGACAGCATGTTGGTGTTTATCCCAATCGGCAAAATCCATTTCGGGCAAATCGAGTGGCAGTCTATCGTATAAATGCTGTTGCTGACCCCTACTTTGACAAAATAAATACAGCGGTGTTTTACCCTGTATTAGTCTGCTGAGTTGCGCCAGACGTCGGTCGGGCTCGGGATGAATTTTTAACCGACTGATTTTAGTATCGCTGTCTTTAAATTTATCATCACCTGCTTTGTCTTGCCCGCTGTGCGGTAGCAACGATAACCACTGCGCCGGGGGGAAATACAAAATATCCGGTGCCAACGGCTCACTGCCGCCCATGCCGAGAGTGCGTTGATAACGGTTTTGAACAACACGCAATCGTTCACTGAGATAGCTTTTATAACCTCTTTCGACGGCAATACTTGCCTGTTTGGGTAAATAATCAAAAAAACTCACCGTTTCATCAAAAAATAGCGGTAAATAATATTCCAAACCGCCGACTACGCCACCGTCTGAAATGCGCTTATAAACAGGATGGTGTTCGGCTTTATCACCCAGTAGCTGACGCATTGACTGACGAAAACAGATGCGTCCGGCATCCGATAAGTCAACTTCTCGCCCGGGGATTAGCTCAACCCGTTCAATGGTAGCGGCACTGCGCTGTGTTTTGACATCGAAAATGCGGATAGTCTCAATGTCATTATCAAAATAGTCCAACCGAATAGGAAATTTTGACCCCGGTGGAAAAACGTCTAACAGCCCCCCGCGCCGACTGAACTGTCCACGCTCAGTAACTTGATTGACATGGGCGAAACTGGCTTGCGTCAGACGTTCAACCAGAGTATCAATCGGCAGCTCGTCACCTATTGAAATAAGCAGTGCGTGAGCATCTAAATAATTCGGTGGACACAGACGACTGAGTACAGCATCAATTGACGTGACGACAATACCTGCCGTCAAATCGCGAATGCAGTACAAAGTATCGAGTCGCTCGGCAATAATATTGGGACTGGGAGAGTAGCGATCATAGGGCAAGGTCTCCCAATCGGGAAAGTAGTAGATGGTTTGCGAAGTTGCCGTGGTTTGCAACAGCCGTTGTAAATGTGCCGCTTCAGCCGCCGTTTTGGTCATAAAAACCTGTACGCCGGCGGTGCGAACCAACAGTGCGACTTCGTCAATATGATTAAATAAGGCCAATGATTGTTGCCGTGATTTTGTTACCATCAATTTACCCATAATAAAATAAATGTGGCGCTATCATAATCGCATTGACTTGTTTTGGCTAGACGGTGACAAGGTTTTTTGCCAAGATGATTCGCTGCGGGCTAAAATTGCGTATAATAAGCGCACTGTGGGAAAGGCTAAAAAGTTAAAGGAACCTGACCATCCGTACAGTGGTTAATTGATTTAACCATACTAAACAAGAGGACATTTATGACGATTTTACATTCGGCAAAAAAACGCTATGCCACTAAGGCCTTTGATGCCAGCAAAACCATATCGGCAGAACACATCGAGCAATTAAAAGCAATCATCCGATTGTCGCCCTCCAGTGTTAACATCCAGGCGTGGCACTTTATGGTGGCAACCACTGACCGCGCAAAAGAAAAAATTGCCGCTGCCTGCCCCGGAGCAATGGCTTATAATGCCAAGAAAATCAAGGAGGCCCCGTTAGTGATTGTCTTTTGTGCCCACGACAGTGTCGGTGAGCAAACGGTTGCACGTATTGTTGAACAAGAAGCACAAGATAACCGCTATGCCGATGAGCAAGCGCAATCGGACCGTCTGGCGTTACTTACGAATCATATTAACCGCTTAAATAAAAACCCGATAACCGCTCGTGCCTGGGTTGACAAACAAACCTACATCGCACTGGGCAGTGTATTGCTCGCGGCGGCCGATATGGGCATCGACTCGGTGCCCATTGAGGGTTACGACAACAGCATTCTGGACAAAGCACTGGGACTAACGGAAAAGGGGCTGCATTCAACGGTTATCGCCGCTTTTGGTTATCGCAGTAGTGAGGACTTCAACGCAACGCTGACAAAATCGCGGTTGCCGAACGATGAGTTGTTTGAAACCATCTAAAAAGCTTTGTCAAACAAGTCCCGGGCAAGCAAGTTTGGCGAAGACGGGATATGTTTTGATGGGTATCATTAATTTTCACGAGGCATAACTGACCCTTGGATATAGAAGACAAAGTGACCACCGGTTGGCACAAATTTAATTCTCCGCATTATTTTGAATCACTGGCGGCACGGTTTGCCCCGTGGTGCGGCGCCGTCGCTCTCATATTGCTGATCGTCGGCTGTACTTGGGGACTATTCTTTGCTCCCGCTGATTATCAGCAGCGCGATGCTTTTCGTATCATTTACGTTCACGTCCCAATGGCTACTCTGTCCATGGGGGTTTATGTCTCAATGGCGGCGGCCGGTGCCTTGTATTTTATTTTTGATATCAAACTGGCTGCTTATTATTGTCGTTCAGTTGCCGTATTGGGGGCAGCATTTACCGCCTTAGCGCTGCTCACCGGAGCCATTTGGGGCAAACCAATGTGGGGAGCGTACTGGACGTGGGGTGATGCACGACTGTTGTCGGAACTTATTTTATTATTTTTGTATTTGGGTTATATGTCACTCGTTTCTTCGATTGATCAAGAAACGCTAGCCGACAAAATAGGCTCGATTATGTTGATTGTCGGTGTCATTAACATCCCGATTATCCACTATAGCGTTGTCTGGTGGAATTCGCTCCACCAGGGCGCAACCATACTCAAATTGGACAGTCCTTCTATGGATAGTGAAATGTTAATTCCCCTGCTGATCAATTTGTTAGGAATAAGTCTTTATACCGTGGCTTATGCCCTCACAGCAATGCGCACCCAAATTATTGAGCAGCGAAACCAGTGTCAGCTGTTGAAAAGTTCGGGAACGTTCGATGAATAATTTTATAGAAAAGCTGGCCATGAATGGCTACGGTGGCTACATTTGGACCAGTTTTGGCATCGTATTGGTGGCTTTGACGCTACTTTATTTGCTGGCCAGATGGCGGTTGAAAAAAGCACTTAAGGTACAGAAAAAATTAAATAACAACAAGCCATGATTTACAAAAGAAAACAACGTATCCAACTCATTGTCTTTATTTTGACAGGGGCAACGATTGCCATCGCATTGTTGCTTTCTGCATTGGGCAGCAATATGGACCATTACTATGAACTGTCGGTGATAAAATCCGACGATACGCTGCTCGGCAAAACAATTCGTGTTGGCGGTATAGTTGAACACGGCTCTGTCAAACGCAATACGGGTTCGCTCAAGGTTAGTTTTGCCATCACCAATTTAAAGGATCGCATTGAAGTGCAATACGAAGGCATACTTCCCGACTTGTTTAAAGAAGGACAAGGTGTTCTCGCCAAAGGACAACTCATCGACAAGAATCATCTCATTGCCAGAGAAATTCTTGCCAAGCACGATGAAAATTACATGCCCAAAGAAGTACGGGAAGAACTGGAAAAAAGTGGTTACTACCAGCATATGGAAAGCCCCTACCCGCCGCAGCGGGAGCTGTAGTGGCCTTTTGAATTATTATGTTTGAACTGATTGAAATTGGTCACTATGCATTGATTATTGCACTGGGTACGGCGGTTGCACAGATTGCCGTTGGTGCAAGCGGTGTGCTACAAAAAGACATGTACAGTATCATTTTGTCGGCCCGCGCCGCCAAAATAACATTTTATCTGGTCAGTGTGGCATTTTTAGCACTGATTGTCGCCTTCCTCGACGACGATTTCAGCATTCGATATGTAGCACAGCATTCCAATACCTACTTGCCGTGGTATTACAAAATATCGGCAGCTTGGGCAGGACACGAAGGATCGCTGCTCTTGTGGGTATGGATATTGGTGTTGTGGAGCTACTTGGTTGCAATAAAAACCAGCTCATTGCCGCCAAATTTCTGCGGCAAAGTGCTCGCCGTCCTCGGCGTCATTGCTTCGGGCTTTTTATCATTTGTAATCCTGACCTCGAACCCGTTTATGCGCCTGTTGCCAACCAATGGATTGGCTTTTCCTGTTGAAGGTAAAGAGTTAAACCCTATGCTTCAGGACATTGGCCTGATTTTACACCCACCGCTGCTATACATGGGCTATGTGGGCTTTGCCGTATCGTTTACCTTTATCGTTGCCGCCCTGTTTGAGGGACGGCTCGACCGACGCTGGGCGCGCTGGTGTCGTCCGTGGACGATACTGGCGTGGGCATTCTTGACAATCGGTATTGTCTTGGGCAGTTGGTGGGCTTATTACGAGCTTGGCTGGGGTGGCTGGTGGTTCTGGGACCCTGTCGAGAATGCCTCGTTTATGCCTTGGTTAGCGGGCACAGCCTTGTTGCACTCGCTGTCTGCCACCGAAAAACGTGACGTATTCAAAATCTGGACAGCATTTTTGGCTATTGCCACATTCTCTTTATCGCTGATCGGTACGTTTTTGGTTCGCTCCGGCGTACTCACGTCGGTTCATGCCTTTGCCAACGACCCGGCACGAGGCATTTACATCTTGATGCTATTGGCATTGATTTCCGGTTCGGCATTTTTTTTGTTGATTATTCGCGCGCATAAATTGCACGGCACCGGACAATTTGAATGGGTTTCGCGGGAAATGGGATTGCTCGTCAACAACGTTATTCTCAGTATCGGTTGTCTGATCGTTTTTGTCGGCACACTTGCACCGCTGCTTTACGACGTATTGGGATGGCAGCGCATTTCAGTCGGGGCACCGTATTTTAACGCCAAAATGTTGTGGGTTCTATTGTTGATGCTGGTATTTTTGACCTTTGCGCCGTTTTTGCGCTGGAAACGCGATCGTCTAAAACGACTTGCACCACAACTCGTTGTATCACTACTACTTGCCATTGTAGTAACTTATGCGCTGTTGCAACAATTTGATTGGCAGGACAAACAAGCCTTTATCCTGTTGACGCTGACCACTATGGCAATTTTCACGACGTTGTTCGATGGCTTTATGCACTTGAAAAAACACCGAGGATGGCCAAATTTGGCTTATCTATCAATGTTTGTCGGACATCTGGGATTTCTGGTTTGCTGTATCGGCATTATCATAACATCAACCTACTCTATTGAAAAAGATCTGTATGTGGGTGCTAATGACACCCTTAAAGTACAAAATTTAACTTTTGAAAGCAAAGGGATAGACTATTACGAAAACAACCGATATACAGCGACCGCCATCAATTTTCTCGTACGCGACAACAATGGTGAGGTGATAACCCTATTGACACCTGAAAAGCGCAATTATCACATTGCACGCATGCCAATGTCGGAGGTGGCTTTGTTACCAGGTCTTACCGCTGATCTCTACGTCGCGCTGGGTGAACCGCAGGGCAAAACCCCGGAAGATAGCGGCTGGTCGGTACGCATACAAATAAAACCGTATATTCGCTGGATTTGGTTGGGTGGACTGATTATGGCACTGGCAAGTGTCTTTGTATTACGCGATAAACACTATGTAATTCGAGGACGGCGATGAAAAAACACTACCTGTTCGGTATGTTATTTGCACTGATTTTTGTCGGGCTAATGGGACTTTTTGCCTTGGGCTTAAAAAACGACCCTAACAAACTCGACTTGGCAACAAAAAATAGCAAAATCCCCGCTTTTTCGCTGCCGCTATTGGACAGTCATAAGATGATAAGCCGTAGCGATTTAACGACTGATAAGGCATATTATTTAATCAACTTTTGGGGCAGTTGGTGTCCATCGTGTTACGCTGAGCATTCATATTTGCTACAACTCGGGCAGCGAGAGACACTGTACGGGGTAAACTGGAAAGATGAGCGTTCGGCAGGCAGCCGTTTCATCCGTGAAGGCGGCAATCCATTCAAGGCAATTATTGTCGATGAACACAGCGTACTCGCTATCGGTATGGGGGTGTACGGCGCACCTGAAACTTTTGTGGTCAAAGCCGACGGCACCATACTGTACCGCTACGCGGGACCAATGAGTGAAGCGGTTTGGAATAAGGAGTTTGTTCCGAGAATTAAGACATTGGAGGAACGGCAATGACGATACGAACGGGATATATGTTGGACGCTGTTGACTGTGCGAAAATGGTACAGCGATACACTGCACATCGTGCCAATATTTTTCGCCATAACAAGGAATCGGCGACAAAGCCCTTCTCCGCTGCATCAAGCGAATTGAGAACAGAAAAAGGTGGATACTTGGCAATGGCCAATTGCCTCATTCGCCTCTCACTCGCAATAACCTTGTTATTTACGCTGTTCAGCGCCGCCGCTTCGTTTAATGTTTACCCATTTAACCAAGCTGATAAAGAAGCGCGTTTTCAGCATCTGATTAACGACTTGCGGTGCCCTAAATGTCAAAATAACAACCTGGCGGACTCAAATGCACCACTCGCCACCGATATTAAAAACTACGTTTACGAATCGGTAAAAAAGGGCAAAAGTAACGATGAAATTACCGATTTTCTTATTTCACGCTACGGACTCTTCATCGTTTACGACCCCAAAGTGATTTGGTTGTGGCTGCTGCCGTTGCTCATTGTGCTCGGGGGCTTTATTTGGACAGTAAGGCACATCAAATCCGAGCCGGTAACCGTAGCTGACAATTTACCGCACATGGCGGATCTTATCGCCGAACACGAATATAACAAGGATAAGAAATGCCGGGCACAAAAACATCGGCAGGAAAAACGCTCATGACTGCCTTTATCCTATTGACTGTGGGAGTGTTGGTCTATTTACTTTATCCGGTGCGACAACAATCCATTGAATTTGATGAAAAAGACGAGGCAATAAAAATTTACCGCGAAGAAGTTGCCTATATTGAACAACAGCATCAAAAACGATTGATTGACGATACGGACAAGGCACAACTGTTACAAGAACTGGAGCGGCAATCGGTCCTTGCCATGCTTGCCATTGAACAACGGACATTTGCCTATCGCCGCTCCCTTGTGCCGACTGTATTTATTGTTGTCAGCATAATGGCCGGCGTATCGCTGTATGCGCATTTTTACGAAAAAAAAGGCATTGGTGCATGGCAACGCGCAGGAAGTGAATTCAGTACAGCCGCACTATTGGGTCTGTTTGACCAGTCATATATGCATAATTTCATTACTACACATAACGATAGGGAAATTGGAAATTACTGTTTTCTCATGCAAAGAGAACTATTAAAAAAACGCGTGCAAGATGCTGATGTACTGCTTAATGTTGCTCGATGCCACTTGTTGCGCGGTTCCCCAGAGCTTGCGGAAATAGCTGTTTCTCGTGCTTTGCGCAATAATCCCAATAACGCCTCGGGCATTTATTTATTAGCCGAGTTAGAGTTCTCTCGGTATCACCAGCTTTCCGACAGCACAGGCAAAAAACTCACTGCCATTGCCAGAGAAAAGCCATCGACAGATATTCTCTATTTACTAATGCTAAACAGCTATACACGGGGCGAATTCAGACAAGCAAAATCCTATGTTCATCGGTTAAGACCATTGATTCATCAGCGCCCGATGCTTGCCAAATCACTCGATGCTATTGAAGCAAAAATTGATGCACAACTGCCTGCGTACAGGGAAGAAAAATGACCGGAGAAGTACTGATTGAAGCCAAACATCTCGCGCTGATTCGCGGTAACCGCCGGTTATTTCACTCACTGAGCTTTTCTTTACACAAGGGTCAAGCCATCCACTTGTGCGGGAAAAACGGCAGCGGCAAAACCAGCTTATTCAAAATACTGACGGGATTACGGCAACCGAACGCCGGATCACTGACACTGTGGGGTAAATCATTTAAAACCTTTGAACCTGACGACTACCAAAAACTGTTGTACTTGGGACACCAAACGGCAGTCAAATCCGCTTTGACAGTAGAAGATAATCTTTTGTTCAACGCCCGATTATTCGACAGTGTCGAGGTCAATAAAAAAATGCTGCACCATGCACTTAAAAGCGTCGGGCTGTGGGCATTTCGCTCACAAGTGGCAGAAAAACTATCGGCGGGACAAAAGCGTCGAATTTCGCTAGCACGTTTATGGATAGCCCCATATCGTAAACAGCCGGAGGAAAGGGTGTGGTTACTAGACGAACCGTTAACCGATCTGGATACCGATTTTATTAACGTATTACAAGAACGTATCGATGCGCATTTGGCATCGGGTGGCGGGGTTATCTTCTCGTCGCATCAACCGCTGTCACTCGGGGGTAAAGTGAGCGAAGTCAATTTGGGAAATTTTCGATGAAGACTTTTCTAAAAAAAGAATGGTTACTCGCTATTCGCCAACCTCACGACCTATTTCAACCGCTATTTTTTGTCATGGTGCTGATAACGCTGTTTCCCCTTGCGCTTGGCATTGACGAATTATTGCTGCAAAAAATCGTGCCGGGTATTATCTGGATTGCCGTTTTACTGTCCATTTTGCTTGCCAGCGAAAAATGTTACCAAAGTGATTTTGATGACGGCAGCTTGGAACAGCTTTTGCTATCAGGCCACAATCCTTTGTTATTAATCGCTGCCAAGGCAACCATTCAGTGGATGGTACGCATCGTACCACTGTTAGCTGCGTTGCCAATACTGGGGGTATTTTACAATTTACCGAGCCATACGATACAACAGCTGGCACTGACGCTGGTTATCGGTACACCGTCGTTGATATTATTGGGCATGCTCGGTTCTGCCGTAACGCTGTCGGTGACTCGTGGCAGCATGTTACTTATTTTAGTTGTTTTGCCACTGTATATCCCAACACTAATCTTTGCTCTGTCGGCGCTGTCGTCCTATGCCGACGGCTTTTCCAATACGGGACAACTGGCCATGTTGGCTGCCATTTTTATGACCACACTGATCGTTGTCCCGTTTGCGATTTTAGGGGCTATTCGGGCTTCACTGGCGACTTGATTATAACAACAGCCATGTTAAAAAGTTACCTACACCGTCTAGCCTAACCGTTAATTACAACAAAAAAGAACAGCAATAATGAAGACAGCAATGATTAAACTTATTTTAGCCCTAACTATAGTCACGTTATTCGCTTTTAATAAGGATGAAGATTCTGAAAATGCCCCGGTAACTTATACGACACTAAACGGAGTTAACATATCGAATTTCATGTATCAAATCCAGCAATTAGGCGAACGCTCGTCAATTGATCTATTAGATGATACTGAATACGATATGCTTGTCGTTGAACCGGGTTTCAATCTGAGTGACTCCCCTTATGACGTTGCCTACATGGTTAACAAATTAAAGACTAAGCCCAATGGAGATAATCGAATTCTACTTGCCTATATTGATATCGGTCAGGCAGAAGAATGGAGAACATACTGGGGAAACGATTGGATCGCACCAACTGAAACAGCAAAAGGTTATCCTGACTTTTTAGTGACCGTAGATCCAGATGGCTGGGAAGGAAATTATCCCGTAGCATACTGGGACGCAGACTGGCAAAGCATTTGGTTGGGGAATAATGGATTGATTAAAAAAATAGCCGATTTTGGCTTCGACGGGGTGTACTTGGATTGGGTTGAAGCTTATGATGATGATAGTATTAGAAACTATGCGGCTACACAAGATAAAAACCCCGAAAATGAAATGATGAAATTCATTGAAAAAATAAGAAACAAAGGCAAGACTGTGAAAGCAGATTTTTTAGTAGTCTCACAAAATGCACCCTACCTGATTGATGCAGATCCAGATTATTATTCTACAATTATTGATGCGATAGCCACTGAAGATACATGGTTTTACGGTGCAGGGGATGCAGATTGGGATTCACCTGATGCGGGAGATTTAAAAGGAGGAGAAAGACACGAAGGTTATTACTCCACGCCAAACAGAATAGCGCAAAATAAAAAATATTTAAACTATGGAATACCTGTTTTTACTGTAGATTATTGCATATCGTCAGATAATGCAGAGTTTGTCTACAATGAATCCAGAAAAAACGGCTTTATCCCGCTTGTAACAAGAGTCTCTCTATCTAAACTCACTGAAACTCCCCCGTTTTAGCAATACTCTTTCTAAAAAACTACCTGTAAAAATAGTTGTCCAACAACCTGAGGTGCACGCAGTACGCCTCTACGGTAATATCAGTTTGATGGTTTGTAAAGCGCACTAAGTGCGTCTCTTTATCACAACACCTCACATAAGACATCAAATAGTGTCTTTCCTATCGCTTTCTACCGTCTATTTCAACTGGTTGACAATATAAGGTTGTTGCGTAAAAAGATTAATAATTCCTTGCTGTTACACTTTATACCCTCACTGTTACACGCGGGATAACAAAAAAAGCATCAAACCTGTATTTTGTTGATAAATTGTTACAAATTGGAATGCTTCGCTAGCATACAAAAATCACAACTCCTACACCGGATAGTTGGGCATAGGAGCTGTGGTTTTTACGTTTTTTTAAGCTATATCAGCTTAGTTTTACTTCACTTGATGATTGTTATGCTTTTCTAGGTTGTGTCACCAAACTGACGATAACAACCGCAACAACAGCCAAAATAAACGCGGGTAGTAATTCGTATAAATCAAAAATACCACCGGATAGCTTATTCCAACCGACTGTCACAAAGGCACCAGTTAAAACGCCTGCAATACCACCTTGGTAGGTTGTCTTACTCCAAATCAGTGAAACCAGCATCACCGATCCGATAGCCGAGCCGAGTCCTGCCCAAGCATAAGAAACGATATCCAACACTTTGCTGTTTTCGTCCCATGCCAAAAATACAGCAACTAACGCCACGATAATAACTGTAAAGCGGCCCAACATTAGCGATTGTCGTTCGGAAATTTTATCCCGTACCAGGTCATTGGTTAAAGCGGAACTCGCCACCAATAACTGGCTGTCAGCAGTAGACATAATAGCTGCCATAATGGCCGCCAACAGCAATCCACCAACAAATGGGTTGGTTAGACTCTTAATCATTGAAATAAAGACATGTTCTTTGTCGGGCATTTCTTGTCCATTAAAATAAACAACACCGATAAAACCGACCAACAGTGCCAATCCCATTGCCATAAATGACCAGATAGTGGCGATCCATCTGGCGGTGCCTATCTTTTCTACGGATTTAATTCCCATCATTCTGACAAGGATATGCGGCTGACCAAAATAGCCCAATCCCCAAGCCATCAGTGACAAAATACTAATTATCGTAATTTTTTCACCGCTGGCATTGGTAAAAAAGTCCAAGTGATGTGGACTAAGATTTTTCAGCTCGGCAAAGGTTTGCTCAAAGCCACCCAGACTATTCATCGCTACAACGGGAATAAAAATCAATGCTGCAATCATCAGTAATCCTTGAATGACGTCCGTCCAACTGACCGCTAAGTATCCACCTAAGAAGGTATAGCTTAAAACGATCGCTGCACCAATAACGACAGCAACATGATAGTTAACGCCAAATAATACGTTAAAAAGTTTACCGCCTGCAACAAAGCCACTGGCGGTATAAAAGGCAAAGAAGAACAAAATAGCTAACGAGAGAACGACGCGTAAAAAGTTAGTTGGGTCTTTTAGCTGACGCTCCAAAAATGTAGGAACTGTCACTGCGTCACCCAGTTCTGCACTTCGCTCTCTCAACTTGGGGGCAACAACCTGCCAATTGGTAAAAATTCCCAGCAACAGCCCAAAAGAAATCCAAAAGGCACCCATTCCACTGGACATTGCAAAAGCAGGTAAACCCATCAACAGCCAACCGCTAAAATCAGAAGCAACCGAGCTGATAGCCGATGGGAAAGCTCCCAACGTACGACCACCCAAGACGAAGTCAGCACTGCTTTTGGTGCGGAGATAAAAGTAAATACCGATGCCGAACATCAACACCATATATATTGCAAAAATGATATATTGTAGAATCATGTTAATTCACCTTTTTAAATGTATTTGATAATTATTTCGGGCGGCACATTCTACCACATATTTAATGATATTTATATATGAGCAAATCACACTAGTAGCACATTGCATCTGCTTATCAAGTAATGGAGCGTTACCCGGAAGCAATTACAGCTTATGGCGAGGCGCGGCAGCAGGTGGAAGAATCACCCGATGAATTGGTGCATTTTGCGGAAATCTTATACCGACAAAAAGGCAGCCAATTTGCCGACAAAGCGATTGACTTGCCCAATCAAGCATCAACTCTGGACAGCAGCCAGTATATTGACGGATTAATTTTACACGGAACGGCTACAAGCCATTAAGACTGGACATCGGCCAAATAATACCAATTTCTCATTTAGTCAGCCAGTGCAGAAACCGCGATTTTACTCCGTGCTCCAGTAAGTCTAGCCTGCTGGACAAGCTAGAAATAAATCTGTTTGGTTTATCAAAGTCTTCTAGCCCTGTGTTTGCTTGGATACTTTCAATAGAATTTTATAGAGCTGATCTTTTAAATGAAGTTTTTCTTTTTTTAACGTTTCAATTTCTTCATACCGGTGACCGGTAATCGGATTTTTTTCCATGTTAGTAATTTTTTTATCTAATTCATTGTGTTCGTTAAAAAGACGCTGAAAATGGGCGTCACCATTTTTTAGTTCGGTAATCAATTCACGATATTCGGGAAACATAATTTGACCTCTTTATTTGTTTTTATTGATATTGTCAAATCGATTTGACCTGTACAACAACACCATCCCGCATCACCTACAGGCAATTACCCACAGGCAACTACAACTACATCTCCCTCGCTGTAGCTGCAGTGGCATCTTTTTCCACAGCCCAACAACTTCAGTCTTATGCAAAGATAAAACCATCTTGTGGAAAATTTCGCAGAACCACCCGCGTAGCTCAATTGCTTTGTTGCGCGGCGACTCCTCACCTCGTTGCCAGATGTAGGGACTGCAATTTTTGCACTCCGTGTACCTCGAAATAGAAGTGCTCAGTAGGTTTATCAACACTTTCTTGTATTTAGAATTAAATTACCGGACGTGTTTTGTACCCGTCGTGTTCGAATTTGACTTTCATTTTTACGCCCCTCATCATAGCAAAAAAGCCGAGCTTTTGCTCGGCTTTTTACTGCATAAAGTATAAACTTTTACACTTGTCTTTCCGTCATTTTCAGTTTGATATTGGCAATCGCTTTTGCAGGGTTCAACCCTTTCGGACAGACTTGAGCACAGTTCATAATCGTATGACAACGGTAGACTTTGAACGGGTCTTCCAGATCATCCAACCGATCACCGGTTGAATCGTCGCGCGAGTCAACTATCCAACGGTTAGCCTGTAGCAATGCTGATGGTCCCAGATAGCGATCGCTGTTCCACCAGTAGGACGGACAAGAGGTCGAACAACAGGCACACAAAATACATTCGTACAGACCATCCAACTTGGCACGGTCTTCCGGTGACTGTAAACGCTCTTTATCCGGTGGGGCCGGGGTGTCGGAATGCAACCAAGGCTTGACTGAAGCGTACTGGGCATAGAAATTGGTCAAGTCGGTAACCAAGTCCTTGACCACGCTCATGTGTGGTAGCGGGTTGATGGCGATATCGCCTTTGTACTCTTCGATAGCGCGAGTACAGGCCAGCGTATTTTCACCACCAATGTTCATTGCACATGAACCACAAATACCTTCACGACACGAACGACGCATTGAAACCGTGGTATCGATTTCATTCTTGATTTTCAACAACGCGTCCAAAATCATTGGTCCGCAATCGTCCAAATCAAGCTCATAAGTATCGTAACGCGGATTTTCATCGTCGTTGGGATCCCAGCGATAGATTTTAAACTTACGAGTATTTTTGGCACCTTCCGGTGCAGGGTAAAAATTGCCATTCTTTTTGATAATTGAATTGGCGGGTAATTTAAATTCTGCCATTGTAATTCTCCTAATCGTTCAGTAATTGTCCTAGTAAACGCGTTTTTTCGGTTTGATATACTCGACTTCGTCTGTCAATGTATAATCGTGTACCGGACGGTAGTCAATTCTCACTTCACCGTTAGGTGAATCCGTATCCAACCATGTCAAGGTGTGTTTCATCCACTCGGCATCGTTTCTGTCAGGAAAATCATCTCGGGCGTGTCCGCCGCGGGACTCAGGACGATTAGCGGCTGCTTTAATCGAGACCATTGCACACTCCAACAAGTTTTGCAGCTCTAAGGTTTCAATCAAATCAGTATTCCAAATTAAGCCGCGGTCGGTAATTTTGACGTCGGCAAAACTTGCAAACGTTTTTTCCAATTTCGCGATGCCCTCGTCCATACTTTCCTGGGTACGGAAAACAGCCGCATGTTTTTGCATCATATGTTGCATTTCAAGGCGAATTTCTGCTGTCGGACGTGAACCGTTTGACATGCGAATCTTATCGAAACGTGCCAGTGCTTTATCGATTGAAGATTGTGGTGCTTTTATTGTTGGGGTATCTTTATCAACGGTCTCACCACAACGAATAGCAGCGGCGCGACCAAAGACAACAATATCCAACAACGAGTTAGAGCCCAGACGGTTAGCACCGTGCACCGATACACAAGCGGCTTCACCGATTGCCATCAACCCGGGCACGACCTTATCCGGATTGCCGTCTTGTAAAGTAACCACTTCACCGTGGTAGTTGGTTTGAATACCCCCCATATTGTAATGTACGGTTGGCAAGATAGGGCTGGGTTCTTTGGTGACATCAACGCCGGCAAAAATTTTCGCCGTCTCAGCAATACCCGGCAGGCGCTCGTTAATAACATCCGCCCCCAAGTGCTCAAGGTGTAAGTAAATGTGGTCTTTTTTCGGACCGACACCGCGACCCTCTAAAATTTCCATCGTCATAGCCCGGGAAACCACGTCGCGAGAGGCCAAATCTTTGGCAGACGGTGCATAACGCTCCATAAAGCGCTCACCCTCGCTGTTGGTTAAGTAGCCTCCTTCACCACGACAACCTTCGGTCATCAAACAACCGGAGCCGTAAATACCGGATGGGTGGAATTGAGTGAACTCCATATCTTGCAAAGGCAATCCCGCACGCAAGACCATGGCATTGCCGTCACCGGTACACGTATGAGCAGAAGTCGCTGAAAACCAGGCACGACCGTAACCACCGGTAGCAAGCACAACCATCTTGGCGTGGAAAACGTGGATAACACCGGTTGACATATCCAGTGCCATGACCCCTTGGCAAGTTTCACCATCTTCACTCATCAATAAGTCAGTGGCAAAATATTCAATATAAAACTCTGCATCGTGTTTTAACGATTGCTGATACAGGGTATGCAAGATAGCGTGTCCGGTGCGGTCAGCAGCAGCACAAGTACGCTCGGCTTGCCCCTCACCGTAGTTGGTACTCATACCACCAAACGGACGCTGGTAAATTTTGCCATCTTCGGTACGAGAGAACGGCACGCCTTGGTGTTCCAACTCAATCACCGCAGGAACGGCTTCACGACACATATACTCAATGGCATCTTGGTCGCCCAACCAGTCAGATCCCTTGACAGTATCGTACATATGCCATTTCCAGTGATCTTCACCCATATTGCCGAGCGATGCTGCCATACCACCCTGAGCCGCAACCGTGTGCGAGCGGGTTGGGAAAACCTTGGTAATACACGCCGTTTTCAACCCTTTTTCAGCCATACCGAATGTCGCCCGCAACCCGGCACCACCAGCACCGACAATGACAACATCGTAGCTATGTTCAATAATTTCGTAGTTATTTTCCATAATAGATCCCTTATGTTCTTAATTCTTATTTCTTGTAGATTAAAACGTGATCATCAAGACCGAGACAACGCCCATCAGTGCCAAAAATCCAGCCGCTATGCGCAGGCCGACCAATAACAAAATCTTAGGCATTTCTTGATGAACATAGTCCTCAATCATCACCTGCATACCTAAGGCACCGTGATAAAAACCTACACAGACAAAAGCAATCAGGACAGTCGCCCAAAATGGATTACTCAGTTGTTCGACAACCTCGCCGTAACTTTGTGCCATCAACATCTTCAAAAACAGGCACATAAACAAGAATACCAAAGGAACCAAAGCCATTCCAGTCAGTCTTTGGTTAATAAAATGCCCTGTCCCGGCCTTAGCTGCACCTAAACCTTTAACGTTTTTTAATGGTGCTCTAAATCTTACATTTTTCATAATTATTCTACCCTCCCACTAAATAAACAGCCAAGTAAGCACGGTCAAGACAACCGCACCAATTAGCACCCACTTGGCCGTCTTTTCGGCAGTTGGTATATCGAAACCATGCCCGGCATCCCAAGCTAGGTGGCGAATACCATTACACAAGTGATAATAAACGGCTAGAGACCAAACGCACCAGAATGCCTTTGAAATGAAGCCTGAAGCCGAGAACCCCTCCGCTCCTCCGGCAGCAATCATGACCAACTTAATGACCAATAAAAACATACCAAACGAAATTAAAGCGCCGGTGATACGGTGTAGTGTTGAGGTCAACATCGTAATGCGCCAGCGATAGATGTCCAAATGCGGCGACATCGGCCGATTGTCGGTAGACATAGATTGTGCTCCTTTAGTTAAATGATAGAAAACGGTTCTATTAATCCACGGGTATTCTAACAAAATAAAAAGAAACAAAAACCATATTATTTACTAATGATTTCATCTAGTTATAATGATTATGGTTCTCATTTTTAGTATTATTTAAAATGCAAATTATTTCTTTTTTATTCAATAAGATAATAATAAAATAACAAATCAACCCAATCACACCCTTTATTAAAATTATTTATTTAGTGAATTTATTACAATGATTGTTATAATTTTCTTTAACCAATGGATCAGAAACGTAAAGAGACGAGTAGAAAATGACAAAATCAGTGATTGCCGCCATACAGTTAAACAGTGATGATAATATCAATCTCAATATTGATAAAATTGACTTTTGGGTCAGCAAGGCCAAACAACAAGGCGCATCTATCGTCTTGTTACCGGAAAACTGTGCCTACATGGCTCAGGTACAGGGAGATAGTAAAAAGATCGCCGAACCACTAGGTAACGGCGCCGTACAATCAGAATTTGCCAATATTGCCAAAAACAACGATATTTGGCTTATTGTCGGTGCCTTTCCAACCATTGAAGACAATCTGGTCTACCAGACACTTTTGGTCTATAACCACCTAGGTCAATTGGTTGAATACTATCATAAATGTCATTTATTTAATGTCACCCTACCGGACAGCGAAGAGTCGTATCGCGAATCGGATGCTTTTGCCTACGGCAAAGAATACAAAGTCGTCGACACGCCTATTGGACGTATCGGATTGGCCATTTGTTATGATTTGCGATTTCCGGAGCAGTTTCGTCAATTGGTCGATAAAGGGGCAACCAGTTTTGTCCTGCCTGCTGCTTTTACCTATCATACAGGTCAGGCGCATTGGGAATCACTGCTAAGAGCGAGAGCGATAGAAAATCAATGCTATGTTATCGCCTCGGCACAAGTGGGCAAACACCCCGGTGGAAGAAAAACCTGGGGACACAGTTGCATTATCGATTCTTGGGGTAAAGTACAGAGCTGCCTGCAAAACGAAGAAGGCTTAATTGTCAGCGATATAAACTTGGAAACAGTAACTCGAGAACGCCACGTCTTTCCGGTATTAACACATCGCTAAAAAATGGCCAAGTCCGTTTATCATAAACCTACCGAGCGATTCTATAAGTACTAGTGAACTAACTTTTGATGGCACTGTCGGAAAACACCGCCTCTTCGAACCATCACCATAGGTACCCCCGGCTTTAGTATCTATACTCAATGCTTTTCTTTGGACGTGTTGTCACGGATTCTCGTATTGTCTTTAATCTGGGCATCCGGTTGAATAATGACCGTATCGCTTGCCGAAAGTCCTTTAACAATTTGCACATGACTGTTACTTTTTAAGCCCGTTTGTACAGGGGTTAAGCGGGCACGGCCGGCATCGATGCGATAAACCGCCCAGCCGTCACCACTGCGAAATAGGGCACCAAGCGGAATTTGCAGGGCATCCTCGGTGGCTTGGGTGGTGATATCTAGGTCAACCCGATAATTATCCCCTAAGGATTGCCAGTCTTCGTAGGGACTATCAATATCGAAAATCACATCGGTACGCTGCTCTTCAACGCCAAGGGCGCTAGTTTTGGTATAACCGCCGGGTTCAATACGGCGGACGGTGGCGGAAAGCGGTTTTCCACCCCAACGCAGCACTTTGGCCTGCATACCGGGAGCAAGGCGCACGGCATCGCTTGATAGGATATCCGCTTCGATTTCCAACTCACGCGGATTGCCGATATCCATCAGCCATTGTCCGGCAACCACAGGTTGGCTGCTTTGCAGCTGACGATGCATCAGACGGCCGTCAATAGGCGAGGTAATGGTTAGGGCATCGTTATGCACGCTTTTGCCGGCGTCATCGAGTTGGGCGCGGGCGGCCTCAAGACGGGCTTGGGCAACGCCTTCTTCGGCCAGAGCAGCAGCGTATTCGGCACGGCTGCTTTGTTGTGTGGCTTTAGCGCGGTCGACTTGGTCGCGGCTGACAGCGTTGTTTTTAACCAAGGCTTGCAATCTTTGGCGTTCTTTTTCGGCTAGTGTTTTGGCGCTTTTCGCCGCTGCCGTGCGCTGCTTGGCGGCTTTGACGGCCGCTTTGGCAGCGGCGATTTGCGCTTGTGCCTGGGTGTGGCTGCGTGGGTCGAGCAGGGCTGTGGTCACCGGTTCGATTTCGGCCAACACCTGCCCTTGCTGAACAGCATCACCGACTTGCAAGGTAATGCGGCGCAGCGTTCCGGCAACCGGAGAGGTAATGCGAAAACGCTGCTTTAGGCGCGTTTTCCCCTCAACACTCAGGGTTTCGGCAATTGAGCCTTGCGAAACTTTTGCACTGGCAATCAGTTGTTCGGGTTCGCGTCGGGCAAAGAAAAACAGCGTGGCGATAACGGCAAGACCGAATAAAATAAGGAGTAATTTTTTCATAAAGTGAAATTGGTTAATTTTTAGTACAAGTCACGTCGGTGAATACAGTATGTCGGATACATCGAAATGACGCAACACCGTGACAGAATTTAAGCCGTTTTATTACAATGAAATCTTTGCAATAAACGGAAAAATGCGTAAGAACAAGGAAAAATGTTCTGAAAAAACGCAGTCCCTACACCTAGTATCTAGGTGAGGGATGAGTATTTTTCAGGTTATTTTGACACCGTGATTGCGTATTTTAACTTTATTGCAGTGGTTTCATCATGTTATTCCCGGGTTTTTAATACCTCAATTAAGTTAAGGTTGTGAATGCGCGGATAAACGACCAAGGCCGAGAAAAAGGCACTGACAATGGTAATTAAGGCGGTATAAGGATAGGCCGACGGGTAAATCATCATCGGAAGGCGGTACAAATCGCTTTGAAAACTGTGCACAAGAAGAACCGATAAAGCATAACCACACAGCAACCCCAGCGGAATGGAAAGCACAACAAGAATGGCCAGCTCGCCATACAGGATGTAAGCAATTTCGCCTTTACTGAGGCCGAGGACGCGCAGACTGGCGAGTTCGCGGCTGTTTTCGCTTAAATTCATACGCACGGTATTATAGAGAATGCCGAAGTTAACAATAACCCCCATCACCAGCACAATAAAGGTAAAAATCGCCAGATTCTCATTGATGATTTTACGCAGGGCAGCAAGCCCAGCATCGCGTTCTTCCGCTCCTAGGATTTGCGGATATTCATCCAGTGCGTGCAAAATCGCGTTTTCCGCGCCCGGTCTGACGGTTAGGCGGGCATTATTAATCAAATCGCTGTCACCCAGCAAACGATTTAAAGCATCAAAATCCATATAGGCGGCCAGTCCGGTATAACTGGGTATCTGCTGTACCACTGGCAAGTGCAGGCGTTGCTGCCGTCCTTCCAGCACATCGATCCACACCGAACCACCGACTTGCACGCCAAGGATATCAGCGAGCATCTCATCAAGAACCAGCCCGTTATCCGGCAGGGAAACAGGTTGAAGTTCGGTGTTTATCAGGCGGCGCAGCTGTGCGCCTTGGGCAATGCCTTCTAGACTGACCAACTTATGTTGATTGTTGTGGTGAATACGCACCGGCAGACTGCGTATGCCCTCGGCTTGCTCGACGCCCTCGATGGCGCGCAGCTCGTTGAGCACGCTGGCCGGGCGGGCTTCAATCAGGGTAGCGGCAATATCGTGGCGGTTAGTCAGGCGAAATTCCACTGCGGCCATATGTTCGATAGAGGCTTTTTGAAACTGGGTCATCATAACGATGGCGGAGGCAAAGGCAATGGCGACAATCGTTAGCAGCGCTTTAACAGGGCGGCGTTCCAACTGACGCCAAATCATACGGGTTGACGGTGATAATAAGCGCGACAACCCAATAATTTCTAAAAATGTTTTGCGAAAATGCTGCGGGGCGGGCGGGCGCATAGCTTCGGCTATCGGCTCACCCGCGGCGGCATAGACGGCGTGTGCGGTACCGGCCAAAGCCGCCAGTAAACTTACCGCTGTACCAATCCCCGCTACCTGCCAGTCCAGCACAAAGCGCAGATAGGGAAAGTGAAAACTTTTTTGGTAAAGCGTTGCCAATCCCTGCCCCAACCAGATACCCAATGCCACACCGAGCAAGGCACCGAGTAAGGTAATCAGCGTGACGATCAGGGCGTAGTGCAGCGCCACTTGGCGGGTGGAATAGCCAAAGGCTTTGATAATGGCGACCTGATCGCGCTGCATACCGATTAAGCGTTTAAAGACGATATTGAGTAAAAAGGCCGCCACGCCGAGAAAGATGGCCGGAAAAAAGGTTGCCATCGTCGTCAGCTCTTTGAATTCGTTTTTCAGAATGGCATGTGATATTTGATCTCCTCGCCCAATTGCGCCGGTTGAGCCGTAACGGGCCAGTAAGCGATCGAGAGCAGCAATCACTTCGCTTTCATTAGCTTGCGGCATCAGCCGCAATACCGCCTGGTTAAAGGCACCGTCCATATCCAGTGCCGCCGCCAATGCATCTTGCGACATCCAAATAATGGCATAGCGTTTAAAATCGGGGAACAAAGTGCCCGGTTTGACTTGATAGAGATATTCCGCCGAGACAGCAATACCACTGACGGTAAACCACTGCGCCCGTCCGTGGACGATGGCGCGGATGCGCTCGCCGGGTAAAAAGCCGTGGGCGCCGGCAAAGGCCTCGCTTAACAGGATTTCATCGCTGCTTTCAGGCAGGCGTCCGCTGCGTAAAAACAGTTT
>PDWJ01001031.1_pt1 | contig 38444 bp, 30 predicted proteins | sample 1430881 | NCBI WGS metagenome assembly PDWJ01 (sample SAMN01162460, study PRJNA174530) | Oral metagenome, whole genome shotgun sequencing project. | biome: Marine environment; feature: Marine mammal; material: Swab sample of the gingival sulcus; isolation source: swab sample of gingival sulcus...
TGCCCACGGGCGGAATCGAACCACCGACACGAGGATTTTCAGTCCTCTGCTCTACCGACTGAGCTACATGGGCAAGAAGAATTGTTGCAGATTCCGAAGTTTAAGGCTGATGCGTGCTCGCACGCAGTCAGACTTTAAGCTGCAGGAATCTATTTCATTCGCCCCCTCCAACTGGATGCTTTGAGTGACGTAGTCACGCCAGATGTACCGAAGGTACAGATGCGCAGACATTTGGGCGAAGGAAATGCAATTCGCTATTTAGTTTTCATTCGCCCCCACCAACTGGATGCTTTGAGTGACGCAGTCACGTCAGATGTACCAAAGGTACAGATGCGCAGACATTTGGGCGAAGGAAATGCAATTCGCTATTTAGTTTTCATTCGCCCCCCTCCAACTGGATACAATAAGCAACGCAGTCACGTCAACCTGATGAAAATTCCCAATTTCTTTGTTGCTGCGCAAAATGTCGTACTCAGTACTTTTGCTACGCAAAAGCTACTCCCTGCGGTCGTAGTCGGACTTCTTTCCGATACCTCTTTACGTATGTCTTTATACGCTGCAGCCCGCCATTTCACTTGCGCCTCCAACTAGAATATTTTCAACAGCCTGTGGCATATTTACTTCGTAAACACACCAGCAGACATTTGGGCGAAAGAAATGCAATTCGATGCTATTTAGTTTTAATAATTTAGGATTAGCATTGTCTAAAAACTACTTTGACCCTAAACCTAATGAAATTCGACTGCGTCGAGTTAAATACCGCTACGCGGTATGAAATATCTCGCTTTCGCTCGATGTGAAATATAATTGCTATCGCAATTATGTTATAAAATGCTGCGCATTTTCCCAATGAAAATGGCGTACCAACAGGGATTCGAACCGCCGAACCGTCGGCAAGCTCCCCCGCTAGAAAACCCATAGTTCCTCAAACTTATGAGAAATGAATTATTTCATTGTTGCTCATAAAATATTGACTCTTACGTATTGAACCATACGCCACGTCCCAATATTTTATTCACGCCGCGAACTAAGTCATTCTCAAAAATTCGCAAATCATTATAATAATGATTTTAGAAAACTTATAGTTTTCTATATTCGGCGACAGCTGCGCTGTCTGAGCACCCTCCTTCAAATTCATGGGGGAACGCTTCCCCCATACCCCCGTAGGTCCGGGAGCATACATAACTTTGAATTAAACAGCACTCACGCTTAAAAAATTGGCGTGCCAACAGGGATTCGAACCCCGGACCTACGGCTTAGAAGGCCGTTGCTCTATCCAGCTGAGCTATTGGCACATATAGAAATAAATCAAGCCAGGCCTCTAAGCGTCGCTTCGCTCCCGCAGAGGTGAGCTATTGGCACATGTAGAAATAAATCAATCCTTGTGTTTCGTACTAAGATATGGTGGGCCATCAGGGACTCGAACCGCCGGACCGTCGGAAATATCCCCACTAGAAAACCCATAATTCCTCAAACTTATGAGAAATGAATTATTTCATTGTTGCTTATAAAATATTGACCCTTACGTATTGAGTTATACGCTGCGACCCAATATTTTATTCGCGCCGCGAACTAAATCATTCTCAAAAGCTCGCAAATCATTGTAACAATGATTTTAGAAAACTTATTGTTTTCTGTTTCGGCGACAGCTGCGCTGTCTGAGCACCTTCCTTCAAATTCATGGGGAAATACTTTCCCCATACCCCTTGAGGTCCGGGGTGCCAACGACACTATATCCAAAATATATCATTCTCATATAAGATATGGTGGGCCATCAGGGACTCGAACCCCGGACCTGCCGGTTATGAGCCGGATGCTCTGACCAACTGAGCTAATGGCCCATATCTCGCACTTTCGCACTCGATATAAAAAATGGCAGGGGTGAAAGGACTTGAACCCTCGACACGCGGTTTTGGAGACCGCTGCTCTGCCAGCTGAGCTACACCCCTAAGTATAATGTGATTAAAAACTACTTCGTTTTATCTAAAAATAAATAAAACCACTTCTAAAGAACTGGCGGAGAAGGAGGGATTTGAACCCTCGCGACCCTTTCGAGCCCTACTCCCTTAGCAGGGGAGCCTCTTCCCACGTGGGCTTGCACCCTAACGGTTTTCAAGACCGCCCCGTTATGACCACTTCGGTACCTCTCCTAGTATATGGTAGCGGCGAGTGGACTCGAACCACCGACCTTTCGGGTATGAACCGAACGCTCTAGCCAGCTAAGCTACGCCGCCATGTAAATGGTGGAGGGAGCTGGATTCGAACCAGCGAAAGCACTGCTAACGGATTTACAGTCCGTCCCCTTTGGCCACTCGGGAACCCCTCCTAATGCTGCTATAATGAAAATGGAGCCGACAATGGGACTCGAACCCGCAACCTATTGATTACAAATCAATTGCTCTACCAATTGAGCTATGTCGGCACGTAGAATCGTTGCAAATCAGAATGCTGATAAAATATGAATGCTTGCATTCAATATTTTAGATGTATTCTGATTTATTTCATTCGAGAAATCGAAGCGGATGACCTGAGCAAGCGCGCTTGCGGGAATCGCGAAGCGATTCGTCAGACGCTTCCGAGGATGAAATGCTAAGCGGCGATTCGTAAATGCTACTCGCAAAATCAAAACCCGAGATTTCTCCAATTCAGTCGAAATGACAATAAATAAAAATGGCGATCCGGAAGGGACTCGAACCCTCGACCTCCAGCGTGACAGGCTGGCGTTCTAACCAACTGAACTACCGGACCAGAATAATGCTTGGTGCTAAACTACAAATCCGTTGAAACTACTTTTTTGTTCGTGCGGCAGATTACAAGTAAACCTGCCTTTAATGCAATTTCTCCAATCGCAAATGCCTAAGATGTCGAAATTGCAGAACTGAACTACCGGACCAAAAATTCTTGGATATAAACCAAGAAAATGGTGGGAGCAACAGGGATCGAACCTGTGACCTCCTGCTTGTAAGGCAGATGCTCTCCCAGCTGAGCTATGCTCCCGTGTCTAGCTTGTCTTTTTTGCGCCTAAGTCATTTTTCTTCGTCATCCACTCAGTCATGTACGTCTTTGTACACTCCTTCGTATCTTCCTCGAAAAATGCCTTATCCAGCAAAAAATCCTGCGCTATACTTTTAAACTTGTCGCTTTGCGGATTACCTCGATAACACCTTGTCGTCTGCGTCCTCCACAAAACTAACTGCGTATAAAAATTTTGTGCTACTCTTTATACGCGCTGGTTTTTGTCGCTATACGAAACAAATTTCACGATTATCAAATGACTCTGCGAACGCGCAATCACTCGACGCGTGAAATTTGATTCTAACAGCAAATGGTGACCCCTAGGGGAATCGAACCCCTGTTACCGCCGTGAAAGGGCGGTGTCTTAACCGCTTGACCAAGGGGCCATGGTGGCGGGGGAAGGATTCGAACCAACGACCTTCGGGTTATGAGCCCGACGAGCTACCAACTGCTCCACCCCGCAACGTGGTTATAAAATTAATGGTGCCTGGGACCGGAATCGAACCGGTACGAGGGTTAAATCTCGCAGGATTTTAAGTCCTGTGCGTCTGCCAGTTCCGCCACCCAGGCGATTTGGCTCCAAGGGTGGGATTCGAACCCACAGCCTATCGGTTAACAGCCGAGTGCTCCACCGTTGAGCTACCTTGGAACATTTTGCGTCGTCATAGTGATGCCTAACGACAAGAATTATCTTACCATAGTGATACCGATGTGTCAATCATCTTTTTCAATTTTTTTGTTTTTTTTTAGACGTTTTCAGATGGGGCGCCATAGCTCACATCCACTTTATATCACTCTAAATTGTAGATGTCCGTTCTCCTATTATTTAACGCCGGAATTTTGTCTCTTACAGCGGCTACGCGCGCCCTGTCGATATCGGCGTAATAGATGCCTACCGCCTCTTTAGCGGCGACCACACACTCTCCCCAAGGGTCAACTGCCATGCTGTGCCCATAGGCGTGCATTTCAGCGTTGACACCCGTTTGGTTGACCGCAATAAAATAAATGCCATTTTCTATCGCACGGGCTGTTATTAGCGCACGCCAATGTTTTTCACCCGTCTTGTAGGTGAAATTAGCGGGCAATATGACGACTTCTGCCCCTTTTAATGCCATAATGCGAAACAGCTCGGGAAACCTTAAATCGTAGCAAATGGCGAGCCCTAGTTTGCCAAAGGGCGTCTCTTGCACGGCAATATAATCGCCACGCGTATACCTATCCGATTCCCGAAACGCATGTGCGCCGACGTCGGCGTCAAACAAATGCAGTTTTCGGTAGGTAGTAGAAATCTTCCCGCAATCGTCCAATAAAACAGAGGTGTTATATGGCATTCCACTGACGTTGGCTTCTTTTATACTGCCGCAATGTATCCAAACGCCCAGTTCTGCAGCTATCTTAGAGAGATGCGTAATGGTCGCTCCGTCGAGCGGCTCTCCCTCATCGCGTTCGAACTCACCGACTATGCGATTCATCACTTCGGGAAAAATCACCAAATCTGCGCCATTTAATGCCGCTTCGCGAATTGACCGTTCGGCGAATTCTAAATTTGAAGTCAATGACTCTGTGCTGTTCATCTGCACGAGTGCAACTCTGTATTTTTGCAATGCGCCCCCAATCGTCTAAAGCAATCTAAATATCGTTGAAAAAATCGTCGCTATAGACATCGTATAGCAAGTATTTATTGAAGATTTTAGTGCGCTTGACTAAGACTTCGCCATCGCCAAAGTCGTATAATTCACTCTTGCCGTATTGACCGATAAAACGATTGCCACGATTTTCCAAAAATGCTTTGAAGTTGCGCTGACTTTCTTCATTGTCGTGTACTAAATACTGCGTTCCGTCACCGTTGACGTCGACGATTTCATCGCCGGTTTCAGACAGGCGACGAATGGCGCCAAAAATTGGTAAAACGTTTTTTTGCCGCGCCTTTTTAAGCAGTTCATAGATTGATACAAGTGTTAAAACAACCAATAAAATTGTCGAAACAACTTTTAATACCCGCTTAGTTCTTTCTTGCATTTTTCCTCCCTCTCTTCATTTTTTTGGGCTTTTTATCATAGCCCTTTGCGCGACTGGTCTTGGCGCGCGTAACGAGCGGTCTCCTGTTCTTAGACTTTTTGCTCAGACCGTAGAGCAGCTGCTCCGCCTCTTCAAACGGCATGCTAACGAATGAAAACGCGTCAAATATTTTAATGTCGCGAATTTTATAAGAAGGTATCGATACTTCTTTTTGAATTAAATCGATAATCTTTTTAACATTATACCCATCTTTGCGACCTTTAGCCACGAATAAACGCGTTTTTCCCTGTTTATCGACCGAGACATCTCTGATGTCAGAATAGGCGTCCATCGACAAAGCGTCTTTTAAAAAGTAGCGCAATACGCCCTTGATTAGCGTATCGGTCTCAAACTTTTGCGTTAGCTCATTCGCTAAATCGGCAAACGCCTCAATGTCTTCGTTGAAGATAGTCTCTTGAATTTCGTCGACAATCGTCGCCTTTTTAACTTTTAATATGGCGTCGACTTGCGGAATTTGCTCTTTGCGAATGTTCGTCTTGGCAATTTTTTGAATGTGCAACAGAGAGCGGTATTCGGCAGGTGTCACAAAGGTAATCGCCGTTCCCTCTTTGCCGGCGCGCCCCGTTCTGCCGATGCGGTGAACATAGCTCTCCGGGTCTTGCGGAATTGCATAGTTGATAACATGCGATAAATCGGATACGTCAAGACCGCGTGCCGCGACGTCTGTAGCGACCAGTATATTGACCAATTTAGCTTTAAATTTATTGTAGACGCGTTCCCTTTGGAACTGCGATAAGTCGCCGTGTAAGCCCTCTGCGTCGTAGCCGCGCTGTATTAAGCGGTTGGAGACGCGATCGACATCCGATTTAGTTCTACAAAAGACTAAACCGTAAAAATCGGGTTCGATGTCGACGATTCTAGTAAGCGCTTCAAATTTATCGCGCTCACCGACTTCAAAGTAAATCTGATCGGTCAGATTAGTCGTCAGTTCCTTCTTTTTAATTCTAATCAGCTCGTACGTCTTCATGTATTTTTCAGCTATTTGCAAAATGCTCTTCGGCATCGTGGCTGAAAACAAAAATGTGCGCTTGTCTTGATTGGCGTGCTTAATGATTTCTTCAATGTCTTCGACAAAGCCCATGTTGAGCATTTCATCGGCTTCATCGAGCACTAAAAAGTCCAACTTGTCGAGTTTTAACTTTTTGCGATTGATTAGGTCGATGATGCGTCCCGGCGTGCCGACGACGATGTCTGTGCCCTCCTTAAGGCGACGCATCTGCCGTTCAATTGACGTACCGCCGTAAATCGTCGTAACCTTAATTTTCTTCGACTGTCTAAGCGACATCATTTCCTCTGCCACTTGAATGGCGAGTTCCCTAGTCGGCGTGACGATCATCACTTTAACCGCCTTTTTAGAAAAGTCCAGCAACTCCAAAATTGGCAAGCCAAACGCCGCCGTCTTACCGGTACCAGTCTGCGCCTGACCGACAATGTCGACATCGGACGACAAAATGATCGGTATCGCCTTTTGCTGTATTGGCGTCGGTTCTTCAAACCCCTTTTTGGCAATTGCCTGTAATGACTTTTCGCTGAGACCCAGCGATTTAAAATCTGCATACTCTGACATTTTTTACTCCTTAATCCAACTACAAGGTCGGATACTTAAAATGATCTTTTTCGTGAATTTTGCCACCGGAAACCGGTATCACTTCGGTTCGATAGGACTGCTGCTTGCGCAAATCGAGCTGCTCGGCGGGCAACATTGACGACATTAGCGAATTGCGCTTTAAGCGCACCACTTGTACGCCCTGTGTATTGCGCGTCACTTTTTCGCTGACCAGTGCGCTGTTAAATAGCACGACGGTTTTTTCGCCGCTGCCGTCAGTGCGCACGGCAATAAAATCGCCATCCTCGGCAATCCAGTGCATGCTGACGAGCTTCGCTTTGTCGCCATAGGCATTTAATAGTTTTTTGCGATTGTTCTTTGTCTGATAACTGCTGACCGGCACTTTGGCGACTTTGCCATTTTTAAAGGCAAAGATAAACCAGCCCCGATAGTCGGTTAAGGCGTGCATAAACACCACTTGCTCGCCCTCTTCCATCTCCACTATATTGGGTAAATAGCTGCCCAATTCGGACGCCTTATGGTCATTTACCTCGTGTGCCCGCAGTTTGTAAACATTGTGTTTATCGGTAAAGAGCAGCACTTCCGATAAATTTGTCGCCTCCAATTCTTGCATGACGGCGTCGTCTTCTTTGGTCTTCTGTTCGCTATACGCTCTCAGCGAAGTCAACGATATCTTTTTAAAGTAACCGTGTTCTGTTAGGAATAGTTTTAAATTGTAATCTTCGATTAAAGTCTCCTGCTTAATCTCTACGGCGCTATCTTGAATGACAATTGTCTTGCGCGCTGCGCCGTACTTGTCTATAATGTGCTCTAATTCACTGCAAATTAAAGACTTTTGACGCTTCTTAGACTTTAAGGTCTTTTCAATATCCACTATTTGCGACTTTAGCGATTCTATTTCGGCAATGCGGTTAATCAGGTACTTTTTATTGAGATTGCGCAATTTTATCTCGGCGACGTAATTTGCCTGCACGTCGTCAATTGCAAAGGCAGCCATTAAATTTGGAATGACGGCGGCATCCTCGTCGCTGTTGCGAATAATTTTAATCGCCAAGTCGATGTCGAGCAATACTTTATGCAAAGCCAACAGCAAGTGCAATTTTTTATTGAGTCCGGCTAAATCGTAATTTAACTGTCTGACTAAAAAACCGAGTCGATAATCAATCCATTCTTCTAGCAGCGGCACGACCCCCAAAACGACCGGTTTGCCCTTGATCAGCACGTTGAAATTACAAGAAAAAGAATCTTCTAGCGGCGTCGACAAATAGAGTTTTTGCATTAGCAAATCGGGATCGGTGCCACGCTTTAAATCGAGCGTAATCTTCAGTCCCTTTAAGTCTGTTTCATCGCGCACATCGGATATTTCTTTTATTTTAGCGCGCTTAATCTGGTCGACAATTTTGTCAATAATCGCCTCTACGGTCGTGGTGTAGGGAATCTCGGTAATCTCGATTAACTTATTTTGCTTATCGTAAGTGTATTTGCCACGCAATTTAACGGTGCCCTGACCGGTTTCGTAAATGCTCTTTAATGCGACTTCATCATACAACAAGACGCCACCCGTGCTGAAATCGGGTCCGTATAAGTAATCCGCCGGGTTGGCGGCTTCGCCCCGCAACAGCGCAATGGTCAGCCGACACACTTCCGCCAGATTAAAACTGGCAATACTGCTCGCCATGCCGACGGCAATGCCCTTATTGGCGTTGACGAGTACATTCGGAAAAGTGGTCGGCAATAGCGTCGGTTCCTGCATGGCGCCGTCGTAATTGTCGACGAAGTCGACCGTGTCGCGGTCGATATTCTTAAATAATTCTTCGCAAATCTTTTCCAGCTTGACTTCGGTATAACGCGAAGCGGCGTACTTCATATCGCGCGAAGACACTTTGCCAAAGTTGCCCTTGGAGTCGATATAGGCGTGCAGCAGTGCGTCGTGACCGCGCGTCAGGCGCACCATCGTTTCGTAAATGGCGGCGTCGCCGTGCGGATTTAATTTCATCGTTTGTCCGACCACGTTGGCAGATTTAGTTCGCCCACCCTTTAACAGTCCCATTTTATACATGGTGTATAGCAATTTGCGATGCGACGGTTTAAAGCCGTCAATTTCCGGTATGGCACGCGATATGATGACGCTCATCGCATAGGGCATGTAGTTTTCTTCCAACGTCTCCGATATATTCTTTTTAGTGATTGTCTTTTGATTTTCCATGCGTCCACCTAACTAATATCCAATTGATCGATATACTGCGGACCAAGTCGTTCGATTATGTCTTTTCTGCCCTGTAAGTCGTCGCCCAACAACACGTCAAACATTTGCTTGGTCTTTTCACTCGTCTCCGGTCGCACGGCAATCAGACGGCGCGATGCCGGACACATCGTCGTATGCCACATCATTTCCGGTTCGTTTTCACCGAGCCCCTTAGAGCGCTGTATTTTGTATTTGCTATCGCCAATTTCCTGTAAAATATCTACTTTTTCGCGTTCGTTATAGGCGAAATAGGTTTGCTCTTTGGTCGTTATTTCATAAAGCGGCGACTCGGCAATATAGACCTTGCCGGCTTCGATTAACGTCGGCATTAAAACGTAAATCATCGTCAAGAGCAACGCTCTAATTTGAAAGCCGTCGACGTCGGCGTCGGTACAAATAATCACTTTATCCCAATTGAGCGCAGAAAGGTCAAAGGTCGACATATCCTTGGCGTGCTTGCTCTTGATTTCGACGCCACAGCCCAAAACTTTTATTAAATCGACGATAATATCGTTTTTAAAAATCTTTTGATAATCGGACTTTAAGCAGTTCAGCGGTTTACCGCGCACCGGCATCAACGCCTGAAAATCGGCATCGCGCGCCAATTTACAAGCGCCTAGCGCAGAATCGCCCTCGACGATATATATTTCTCTTTGACTGACGTCTTTATTGCGGCAATCGACAAATTTTTTAACGCGATTGGTAACGTCGACTTTCTGCGACAATTTTTTCTTGATGTTAAGGCGCGTCTTTTCGGCGTTTTCTCGGCTGCGCTTATTTATTAATATTTGGTCGACGATTTTTTCGGCTGAAGCTTTGTTTTCAATAAAGTAAACTTCGAGCTCGTGCTTGATAAACTTCGTCAAAAAATCTTGAATGAATTTATTATTAATTGCCTTTTTGGTCTGATTTTCGTAGCTAGTCAAGGTCGAAAACGAATTGACGACTAGTACCAAGCTGTCTTCGACGTCCGTAAACGAAATCTTTTTTTCGTTTTTTTGGTACTTGCCAAGTTTTTTAATAAAGCCATCTATCTCGCTGACAAAAGCCGACTTAACCGCCTTGTCGGGCGCGCCGCCGTGTTCCAAAAAACTGGAGTTATGATAGTATTCAATGACGTTGACGTCGTTATTAAAGGCGAATACGACCTCTGCCTTGACTTTGTATTCCGGCTTGTCGGCGCGGTCGCGACCCTTGCCACTATCGCTGTAGCGAATCACCTCTGATATTTCTTTGCCGCAATTCAGTTCGTCTATGTAGTCGCGCACGCCGTTCTCGTAATAAAAGACGTGTTTGCTGTCGTCGATTTCATCGTGAAACTCAAATGTTATGCCGGCGTTGACGACCGCTTGCTTTTTTAACGTGTCTAAAAAATAGCTCTGTTCGATCGCAATGTCGGTAAAAACCTCTAAATCGGGGCGCCAGGTCTGTACTGTACCGGTGCGCTTGCCGCTGTAATCTTTGCGCTTTAAACCGCCGACGTTAACGCCCTTGGCAAATTTTAAGCTGAATTCTTTGCCGTCGCGGAACACCGTCACATTAAACCATTCCGAACTGTACTGCGTCGCGCAGGAACCCAAGCCGTTTAAGCCCAAGCTGTACTCGTAGTTTTCTGCTTCGACCGTATTGTATTTGCCGCCGGCATAGAGTTCACAATAAACCAGTTCCCAGTTAAAGCGCTTTTCTCTTCTATTGTATTCTAAGGGAATACCGCGCCCAAAGTCCTCTACCGTCATCGAATGATCGACGTGGCGCGTTACTTTTATGACGTTGCCGTGCCCTTCGCGCGCTTCGTCGATTGAATTTGATAGTATTTCAAAAAACGAATGCTGACAGCCCTCTAAGCCGTCCGAACCGAAGATAACTGCCGGGCGCTTGCGAACGCGGTCTTCTCCCTTTAATGCCGATATACTACTGTTATCATATGTTTTGGCCTTTGCCATATGTCACCTCTTACTTCTCTTTGCGAACAATGTTTTTTCGCACATTTCTATTCTATCACAACCACAGCATCTAGACAAAAAAATATTTTTTTATAACGTTTTACACATTTTGTTGTGGTGTCAGCCCATAAAATAAAAAGGGGCTGTTAACAGACCCCTTATGAGCATTTATTTTTCTAGAGTAACTGATCGTTCACTATTGACGCAGGTAAATCAGCGGCTTTCTAAACGCTTATATTACGCACCGTAAATACCTGCGAACACTTTAGCGGTTCATTTTAGTCGCGCGACATTCTCAAGAAAGTCGGAATTACAAAGTCTTCAGCTTCGCCTTGTTTCTCCGGCGTAACTTCTTCAACCTTTTCTTCCGTTTTTTCTACTTCTTCAACTTTCTGTTCAACTACGGGCGCTTCCTCAATCGGCTCGCTCTCCTCGCTGCTAAAGATATCGTCAAAACTATTGTCGTTAAAGCCAGTTGCAATGACTGTAATTCGAATTTCGTCCTTAATGGATTCGTCAATCACTGCACCAAAGATGATGTTGGCATCTTCATCTGCCGCTTCAGAAATAATCTCAGCCGCTTCTGTGACCTCGTGTAATCCCATATTCGGTCCACCCGTCACGTTGAACAAGACGCCCTTTAATCCATTGATAGACGTATCGAGTAACGGCGAGTGAACAGCTTGTCGGGCGGCGTCGATTGCACGGTTTTCGCCGCTGGCGCGACCGATACCCATGTGCGCCATGCCGCGTTCAAACATAATCGCCTTGACGTCGGCAAAGTCCAAGTTTACCAAACCGGGGACGGTAATGGTATCGGAAATGCCCTGTACGCCCTGTCTGAGCACGTCGTCGGCAACTTTAAACGCCTCGACAATTGAAGTTCTGCGCTCTACCACTTGCAATAGGCGGTCGTTTGGAATTGAAACCAACGTGTCGACACAACCCTTGAGTTCTTCAATGCCCATTTCGGCGTGATTGGCGCGCCTCTTGCCCTCAAATGTAAACGGTTTAGTGACCACGCCAACTGTCAATATGCCCATTTCTTTGGCAATCTCTGCCACAATCGGTGCGGCGCCCGTACCAGTGCCACCGCCCATACCGGCAGTTATAAACACCATATCGGCACCTTGTAGCGCCTGAAAAATATCATCGCGACTCTCTTCGGCAGCTTTTTTGCCAATTTCCGGATTGGCGCCAGCTCCTAAACCGCGCGTTAACTTTTCACCTATCTGAATTTTGTATTCTGCTTTTGAAGTCTGAAGCGCCTGCTTGTCGGTATTTATTGCAATAAACTGCACGCCCTGTAAGTTTGCTTCAATCATTCTATTCACGGCGTTATTGCCACCGCCACCGACGCCAATAACCTTGATTTGAGTAAAATTATCCATATCGATATCAAATTCTAGCACTCTATAACCCCCTTGATACCAGTTTCTCCTCTACACTATATATAGTACTATTCTAATAATATACTGTTGTATCTAGTATGTAAAGCAATTTGTTAGAATTATTGTAAAAAAATTATAGATTACTCCCAGCTCATTCACGCCAGTGCGTGAAAAGCGCTATAAGATTTGCAAATAGGTGTGCTCTAAAAATTTGAGGCGTACCGGATGAGTGTACGGCGAAAATTTTTAGAGCATAGATATTGCAAAGGTTGAGGCGATTTTTGTGTAGTAGTGTGAATAATCTGGGTTACTTAATCCACTTGCTCAACAGCAGTCTTCTAATCGCCCCCATATTTTGAAACATGCGCGTACCAAAGGCAAAGAGCGCCGCGTAATAAAGTGGTATGCCCAATTTATCGCCGGCGTATGCCAAGAGCACCGCCAGCAGCGTATTGGCAATTAAACCGGAGCTAAAGATGAACATATTAAACTTGTCTTCAAAATATGCGCGCATCGCCCCAAACAGCGAATCGATAACTGCCATAATCGCCACCGATACATATACTGAGACGCCACCGCTAAAAATAAACGGAATTTGGTTGCCGATTAAAATACCGACGACAATACCTATTACTATAATGATAACCGTCATTGTTTTTCCACCTTTGCATACTTAAATACTATATGATCTTTATATCCGTCAATTGTCATGTCAACGCGCGTATTGACTTCTATATTAAGCGAAAAACGCTCTAGCGTATTGGCGTAAGAGCCGTCTTCAACCATGGCGCGCTGCAATGCGTAGCGATCGCCAATAGCCCTGATAATATAGGGCTCGCCATGTTCGACGCCATTGATGTTAATCGTCGGTCCACTACAGTGTATTTCCGACAAGCCAAAGACGATGCGCATACCGTTTATCGAGATTGCCTCTGCACCGGCTTGCCAAAGCTCATCGATTAACAAGCGCAAGTTGGCATCGTGAATGACGACATCTTCCGGCGTTTGATAGGGATTGAGCGGCAATTTAGAGTCGCTGACCGTAATGACTACGCCCTCTCCGCGCAAAGTCGTGCGCCCGACCAAATTTTTATAATGCGCGATATCGCGCTGCAATTGATCCATCAATTCTTCTTTATTGGGCGCGACGAGATAGGCCTCTATTTGGGCATCGACCTCGTTAATCTGTTCTTTTATTCGATTGTTGGCAATTGCCAGTTCGTTTTTCTGCAAGTTGAGCAGTTCGATATCTTGAATATCTACGTAGCGCTTAGAGACGTCAACCGTTCTGATAAACAGAGTAATCATCAACGAAATGGCAATGATAAAAAGCAATAGCACCGTACTGTTTTTACGCATTGTACACCTATTCTTCTTCCGTTGTGGCGTAGCGCCAATTGATAACATCTTCGTACTTGCCAATTTTTATGCTGTCAGAATCCTTCATCTCGACTTGATAGCCACTTTTCTGTAGCGTTTCGACAATTTGGAATCGCGCGCCCACCGCACTCAATAAGACATCTTTATTGCCAATCGCCTTAATGACGATGGGATTTATAAATTTTTTGCCGTTAATGCTAATCTCATCGCCCACCTGTCGAATCGCCGTGCTGGCAATTACGCGCTGATTATTGACTGAAATAGCCTCTGCGCCGGCGGCGTTTAACTCGTTGACAATCGCCGTTATCAAATACGTGTTCTCGACGATATTGGCGGCGTTTTCCGCTCCCATTTCGGGGATGCCGTTGTCGATATAAATGTAGACGCCCTCGCCGACTACGTCAGTCAAGCCGCAAATCGTCTTATAGCGTTCTAGCTGCAACTGCAAATTCTTTATCAGCGTTATTTCCGTCGCCGCGTTGTTCGTGATGTCGTCCAGTTCTTTTTCGCGATCGCTCAACTCTTGGCTCAATCTAGCCTTGTCTTCGCGCAGCGCCGTTATTTCGGCGCGCAGCTGATCAGAGCGCTTTGAGGGCACTAGTCCATCTAAATAATTAGACTGTACCGTTCTGTATTGAAACGCTATTAAAATGCCTATGATTACGCATAATATGCCAATTAATACTTTGTCACCACTCTTCACATAATCACCTCTTTAACGGTTCTATAATGCATTGATTAGGATTTGAAACATTGACGATACCGCTCGTGCCGGAATTTTCAACGATGTTTTCATAGGCTGCCAAAGCGTTATTAAACTGCAATTCGACGTCTTCGCCTTGACCAAAGTCTATATAGATATCATCTGTCATCTTTTGAATAATGTGCCTGTCCTTTAATTTTATCGACGGTTCGTAATCGGTATAAGTCTTGAACATATAGACGATTTGAACAGCCCGTTCGACAAGCCCCATTTCATCGGCGGCTAAGGGCTTGCCGACGACCGCCGAAGTGACCTCAAACCCCTCTATAACATAGGGTGCAGCCGGTTCCAGAGAAAGATCCAACACGACGCCATACATGTCGATGACGACAAAATAACCGCCGCTTTTAATTGCGATAAAGGGTTCTCTAGCAGCCGCCGTAATGGTCACCGAAAACAAATTGTCTTTGCTCACGACGACGTCTTGATAGGTCATGTTGTCGGGTAAGTTTTGCGCCAGCCAAGCCGAGCTGTGCCACAGCCAATTTTGACTGTAAAGCCAAGTTTCGTCGGCTTCGCTCAACTGGTAGTCGCCATTTCCGCCAATTTGCCTAATGTTGAACAGCGACGAATAACTGACCGCCAGCAAAGCTATGACAATAACTATTATAATAGCCAATTTCTTCATTTGCTACCTCAATTGATAACTAAATACCATCGACATAATCGTATTTAATGCATTTTCGCGCTTCGAATCATCGTAGTTTTCGCGCATGTTAATGAGTTGCTCCGGATTTTCGACAAACGATTCAATTACTTTTAATACCGCATCAAAATCCAATTTATCCTCTTCGATGACGATCGCCGTGCCCATTTTTTCGTACGCCTTGGCGTTAAAAAACTGGTGATTGTCGGCGACGTTGGGCGACGGAATCAATATGGCGGGCAAAGAAAGCGCCGAAAATTCCGCCAACGAAAGCGCACCAGCGCGGCTGATGACCAGATCCGCCGCCGCAAGCATCGTGTAGATATCGTCCAGATAATCGACAATCGTAACGTTGTCGCCAATCTTGGACTGATCGATTGAGGCGACGTAATCGCCATAATAACGCTTACCCGTGATGTGCACAAAGCGCACATTTTGGCTGTTGCTAATGCGATACGCCATTTTTTCTGCCAATTGATTGATGACGGCGGCGCCGTTACTCCCCCCCAGCGATACGATTAAAAGGCAGTCGTCTTCAATGTAGAGCGCTTTGCGCGCAGTTTCGCGATCGATGTTTGTAAATTCTTGACGAATTGGTAAACCCGTAAAATAGACTTTATTCTGCTCCTTAAAATAGGGTAAAGACTCCTTAAAACTTATCAGAATGCGCTTGACGTACTTGGAGAGCATTTTAGTGGTAAATCCGGGTATCACGTTTTGTTCGTGAATCATGGTGTCGATTCCCAACAAGGCGGCGACCAAAACGACCGGTCCGCTGACGTAACCGCCAGTGCCAATCACTAAATCGGGACGAAATTTGCGAATGATGTGAAAGGACTGAAAAAACGCCACAATCAATTTAAAATACGCCTTGATTCGCTTCATTACACTCTTGCGGTTAAAGCCGAGCACATCGATGCTCTTAAAGCCCAACTGCTCGCGTTCGACAATGTCTTTTTCGAGACCGTGCTTGCCGCCAACATACAAGATATCGCAATCGGGAATCGCCTTGCGCACCCGCTTGGCTATCGCAATAGCCGGATATATGTGACCGCCCGTGCCGCCACCAGTTACTATCATTCTCATGTTTACCTCTCGTATCTATCGTATTGAGCGACGTAGCGCCCCGTCTGATTGGGCTGTAAAGATATATTTAACACGACGCCCACTAAAAACATCATAATGACTAACGACGTGCCCCCTTTTGAAATAAAGGGCAATGTGATGCCGGTAGTCGGCAACAAATTGGTGACGACGCCGACGTTGATGACGACTTGCATGGCGATTAGAATTGCCGTGCCGGCAGCGATCATCGAACCGAACACATCTTCAGTTTTGAGCGCTATTAAAAATATGCGATAGACGATAAACGCAAAAAACAGCAAGACCAACAGTGCGCCCCAAAAGCCAAACTCTTCGCAGATTATCGCAAAGATGAAGTCGTTATAGGCATCCGGCAAACGCAGCAGTTTCAACTCGCTCATGCCGAGCCCCTTGCCTTTTAAACCGCCGGCGCCCACTGCATATATCGAGTAGATAATCTGATACTTGTCATCGGAAAAGGCGTAGACGCGGTCGAATAACCCGTCCAGCCAAATTGCAATGCGCAGTCGCGAGTACTCTTTTTGAACGATATAAAATGCCGCAGCGGCGACGCCAGCTACGCCCAAGCCGGCAATATAGCGCCAGTTGCAGCCGCCGACAAACAATATCATCATGCTGAGCGCCATTATAATTGCCGTCGTCGAAAGGTCGCGCTGTAAAATCGTCAGGCCGCTAATAACCGCCACCAGCAATGTCAAAACCAAAAAGTGTTTAAACTCTCTAATGCGCGAACCCGCCATTGCAATCAGCCAGGCAAAGAGTATAATAATCGATATTTTAGCCAATTCCGAGGGCATAAAACTAATATCTAAAACCGGTATAGTTAACCAGCGCGTGCCCCCCTTTACGGTCTTGCCAAAAAACAAGACGACAATCGACAATACAATTGTAATCAAATACAGCGGAATCGCCAACTTGCGATACATGCGATAGTTAAATTGCGACACCACGAGCATCACGACTGTGCCGATGACGGCATAGCGAATACTGCTCACCAAAAATGTGTCGGGCGATCTATTCGCGACTATCATATTATAAAAACTCGTCGAATAGACCATTACCAGTCCCGATGCGACCAACAACAGCACTGCCACCAAAAGCGGGTAATCCATTTTAGTATATTTTATTTTTTCTCTTTTCATAATTAACCCATCTGTTCTAACACACATGTTTTAAAGTGATCACCGCGCACTTCGAAGTTGGCGTACATATCCCAGCTGGCACAGGCTGGCGACAATAAAACATTGCCCGGTCGCGGACAGCGCTCAATCGCCTTGGCTACGGCTTGTTCCATATCGTCGACAAATTGATAGTCGGTAAAACCGATGCCGTCGAGCGCTTTGGCGATATCGCGCTTGGTTTCGCCGATTAAAACGACGTGGACGACATGTTCAAAATAGTCAAACAACACCCTGTAATCACTGCCCTTATCCATGCCGCCGGCGATTAAAACGGTCGGTCGTTCGAGTGCCTTTAGCGCCATAATGGTCGCCTCCGGATTAGTCGCCTTAGAATCGTTGTAAAATGCTATTTGATCGCGCTGCAAGACCAATTCATTGCGGTGTGCAACGCCTTTGAAGGTCGTCAAACCGCGCTTGATCTGAGCGTCGTTTAAGCCGGTATAAGCAGCTATCGCCGCAGCCGCTAAAGCGTTCTCAACATTGTGATCGCCGCGTATTTGCAGTTCTTTAACCGAAGCGATTGGACGCTTATCGACGACGATTTCATCGCCCTCTAAATGCGCGTAAGCCGACTGCTGAATTCTGCTAAAGGCGTTTGCTGTGCCGCGTTCGTCATATATCTGCCGCGTTATTTCATTGTCTAAGTTGAGAAAGAGCGCAGCTTGGTCAGGAAGCCCCTTTGCGATATTTAACTTGGCGTCGATATAGCCCTGCATCGTCTTGTGACGCGCCAAATGATCGGGCGTAACATTGAGTATCGCCGCACATTCCAGTTTCAAATCGACGACTGTTTCGAGCTGGTAACTACTCAATTCGACTACGTAAAAATCGTCTTCGTCATCGCCGTCGACAACGCCGGAAAGCGCCGCGCCAATATTGCCGACGGCTTGCGCCCTAATTCCCGCCGACTTCAAAATGTGCGCCGTCAGAGCGGTCGTGGTCGTCTTGCCATTTGTTCCGGTTATGCCGACAAAGCGCCCTTTCGATAGGCGATAGGCAAATTCTATTTCGCCGATCACCGTCACGCCGCGCGCTCTGGCGTTCTCTATAAAGGGTAATGTCGGCGGCACGCCGGGGCTCAGTACAAAGTAATCAAATTGTTCCGCTACCGGCTGAGTGCCACCAAAATAGACATTTTCAACCGCTTCTAGTAGCTGTTGACCAATTTCTAAAGCGCTTTCTTCTTTGGCATCGTAGAGCGACACGCGCGCGCCCTTTTTTAGCGCCAAGCGCGCCGCTTCAATTCCCGATTTTGCCATGCCGACAACTAATACTCGACATTCTTTTATATCCATTACGCGCTCCTTTAAACAATTAGATAAGTTGCCAAGCAAGCCAATGCGGCTACAGCGCCGAACGCGACGACAATTTTTAATTCTGACCAGCCACTCAATTCAAAGTGATGATGAATTGGCGTCATCTTGAAAAAGCGCTTGCCACCGGTCGACTTAAAGTAGGCGACCTGAATCATAACGGAGATCGTTTCTATGACGTAAACGATGCCGAATAGCGGTATCCACCACTCTATGCCGAGCTGGACGGCGTTGACGAGCACGTAGCCGCCCAGCGCCAAAGAGCCCATGTCACCCATAAATATTTTGGCGGGATGCCAATTGTATATCAAGTAGCCGACTAACGATCCGGCAAACAGCGCATTGCACAGCGCCAAATCATAGTTGCCGCGCTTTAATGAGACCGCCATGAAAAAGAGCGCCACGATCGTGCTCACCGTTCCGCAAAGACCATCGATGCCATCGGTTAGATTGACGGCGTTGGTCGTCGCTATCGCGATAAAGAAGAATACGATTGCCCACGCGATTCCCCGTATGCGAAATGCGTCAAAGTAAAAAACGCTGACGTGATCTCGGAAAAACAAGAGGTATAAAACTGCCGTAACTGCAAATAAACCCACTATTTTAGCCTTTGCCGACAAGCCTTGATTGTGCTTCATTACAACTTTTGTATAGTCGTCTAAAAAGCCAATTGCGGCAAAGCCCGCGACGGCTACTAAAATGCCAATTACGGAAGGTGTTAAATCGGTCAAAACCGCCGCAGTCAAGAGCGTACTGAAAATGAATATTGCGCCGCCAAAGGTCGGCGTGCCCGCCTTTGCCAAGTGTGCCTGCGGCCCCTCTTCGCGGATGTATTGACCAAATTTTAGTCTTCTGAAAAAGGGTATCCAAAGCGGACCCGTTGCGGTAGCGACCGCCAAACTGATCAGCAGCGCGTTTACTATCATTAAATTATTCATTTCTTTCGCCTCTGTAGTCATCTATCAAGGTCTCTAGCGCCATGCCGCGCGAAGCCTTCACCAAAATGCCGTCGCCTGCTAAGTATTTCATATGCTGCAAGGCTTCTGCTTTAGAACAGTGTCGACATTCACCTCGATAGCGGTCGACCGCATAGGCGATATCGTCGCCCACAAAGACTACGCCGTCTAACGGATAGCGGTTTAACAATTCGCCGATTTCACGATGCACCTCTGCCGCGTAATCACCGCATTCAAATATGTCGCCGATAATCGCAAAGTGGCGCTTAAAGGGCAGTTGACAAAATGTCGAAACACTGGATTCAATCGAATCTACACTGGCGTTGTAGGCATCGTTGATAAAGGTCGTACCGGCAACCGCTTCAAATTGAAAGCGCATTTTCGCCAATTTTACCGTCTGTAATCCGTCGATAATTTGTTCGGTATCCATTCCCAATAGCTGCGCCGCGCAAATCACCAACAGCGCATTGTCTATATAATGCGCGCCGTATAGCGGCAATTTAAAGCGCTTAGAAACGCCCTCTTCGACTAAGTCAAACGATGTTCCCGTCATGTCGACGGCTACGTTTTCGGCGTGTAGCGCATCGCCCTTGCGACCGACAAAATGAACTTCGTATAATTCACTACTCTGCCTTTGTAAAATTTCGTCGCGACCGTTTAAGACCAGTGCATCGCCCGCCTTTAAGCACTCGGCAATCTCCATTTTTGCCTTGGCGATGTTCTCTTTTGAACCAAAGAATTCGATATGCGCCGTTCCAATATTGGTAATGACAGCGATATCGTGGTCGGCAATTTGCGATAGCGTCGTCAATTCGCCATAGTGATTCATTCCCATTTCTAAAACGGCGATGTCGCATTGTTCGGTCAACTTAAATATCATCAGCGGCAAACCGATTTCGTTGTTGTAATTGCCCTCGGTTGCCAAAACGTTATAGCGCTGTTTCAACGCCGCCGCCAACATGTCTTTAGTCGACGTCTTGCCGACCGAACCGGTTATCGCAACGATGCGCACGTCGAACAATTTGCGATACGCCCGCGCCGCCGCCTGCAAAGCCTTTAAGACGTCTGGCACGACGATGACATTGTTTTCTGCGCCGTCGTATTCCGCCGAAACGACGGCGCAAGCAGCACCTTTGGCAATCGCATCTGCCACGTACCGTTCGCCGTTGACGCGTTCTCCTTTAAAGGCGAAAAAGACATCGCCCCGTGCAATCCTACGCGAGTCAATCGAGACGCCGCAAATGTTTACGGCGTCACCACTATAACTGCCACCGCACCATTTTGTAAAAGTATTTATATCAATATTCACGCTGTACTCTCTATTCTTTTAACCTTATGTAGACTTCGGCGTTTTTAATGATTAACGCCCCTTCTAACGGATACTGTTTGGCAACCGTACCGCCGCTTGCTTCGCCTTCTTCTGCCGCCTTTGACAACACTAAGCGCAATCCTGCGCGACGCGCCTCTTCGACCGCTTGTTGATAGGACAGTCCAATTAAGTTGGGCACGGTCGTCATGACGACATCGACTTCTTTTTCCGGCTCAATTTTTAAATAAGCTAAAACATTGGACATGATTTGCTTTGCGATTGGCGCGGCGACGCTGGAACCGTGTACATTTGCCGACTGCGGTTCATCTACTATGACAATCAAATTAAAGCGCGGGTCATCGGCGGGCGCAATCGCCGCAAAAGATGAAAAAACTTTGCGGTCGTCATCGTAACGGCCGTTGACAATTTTAATCGACGTACCGGTTTTGCCGGCGATTCGATAGCCGGAAATCGCCGCGTTTTTACCGGATCCGCTGGCGACGACCTGCTCCAATATTTGCAAGACGTTATCTGCCGTTTGCTGCGAAATAACGCGTCCCGCATCGCGCGGTTCGAACGATTTTATTACAGTGCCGTCTTCCGCCTTGATTTCCTTAATCAAAGTCGGCTGTATCAGCCTGCCGTGGTTTGAAACCACACTGAGTATATTCAACATTTGTAGTGGTGTCAACGAAATATTGTGTCCAAAGCCGATCCGCGCCAGGTCAACAGGTCTGAGATCTTTTAAAGGCGTCACAATTGGCTTAGCTTCGCCACCCAATGGAATTCCAGATTTTTGATTTAATTTAAAGACATCTATATATTCATAGACTTTTTCTTTTCCGATTGCATCGACGACGTTCATAAACACCACATTACAAGAGTTTTTAAAGCCGTCGACCAAACTTTGACCGCCGTGCCCCGCGGTCTTCCAGCACTTGATTGTCTTTCCGGTTACCACTTTGCTACCGGGACAACTATAACCGCTGTTGTTGCTCGTCTTGCCCTCTTCTAAACCGACCATACCGATGAAAATTTTAAACGTCGAACCGGGCTCGTAAAGTTGTTGCACAATTGGATTGTTCCAATACTTGCTCATGACGTCGACGACCGTTTTACCTTCTTCCAAGTTTTCAACTTCGGCAATCTGAACATCGCAAGTCGGTTTCATGTAGTTATTCGGATCGAAGTCGGGGTAGCTTGCCATGCCGAGGATGTAGCCATTGCGCGAATCTTGAATGACCGCCATGACTTTTTTTGCCTGCGAAACCTGACAGCCCAATTCAATTGCCTCTTCGAGATAATACTGAATCGTCTGGTCTATTGTCATTACGACGGTGTAGCCGTTAATCGGTTCAATTGAGTTGACGCTGGACGACGCTAATTTTCTACCGTGTTCATCGGTGCGCGCCTCGATAAAACCGTCGATTCCCTTGAGGTATTCTTCTTGGGTATACTCTATACCGCTCAAGCCCACGCCATCGACATTTGTAAAACCGAGAATGTGCGATGCCATATTATTATTTGGATAGACCCGCTTGACCGTCGTGTGCGTTTCGATTGCCTTTATCGCCAATCGCCTGACGAGCGCCAAGTCGTTTCGCGGCAAAGTGTCGATAATCTTGACTAATTTTTTGTCGGAATTTTTGATTTTTTCGATAGCTGCCGCTTTGTCAAATTCTGAATAGGCGCGATAGAGTGCATCGATCTCAACTTCGATATCTTCTGCCTCTTCTTTATTGTAGTAAACAGAACTATTGTCGAGTGAATAGGCAAAGACATTGCCGTTGATATCTGTGATTAAACCGCGTCGCGCCGGCAGTTTAATCTTGCGGCTTATGCGCTTATCAGATTGTGCGTTGATGCGCGCCGCATCCAATATTTGATATTGAAAGAGCCTACCCGCAAGCACGATAAATGCTATAAAAAAAATAAATGCTATAATCAGTAATTGTGTTCTATTATTACGTTGCCTCATAACTTCCTCTTCATCGCAAATATGAGATATCACACATTCTCAAGGGTATTCTTATTATATCAGAATTAACAGTAGTTACATAGTGCTACAAGACAAAAAAATGAGGCGCTAACCCCATTTTAATATCATCAAATAACTTTGCCGCCTTCGGCGACTGCGATTGATTATTGTAACGCCGCAAAATCACCAAAAAACCAATTTTTTTGCACTGTTCGAACAGGTGCTTTTTTAAATGAAATACGCTTGTCGAGTTTAACGTAATTCGAACGCTTTAAAATGACCTTATTCCCGTCAGACGGCTTGACCATACCCAACTTTTCAGTTGCGTACGTTTCGACCTCTTCTATGGTCATAAACGACTCGCGCTTGACAGTTAATTCATCTATTATAACTTCGGTTTTATGTATATTGCTCTTGGTGTTAAAAATTTGTATCTGCAATTGACTAATTTTGGCATAGCGTTTGATGATTACAACGCCCATAAAACAGAGACAAAATGCAACTGACAGCGCCATTGCCATCGATGCCAATCTAATTCGCAAAGGTTGTTTTTGCACGACGACGTCAATAGACGTCAGCTGTCTACTATCATCAACTTCTACAGTATCACTTGTGTAATAATCTAATTTACGTACCGCTGACATAACTACACTCCTTTTTCTACGCTAAAACCTATATTTTTTGGCAAATCCTCAACTTTGCACTGCGCGCACGCGGGTTTTCTGCTATTTCTTCCGGGTCTGCTACGATTGGTTTCTTATTTATTATTTTGACAATTGCACGCCCGCCGCAACGACAAACCGGAAAGTCCGGCGGACAGGTGCACCGCTGCGCCAAATCGCGATAGACGTGTTTGACGATGCGATCTTCAAGCGAGTGAAAGGAGATAATCGCCAAGCGCCCTCCCGGATTGAGCGAATCGACCAACGCTATTATGGTCTCGCGCAGCGCATCGAGCTCGTCGTTGACTTCGATGCGAATCGCCTGAAAAGTTCGCCTCGCCGGATGCGCACCGCCGTCTCTCGCCTTTTTCGGTATTGCCTTTTTAATGACTTCAACCAATTCAAATGTGGTTTTTAAGGGTTTTTCTCGACGCGCCTCGACGATGAACTGCGCAATTCTCTTAGCCCACCGCTCTTCGCCGTAATCTCTGATTATCCGATGCAAATCCGCTTCGCTATAGTTGTTGACGACATCTGCAGCCGTCATTTCATCGGATTGATTCATGCGCATATCGAGCGCTGCGTCTTCGTGAAAGGAAAAACCGCGCTCCGCCGTGTCGAGCTGATGGGATGAAACGCCCAAGTCGAGTAAAATGCCATCGACGCCGACGAGATTTTCCGCCGCAATCACATCGGGAATATCTCGGTAATTCTTGTTATAGGCGACAAAGGACTGACTAAAGTGAGCCAAGCGCTGCGAGGCGGCGCGTATCGCATCGAAATCGCGGTCGATGCCAATCAGCCTACCGCCATCTAACGATTCCAATATCGCCTCGGAATGCCCACCGCCACCAAGTGTACCATCTATATAAATACCTTGTGGCTTAATCGCTAGTCCTTTAATGCAATCGTCTTTCATAATTGGGGTATGATAGGTATTCACGCTACACCCCCAGCAATCTAAATGTCTCTGAAGTTATCGAATGTTCGGCTTCGGCAATCTTGCTATTGCGTTCTTCGGCGACTTCTTTAGCGTATAAATCTATCCGATCGCCGGCGCCAGTAATGACGACTTCCTTCTTTATCTTTGCATATTCTCTTAGCTTTGAATTAATCATAACGCGTCCCTGCTTGTCGAGAGAGGCCTCGACGACGCCACTTAAAAACGCCTGTCGTGCGCGGCTACCTTCATAATCGCGAAGTGGTATTTCGATTAACTTTTCGATCGTCTTTTGCCACGCCCATTCGGGGAAAATAAACAATCCGTTATCTAACCCTTTCGTAATATAAAACGACTCGCTAATGATTTCACGAAAGCGTGAGGGCAGGCTAACGCGACCTTTTGAATCCATCGTATGATCGAATTCTCCTAAAAAATATTTCATCGTTTTCGCTCCACCCATCCCACTTCATACCACTTTATACCATTTTAACCCACTTCATATGATTTTTCAACAATTTTCTGACGATAATTGCTCACTTATTTAAGCTCAATATACAAGTACTCACTATCTGTACAAAAAAAAGACACACCATACTAGATAATGTGTCTTTAGCTATTATTTTAAATATAATATGCAAATGTTAAATTTAATTTTTATTTTTTTGGAATCTCATTTTTCCGATGATTAGCAATCCATTTACAATCAATAGGAGTGAAATCAACTGCGCCGTGCGCAATGGTCCAATCATTAAACTGTCCGTCCTAAGCCCTTCGATAAAGAAGCGCCCCACCGAATACAAAACCATGTAAAGACAGACGATTTCACCGTCAAACTTCTTCTTTTTCGTGAATTTCAGCAAGACGACAAAGACCATTAAATTCCAAATCGACTCGTATAAAAACGTCGGGTGTACCGCCACGCCATCGACGTGGATAGCCCAAGGCAAATCTGTCGGTCCACCATGCGCTTCGCCGTTCATAAAATTTCCCCAACGTCCTATCGCCTGCCCCAGTATTAATGACGGCATCAACAAATCTGCCAATTCCCAGGTGTTTAATTTTTTGACTCGCGTGTAGATATACCCAGCTAAAACGCCGCCTATCACGCCGCCGTGAATTGCCAAACCGCCCTCGCGAACATTGATCATGCGAAAAATATCGCCACCATATCGTTCAAATTCAAATATGACGTAATAAAGCCGCGCGCCAATGACAGCTGAGGGCAACACCCATATCGCCAAATCGACAATGTCATCGTCTTTGTAACCGTATGGTCTAGCACGATAAATAGCCAGCGCTAAACCGATTAACATCGCGCTGGCCATAATGATGCCGTACCATCTGACGGAAATGCCAAAGATTTCAAATGCTACGGGATTCATTGTCTTTAGCTTTCGCCGTGATTATTGGCGGCGTTATCTTGGACGCTTTGCGTTGCATTAGAAACGACCTCGCCAACTTCGACGGCTTGCGATTTCACTTCTTCGACCGCACCGGGTTGTACTTCTTCAATCACATGCGTAGCGGCAGCTGTGGCTGCATTGCCTTCGCCGGCGCCTTCGACCACTTGTTCTTCAACTTGTTCGTCCGCTGCTGCACTAGCTTGCGTAACTTCTTCTGCGTTGACTTGTGCGACCGCTTCTTCATTGCCTTGTGCAACCTCTGCGATTTTCTTGTCGAGTTCGACGATTTCGGCATTGACGTCGTCTAACTGCTTTGTGTAATCTTCAACGGTTGCCGTCAGCACGTCGTGACCGAGCTCATCTTTCATAGCCCGATATATTTTTTCGCCGAGCTCTTTATACAGTGTCGGGATTTTTCCCTTGAGCTTTTGTTGCTCCATTTTTAATTTTGTTTGCGCTGCCATCACACTGGCTTTATCGCTCGCCATATCCGCCAATTCACCCGCTTTTTCACCGGCCTTATTAAAGGCGTCACCAAGCTTTTTCATAAAACTCATAATCTTTCCTCCTCATTGTGTCCCGCTTACTCATTCATAAATCGGTCTACGCTAATTATAACAACACTACTATCACATTTCAATCATTATCCACGATTAATGCAATGTTATTAATACGCCTCGTTATGCAATACCCAACTGCCGTCGAACGAATTGTTTGCAATGCTGCTAGCCGGCGTAATCGCATCGCCATACCGGTTTTTTTGATAGATATATACTTCGGCGGCGCCGCGCGCTAAATCTTCTGCACATGGGAATAAGCAATAGTATATGCCGTCGATTGTATAGCGCCCCTCTGTAATTGGAACGCCGGCTTCTGCCCAATTGCCGCCGCTGTCAGTTGCCGTAAATGTACCGTCTGAATTAAAGGTCAAAGCGGCGTATTGGTCATCGCTAAATCGCACGGTAAATGTCGCGATGGACGCCGTCCCGAAAACATACTGCAAAGGACTGCCAAAGCGCATATCGTCGTAGATATCACAGTCGGTGACAACTTCACTAAAATTCCAGTCAATTCCCGTCATATGTACCGTTTCAAACGGCATGATTTCGGGCAGCATGGCATGATACATGTAGACGTCGGCAACGTCCGGATTGTCGACGATCTGAAAACCCTTTGATGTCGCCTTTTTAACAAATTGCTGCTCGCCTGAATCGAGACTTACCTCCATCCACTCCAAATCGGAAATATCTATGGCTTCGGCGCGCTCACTAAAGGCGCAAATATAAATCGGTACGCCATAGCTATCTCCGTCTAAAACCGTCAGCGCGATCGGTTGATTATAAATGCTCTTATTCGGCAATTCGCGTTCCTCGCGCGCCTTGTAAATGACGCCGATGGCATTTTCCGGTCTAGATAACAACGCCATTTTAAAGTCGTCTTCCGCAGCTGTAAAGCGCACGCGTAACAATACGCCCATATCGTCGATAAAATCATAGTCGATCTCAATCGCATAATAATCGTTTTCGGCATTTTTAAGCAAGAGCAACTCATCGTTTTCTATCGCATTATCGAGCGCTTTGATTGCGGCATCCATATCGTCCTCGATGTTATTCCATATGCCTTCCGAATCCATTGAATTATGAAAATACTCTGGAATATAGCTGTAGGCAAAGTCCCTTAAAACATCTTCAGAAACATTTAATCTGGCGAGCATTTCCCTACTCGTCAGCGGCTTTAAAGCGCCTCCTGAAACGTCAAAATGATACGTCTTAAGTATTTTGCTGTCGACGACGTCGCCCCCTTCGTAACAGATGTCTTGCATCAAGCTGAGCGACAGTACATCGTCGTAAATGAAAGCGTCGTAATCCACTTCAAAAAAGTATAAATACTCCGGTTCGACGGTCTCGAACGCCAAGGTGACAATCTCTTCATTCAAAGTCTTTGCCAGCTCTGAATCTTCAGTAAACTGCGGCACCCTAAGCATCATCCCCTGCGCAATTTTATCGCTATAATAATACTTTTTAAGCTGCCCCGTATAGCGATTTGCCTCGCGTTCCATCACTTCGTAATCCAACTGGTTAAAATACTCCACATTTGACAAATCCGAAGTGACGACGTAATCCGACACGCCCTCTAAAAAGCCGGCATTGCGATATTCTGATTTAGCGTCGTCATTTTGTTCGCCTGCAGTGGTTTCTTCAACGCACTCCGTCGACTCCGCCACCGTCGTCTCTGCCAGTTGCGTCGTTGCGCTCTCTTGCACCGCTTTGCCGCAAGCGCTGCAAAAGTTGGCGTCTTTAGCTATCTCCGCCTGACAATGCGAACAAGTCATCTTGCTTGCAACGCCCTCCGTCGCTTGCTCAGTCGACTCGCTCTCGACCGTCGTAGCCGCTTCAGTTTGACCACCTGCGCCGCCACCGGAACAAGCCGACAAAGCGAACAGCATAGCAAATAGTAAAACTAAAACGATAAGCAATTGCCTTTTATTCATTGTGCACCCCCCATAGCCTCATCAAATGTACCACTTATACTATACCCATATTATAGCAAAGATATAAAAAAAGTCTGCGAAAAAAATCTTTTGTGCACGAATGCCTTTTTTAGGGTATAATAGACTGAACTCAGATTAACTGTTGCAGTAAAACAATGCATTGCCAAAGGAGTAACTATGAAATTAGGAATTGTCGGATTGCCCAATGTGGGCAAAAGCACTTTATTTAACGCAATCACGAAAGCCGGCGCCGAGTCCGCCAACTTTCCGTTTTGTACAATAGAGCCCAACGTCGGCGTCGTCGCTGTACCCGATGAGCGCTTACCGGTATTAAGAGATATGTACGATTCTAAAAAAATCGTCAACACGTCAATCGAGTTTTACGATATTGCCGGCCTCGTCAAAGGCGCCTCAGAAGGTGCCGGGTTGGGCAATAAGTTTTTATCACACATCAGAGAAGTCGCCGCAATTGTACACGTCGTGCGCTGTTTTGACGACGAAAACGTCGTGCACGTCGACGGCGGCGTCGACCCATTGCGCGACATCGAAGTCATCAATCTGGAACTGATTTTATCCGATGTCGACATGTTACAGCGCCGCATCGAAAAGACGCGCAAAGCGCTTAAAGGCGATAAGACGCTACAGGGCGAAATGGATATTTTAGAAAAGATTCTCGCCGTATTAAACGAGGGCAAGAGCGCGCGCACCATCGAATTTGAAAAAGACGATATCGACTTTGTCAAGTCGTTAAACTTACTGTCTTATAAACCGATCATCTACGCAGCCAACATCTCGGAAGACGATATTTTAGACGACGGCGAACACAACGACTACGTCGAAAAGGTCAGTCAGTTCGCCGCTACCGAAAACGCCGAAGTGATTACGTTCTGCGCGAAAATCGAAGAGGAACTGGCGACGCTCGACGACGCCGACCGCGCCGAGTTCTTGGAAGACCTCGGCATTACCAAAGCCGGACTCGAAAAATTGATTAGCGCCTGCTATAGCCTGCTCGACTTGATTAGCTTTTTGACGGCGGGACCGCAAGAAGTGCGCGCTTGGACGATTAAAAAGGGCACTAAAGCACCTGCCGCAGCGGGTAAAATACACAGCGATATCGAAAGGGGCTTTATCCGCGCCGAAACGATTACTTACAAAGAACTGGTCGAATGCGGCAATATGGCAACCGCTAAGGAAAGAGGTCTGATTCGCTCTGAGGGCAAAGATTACATCGTCAAAGACGGCGACGTCATCCTGTACCGCTTTAACGTCTAACGCCGTAAATTAGGCATTAAAATAGCCTGCCGACATCACGAACGATGCGCGCAGGCTTTTTATATATTGCAGACCGGCTGTCTAAAATTATTCAGCCATCATTTCCAGTATAACTTTATCGGTCTCCTTCATACCGACCAAACCGAGCTTCGCGTAGTGGTCAATCGTCTTTTCGATATCGTCCATCGCTAGACCCTCGCCACCTTTTAACGAATGACCGCGCATTGCCAGCTGATGACCAAAAATTGCGCCATTAACCGAACTGGCTACTTTTACTGCACAAGAAGACTTGGCGCCATCGCAGACGATGCCCTAATCGGGTATGTGATCCGGATTTTTAAACGCCACGCTTATGCGTTCAATGCGCATATTGTCGACCTTACTTATAGTCAACAATAACGACTGATACTCAAACTGATCGCCTTCGCTTGGATAATTGTCAAGTTCCTCCAAACACCAGCCACCTACGGTAATCGCCTCGCTCTCCAAATCTTCTTTTTCCCATTCCAGCCAATCGGCAAATTCAGAAAGCGCAAGGTCGCCGTCGATGCTGTACGTACCGTCTTTGTTCTCTACGATATCGCGCTCGACCGTATCGCTCTCGTCCCAAATGTCGCCGACGATAAATTCCATGACATCTTCTAAAGTGACGAGTCCCATCGTACCGCCGTACTCATCGGTGACGATGCCGAGATGCGATTTCGATTCCAAAAATACATTTAACGCCGTCGGCAAACGCATCGACTTATAAACGTATACGACATCAAATAAGATATTCCTAATATCGACTTGCGGATCTTCGACGATTTTTTTATAGTATCTATTTAGAGATAAAATGCCGATGATCTTATCAATTGATTTATCGTAAACCGGCAGGCGCGAATAATTTGACTCGGCGATTTGCAACTTAATCGTTTCGATGTCGTCGTCGATGTCAATTGCATACATATCGACGCGCGGCGTAAACACGTCGCTGACCGGTATGTCGGAAAAGTCGACAACCGAATAGAGCAAGTCGATATCGTCTTCTTCGATGACGCCTTGCTGTTCGACCGTTTCAATTAAACTATTTAATTCTTCCGTAAAAATGCGATCTTCGCTGTCTTCATTTTCGTCGTTTTCCTCAGGTCTGCGAAAAATATTTACAATTGGCTTAATAATCGCAATTGGAATCGCAAAGACAAACATGCAGACTTCGACAAATGGCGCCGTCAACACCGAGAAAAACAACGGGTTGTTAGAGGCGTATATCTTTGGGACAATTTCGCCAAAGATCAATACGACTATCGTCATAACGGCGGCGCTGACCGGCGCCCCCTGATCGCCCATTAAAGAAATACCGATGACGGTAGCGATCGAAGACGAAGCAATATTGACCAAATTATTACCTATTAATATCGTCAGTAAGGCACTTTCGAAGTTGTTGTAAACCTTATGCGCCGACTGTGCGCTCCTGCTCTTTTCTTTATCAATCGCCTCCAAGCGCGATGGCTGCAAGCTGGAAAAGGCAATTTCCGATCCCGAAAAAGCTGCCGATAAACCGACTAGAACCACAATTATAATAATGTTAATTAACATGTGGCACCTCCGTTTACAGCCTCGCTTTTTTCGGCGTCGTCTTCATCCCAAATATCGCCGACCAGCTGTTCGAGAATATCTTCTATAGTCAAAATGCCACAAATTGCACTGTCTTTATCGGTGACGATTGCCATGTTGACTTTGGCGACACTCATTTTTTTAAACACTTCGTCAATCGCCTCATCGCACTTGACAAAGAGCGGCTTATCCATCAATTGATTTACAGCCGTCAATTTGGGATTCCTCGCATAAGACTTTAAATACTTTCTAATCTGCAAGACGCCGACGATTTTATCGCCGTCGAAGACCGGCAGGCGCGAGTGCGTGCTCTGCTTAATTTTTTCGACCGCTTTAGATTGCTCATCGTTTATTGAAAGACCTACAATTTGCGACTTGTCGGTCAATATTTGAGCTGCCGTCGTCTCGCCAAAATTAAGTGCAAATCTAAACAATTCTTTGTTCTTATCCTGCTTTTCGTTGCGCGGCATGCTCTCGACAATTCTATGTAAGTCTTGCTTTGAAATATTAATAGACGATTTAGGTATTAAGACTTGTATTAAAAATTTACTGATTTTTGTCAACAAAAAATTGACCGGCGACATCAACTTCATCAACGCGTAAAGCGTATTTGATAACGCCAGCGAATAGCTATAACTCTTGGATTTGGCGAGTACTTTGGGAATTGTTTCACTAATCAAAAATACGATCAACGTCATGGCGATGGTCGAATAGATAATCGCCCACTGTCCCCACAACTTAGTCGTAATTAGCGTTGCAATAGAAGCCGCAAAAATATGTGCTATATTATTGCCGACCAACAAAGTGGTCAACGTATCTTCAAAGTTTTCGATGATATACAAGGCGCGAATTGCTTTTACATTACCGCGCTCCGCTTCAATTTTCACTCTAAACTTGTTTACTGAGGCAAAGGCAATTTCACTAGAAGCAAAAAAACCACCCAATAAAACAAGCAATACTAGCGCTATAAATAATATCCACGTGTCACTATCCATGACGGACATTTCCCCCCATTCATTTAAAAAACAGTTGCCTTTTTTCATGTAATTACTAGGCAATTATATAGTTATAAAGCCAATTTGTCAACAACTGACAGCTGTTTCAAAGACTTCGACAAAGTCGTTAAACAGACTTTTTTTGCAAGTTTTTTCTGTATAACAGATAAGACGATGCAAAGATTAACAGATACCCAACATAGCTGAGCGGCTCTGGATACTGTTTTAAAAACACGACGCTTAAGACGGCGGCAAAGATGAGGCCATAGTAATTATAAATCGAAACTTCACTCGCCGGCGCGTACTTATACGCTAAAGTAATGCCGTATTGCCCGAAACCGGCAAAGACGCCCGCCAATACCAAGTATAGGAATTGCATCTCGCTCATCGGCTGATAATTGAGTAGGACAAAGGGCAACAACGTCAACGTCGTAAATGCCGAAAAGGCAAAAATTATCGTCAACGGATCGACTTTACCACTCATCGCCCTAAGCGAGGTGTAGGCAATTGCCACAAACAGGCAACCGCAGAGCGCAACCAAATAGGGTATAAACTCACTCGAAAAAGAAGGTCTTGCAATAAACACGACGCCTATAAAGGCGACGACAATCGCTAAAATCTGATAGCTCTCAGCCTTTTCGTTTAAAAACAACCAACTAAAAATGATTACAAATATAGAGTTTAGGCGCAATATGACGTCGGCATCCGACAGCACGAGATGACTATAAGCGTAAAAGTTTAATACAATGCCCAATGTGCCGGCGACGACGCGAATTAACAATATGCGATAGCTCGACAAATTTTTAAAGCGCTTTTTCTTTTTAAAGAAAATCACGCCGGCGACGATCATAATTAACGCCGACCTAAAAATAGATTTTTGAATGGCTGGCAAATCGCCCGACAGCTTTACAAAAAACGCCATCATCGAAAACGAAAACGCCGAAAAAATCATCATCGAAACGGCATAGCGCTTATCTCTCACTGCGTCTTCTCCTCTATATCGACGCCGTTTGCACCGTCGATAGCCATCACTTTCACCTTGACGACTTCGCGCAAACTGGTCGGCACATTTTTGCCGACATAATCGGGACGAATCGGCAATTCGCGGTGCCCCCTATCGACTAAAACTGCCAATTGAATTGCCTTTGGGCGCGCGATGTCCATGACGGCATCGAGTGCTGCGCGCACTGTTCTACCGGTAAAGATGACATCGTCCACTAATATTACCGTCTTGCCGGCAATCGACACGCCGATATCGGTCTTATTGACGATGGGACCATCTGTTTTTTGCGATAAATCATCGCGGTATAGCGTTATATCAATGTGCCCTACCGGAACCTCAACCTGTTCGATACTCTGTATTTTTTGGGAAATCAACTTTGCCAAAGGCACGCCGCGCGACAAAATCCCCACCAAGACGACATCTTTAACGCCTCGATTGCGCTCAATAATTTCGTGCGCCAAGCGCGTCATCGTGCGCATCATGCTCTTTTCATCTAATATGGTAGCCTTTAAACTCATATTCACCTCAATTTTTCAATATACGATTGCATTTTAGCCGGCAGCGGTGCTTCAAATGACATCATTTGACCCGTGCGCGGGTGAATAAACCCCAACGTCTTGGCGTGTAGCAACTGTCCTTCACCACTTTGTCGATCTTTTTTTATGCCGTACAGCGGGTCGCCGACCAGCGGATGACCAATCGCCGCCATGTGTACGCGTATTTGATGTGTCCGACCGGTTTCCAGCTGACATTCCAACACAGAGAGTTCACCGTGCTTTTCGAGTACCGTGTAATGCGTTACCGCGTTGCGACCGTCTTTGGGGTTGACCGCCATCTTTAACCGATTGTTGCGATTGCGCCCAATCGGCTTGTCAATCGTACCGCTGTCGCGCTTAAAACCGCCGCGTACGACGGCGATGTACTTGCGTTCAACAGTATGTGCCTTTAACTGCTTTGCCAAACTGGTGTGAGCCGCATTGTTTTTGGCAATCATCAACAGTCCGGATGTGTCTTTGTCGATGCGATGTACAATACCCGGTCTAATCGTGCCGCCGATATCCGATAAATCGGTTATCTGGTAGAGCAGCGCGTTGACGAGCGTACCCGTATAATTGCCCGGCGCCGGGTGAACGACCATGCCAACCGGTTTATTGACGACGACGACGTCTTTGTCCTGATAGACGATTTCGATTTCGATTGGCTCGGCGACGACATCGAGCGGCTTGGCTTCCGGCATTTGCAGCGTAATGGTTTCGCCAGCGCTCAGCAAATGATTTTTTTTGACGACTTTTTTTGTGTTCGATGCCAGCAAGCCATCTTTTATCCAACGCTGTACGCGATTGCGCGAAATGCCGTCTAAAGCCTCGACCAAATAGCGATCCACTCTAACGCCGTCGTCATCCGGTTCGACGTTAAACGTAATCAATTCCATTATAATTCACCTAACATTCGTTCTACTAAAAGCGCCGAATTTTTAGCCGCGTCCTTAGCAAAAGTATCGAAATCAGTATCGGCAGAACCGTCCGCCTTATCCGAAATGGCGCGAATGACGACAAAGGGCACGGCGTTTAGATAGCAGACATGCGCGACTGCCGCTCCCTCCATTTCCGTTGCGGCAGCGTCAAATTTATTAAGTATATCGGCCTTTTTAACGGCGTTCGCCACAAAAATATCGCCCGAAACGATGCGATCGCAGTATATTTTATGATTCGTCGCTTTGTCTTTAAGCAATTTAAAAGCCAAGTCCGCCAACGTCTGGTCGGCTTTAAAAAACGAAGTCTGCATGCCCGGTATTTGTCCCGCCGCATAGCCGCCACCGTCACTGACGTCGACGTCATGCTGCGCCAAATCGGTCGACACGACGACGTCGCCCGGCTCTAAGTGGTCATTTAACGCGCCCGCCACGCCACTGTTTATAACATGCGTAACGGCAAACTCGCTAATCATTAGCTGCGTACAGAGCGCGGCATTGACTTTGCCAATACCCGATACCGCAACGACGGCAGCTTTGCCATTTAGCGTTCCACTGTGAAAAGTAACGCCGGCGCGAACGGCGTGCTGAACGCATTCCATGCGTCCAATCAATAAATCCACTTCATAACTCAATGCGCCAATTATTCCAAATTTCATTATCATCTCCATTTTTTCATTTGTTGTCTTTATCATACCACAAATAGCGCAATAAAAAAACGCCAATTGCAGATCGATTAGAACTGCAATTGACGTCAAAACTACGCTACGCTGTTATTAGTAATGTCTTTTAAACTCTATCAGGCAGCTAGTCGCGCTTGATAAATACAGCGCCCATTAAGAGCATTGCGGTTGCCAACAACTGTGGAACCAGCGGAAGTGCTTCGTTGGTCTTCGGAAGCACCGGTACATCGAGCGGTACCGGAACGTCGAGTATGATAACTTCGGTTTCTTCAGTCGGTTCAGCTGGAACGACAACCGGTTCTTCGTATTCGGGTTTCACGGTGACTTTTTTAGGTTCTTCTGGATCCTCAGGTTCTCTTTGAGGTTCTTTTTCATCGTCGTCATCGTCGTCATCATCATCTTCATACATATAATTGGTAATGACAAAGCTGTTTTCAGCTACTTCGCTAATTACTTTGTCGTATCCAACTAACAACGCTTCGTCGACCGTATAGTCATATAAAGCAGTACCGTTATACTTAATCAAATTGTCAAAGGTGTGCGTCCAACTGTTGGCGGCATTCAAAACGGTCGAATCAATTTCAACGCCATCGCGATACAAGTAAATCGTAACTTCGGATTCGCTGTTACCACGCCACTCTTTAACGACTTTAACGGATGTCGTTTCAGGTGGTGGCACAGTATCTTTGATATTCGTAATCAAATATCCAATATCTGCACCGCCCAATTCAGCGCCACTTAAAGTGCTGTACTGCGTCGTATAACCGGTAAGCGGTTCTTCTACTACAGTGTAGGTCAGCAATGCACCAGACTCGTATTTTGGCAAATTAGTAAATACGTAGTGCCAGTTGTTGCCGTTCGACAATGTTACCTGTTGAATCTCCACGCCGTTTTTGAACAACTTGACATTCACACTAGCTTCGCTGCCACCCTGCCAAGCCTTCATGACTTTAACTGAGATTAACTCGGGTTGGGGGTTCTCTCGCTTAGTATTTGTAATTTTAAAACCAAGCGTTGCGCCGCCGAGTTCAGCGCCACTTAAACTGCTGTATTGCGTCGTATAACCGGCTAGTGGTTCTTCTACTACAGTGTAGTTCAGCAATGCACCAGACTCGTATTTTGGCAAATTAGTAAATACGTGTTGCCAGTTGTTGCCGTCCGACAACGTTACCTGTTGAATCTCCACGCCATTTTTGAGCAACTTGACATTCACACTCGCTTCGCTATCACCCTGCCAAACCTTCAAGACTTTTACAGAAATCAACTTGCTGGCATTGACAAATTTAAACGTACGCGTATCGGGATCATAAGTTGTACTCTGTAAATAAAAACCATTTGGAACAACTTCTGTCGCATTATAAGAGATTGCGCTACCCGATGTATCTGTTACCGATAATCCGCCAAACACATGTCTCCAATTATTTCCAGCATTCAGAGTTGCCGATTGGTCGAAAACTACCGCACCTGACGATGTACTCGTACCCACTAAATTGACTTCTACGTCCGGCAGCGGTACGAAGAGCGGAATATCTAGCCAATCTTTTTCAACTGTAATCGATGTCGATGTCGTCTTGGTAGGGCGATTGTAAAAGATAACATCAAAATCTCCCTCGCCTTCCACTTTATTATGCAGTTCATAACCATCTGGCACAATCTCATCGGCATCGTAATCGATTGCATTGCCATCAGCAGCTAAAACCGGTAAATCTTGAAAAGTATGTACCCAGCCATTATCGTCTTTTAACGTTGCCGTCTCTGAATGCTCCTCAGCTCCTGTAACGCTATTTGTACCGGTTAAAATCACATCAATATCCGGTAATCCCGTCAAGTCTGAAATGCCTTCCCACACTTTTTTAACGATGAATTCAGTGGTCGGTTTTTTAGCGTTCTCGAAAATCCAATGGCGCTTCTCTTGAAAAGGTATCTTCCTATTTAAAACGTAGCCGGCTGGCACGATTTCCTCTGCATCGTAGACTATCGGGTCGCCATCTGGAGTAAAATCTGGCATATCTTCAAATCTATAAAACCAACCATTTGCTTCTGTCAACGTACCCGTATCAGTAGAAACCACTTCCTCCGTCGCCGAATTCGTACCCGTTAAAGTGACCTCGACATCTGGTAAGCCCGTTGTGTCCGCAATATCTACCCATTTTTTTTCAACGGTATAATCACTCGTCGGAATTTTAGCGTTTTTAAAGAGCCAATAACGATCTTTTTCATCATATGACTTTTCGTATAAAAAATAACCGTCGGGCACGATTTCCTCTGCATCGTATTCTATCGGATCGCCATCTGGAGTTAAATCGGGCATATCTTCAAATGTATAAATCCAATTATTTGCTTCTGTCAACATACCCGTATCAGTAGAAACCACTTCCTCCGTCGCCGAATTCGTACCCGTTAAAGTGACCTCGACATCTGGCAAGCCAGCTGTATCCGCAATATCTAACCAATGTTTTTCAACAATATAATTACTCGTTGGGATTTTAACGTTTTTAAACGCTAAATAGTTCGGCTCATAAAATGACTTTTTGCTTATGTAACCGTCGGGCACTATTTCCTCTGCATCGTATTCTATCGAATTGCCGGCTGCTGACTGAGTGGGCAAATCTTCAAATGCATAAAACCAACCATTTGCTTCTGTTAGCGTACCCGTACTCGTATAAACTACTTCATTCGTGACGGAATCCGTCCCCGTCAGAGTAACCTCGATATCGGGTAGCTCTGCACCGGGCATAACGCCTTCCCATTCTTTTACAACAGTAAAATTAGTCGTCGGGATTTTAGCGTTTTTAAAGGTCCAATAGCGATCGTATTCATCATATGTCTTTTCGACTAAATAATAACCGACGGGCACGGCTTCCTCTGCATCGTATTCTATCGGATCGCCATCTGGAGTTAAATCGGGCATATCTTCAAATGTATAAAACCAATTATTTGCTTCTGTCAACATACACGTATCAGTAGAAACCACTTCCTCCGTCGCCGAATTCGTACCCGTTAAAGTGACCTCTACATCGGGTAAGCCGGTTGTGTCCGCAATATTTACCCATTC